>Ga0214479_100824_pt1 | contig 15780 bp, 12 predicted proteins | sample M1_20Mar14CPVII9_5_FD_165054 | JGI IMG/M metagenome (GOLD analysis project Ga0214479, IMG submission 165054) | Marine eukaryotic communities from Monterey Bay, California, United States - M1_20Mar14CPVII9sort6BwellE14 | ecosystem: Environmental > Aquatic > Marine > Unclassified | place: USA...
TGCATGGTTCTGATACTGTTGTAGTATGCAAGTACAAGCTCAAATCCAAGAGATGGCACAAGCAACAAGGAATGAAGAGAAGCAGAGCTCGTTTTTTACACAAGGACAAGGATACCCCAAGTCGTCTAAGGTTGATAATGATACACCAAACAAGAAGCAGAGGCTTAACTGATATCAATGAGAAGTTAGAAACACTTTAACCTATAATAACTAGATACTCGATGAACAAGCTGCTCTCCTGGCTCTTCTCTGATCTCTCACTTGAGGCCCGGCCGCCCAGATACATGTGCGCACTACGCTACGCGGCTGCCGGCCGAAGATACCAGGATACCCAAACAGATTTTCAAAAGACACCAAATACCAAATCACAACAGCCACAAAGTTCAAAGGCCTAATACTATCACTCGCCGCCGCCCTTACTCTAACAATCAGTCCACGGACAGCGATAGTAACACCCCAGTACTTAAATCTAGAAACGTTTCCTTTCCGGCCCCTCGGTTCTTTCAAACGTTGTAATTCTATATCTTATTAGAACACGAGAGGCATTTTTTTCTGGTGAGTATTGGTTTGATGCATGTTTGATTGGTGATTTGATGTATGATATCATCTACATGTATTATGTATCGATTAAGAACGATATACAACCCGCTATGATACTAATTTATATTCTTGATTGTGATGGGTGATGTGTTAGTCTTTTGTTGTTGTGTGTTGATTGAGTACCTTATAATACGATATACAATATCAGTATACAATTTCTTTGATTGCAATCTCATGTCATATATGTCCCTCTATTATATATAGGTATATCTACTACCGAACACACATATTAAAAGTTAGTACATATCGAGCACCATAATTGCAATAACAAATCTAAACAAACAACAATGGTACGATACAACTTAGCCACCGCACTATTAGCACTCCTAACCACTAAACATCAAACTATTGGAGCACATGCCGATGGAGATCATTCAGATCCAGACCATGCACACACCGAGGCATGGTCATATCTTCCTGTAACAATCCCCACACCACTATCAGACATGGCAGTTAGTGTCATTACAATTAATACCGATAGTGGTAACGTCACTGATAATACATTCGTGGGTAATGATGATAATAAGAAAACACGTATTATAATTACTGGAGGATGTAATTCCGAGAATGGTAATGAATATGTCGAAGAAGATTGGGGTGAAGGATTTTCATGTTTCTCGTTAAGCAATAAGGCATATGCATTTGATCCAATTAGGAATAACAAGTTCCAAGCTTGGAATGGCGAATTTGAAACATTGGCTGATATGCCCCGAACACGTAACCGTCATGCAAGTGTTGTTATTAATAATCAAATTTGTTTATTCGGTGGAAGGAATGAGACTGATACGTTAATTCCCGAGGTGGATTGTTACAATCCCGAGTTGGATGAATGGAGTACACCCATGTCTTTACCTGAGGAACGCCAATCATCTGACTTTGCAGCATTTAGTCAAGATGATAAAGTGTATTTGATTGGTGGATACGATCCATACTACACAGCATTGGATCAGGTAACTGTTATTGATATGTCAGATTTATCGGATGTAAAGTATTCCGATGGGACAAAGTTGGCATCTGCTCGAGGTGACATTGATGTTGCCTTGGTCGATGGTAATGTCTACGTCTCGGGAGGTTTTACTCATGAGAACTATTGGGCTGCACCCAAGAACTCGGTTGAGAAGTACTCGGTTGATACTCAACAATGGAGTGAGATTGATTCTCTTAATCAAGAACGTGGTGATAAGCAGTTGGTCGGATTGCACGGTAAAGTCTATGCCATTGGCGGTGAAACTAAGATTGATACTACCGGTCCGGTTGAGGAATTGCCCGAGCTTGGTGCACGAAGTGAAGTCCTCGATTCTGTTGAGGTATTGGACCCACATGAGGATGTTCATGCTGGATTAGCCGAGTGGCGAGTATTGGCTGGTATGCCCTCACAGTTATTCCGATTCGCGGCATCGGAATGGGATGTTAAGGACGAAGAGAGTGGATATATCTTCGTCTTTGGAGGGCAGGTTGAGTATGATTCTGATTGCAAATGTTTCCGTACTACTGACAAGGTTATGGTATTTGATGTTGATCATGCCGAGAAGGATGAGACAAATCCAGAAACTACCGGTAGTAGTGGAGGTATTATGAATGTCGGTGGCCGTATTATGGTGTCATTTGTTGCTCTTGCCTTGACTTGGATTGTCTTATAGGATTCGTGTTCAGACTGAGTCAATGTTTGTGAAAAGAAGAAGTATCATAACAAGTAGATAGGATAATCGTTTAATTGTACTCCGAAAGAGTTGTCCATCCACTTAATAGAGGTAGCCAATACATGATTACATTGTCAAGATGTATAGAAGAAGGGAGAGGATCTAGCTTGAAGAGCCGTTAATTATTGTTGTACATAAAAGGTATAGCTAATTTATTCTCTCCGTCTAAGTAGCAAATAAGACTGCTAACTAAAGAATCCTGTACATTTGAGTAGAGCTTCTACCCGAAACTTATCTTGGATTGTAATGATGAAATGGCTATAGCAAATGCTTGTACGGGCGTCAAGGGATGGGCATAGTCTAGAGTGAATGCATGCCGTCCTTCAATTCGACCGAATTGCATGACATGTTCTTGATCATCCCGTTCACATAATTGAAAGTTCTTGACCGATGCAACCTTGACACGTCCACCAAAGTTTAAAACAAAGGCACCAAGTTCTAAGTTCCACCAAGGAGGACGGTTTTGTAGCATCATTAGTCCATGTTCATTAGCGGCGGCGGTAGTGGCCTCGGCGGCATTATTATTAGGAGCAGCGGCGGCATCTTCTGCATTGTCCATACCCTGCTGAATAGTCTTAAACCTATCGAGCATCGTAGATGTGGCGGCTCCATAACCGTCTGATGAGATGATATTCTCTTCTCGGTCGCCACTCCATTGGTCACAAACTTTACCATCTTGCGTCAACTTTGGAATACAAACATCCATGATACGTGGACGATTGCCTAGCAAGTTGGCAGTGTATGTAATGGCACCACTCTCTACTTCTCCCAGTGCGTCTGTATTTGATTGATCTGTTGCCGCCAGATCATTAGAGTTGCCTAGGCTCAATCGTTTGGTTGCATTATTAGAGGATCCCCATGACATTCGACGAATGAGCTTCTTTGAACCTCGTCTAGATGATGGCCTGGCCGATTCCTCAGTAGGTTCACTTGGCGTCGCGGTTGAATTACGGGCACTACCTCGTCGAGACATCATAGATGCACGCTGAGCTAGACGTACCAACCCACTACCACGTCGACTTCGACGTCGAGCTGTGGTGGTATTGGTAACAGGAGGAGATGTGTCAACAGGATGAACTCGACTGTCACCCTCTGCCAATGAAACATCTGGTTCTGACTCCAACTCTAATGGTGCAGGAGGCAGTGGCGGAAAAGAACTCGTCTTGGTCGGTGAGAAGATTTGGAATTCTGGAAGATGCGCGTTTCACGGTTTATGAAGATAAAAGAAAAGTGATTGCAACAAATGTTAGTACGTGCGGCTTGCAAAAGCAATCACATAAAAGCAAACTAAGATCAAATGAAGTAGCCAAACAATCGATATTCCAAGGACACAGGTACTCGTCAACCCACCAGTGCCAATAAAATTGCTCTGAAGACGTCCAACTTCAATAGCATCCTTGCTTTGAGCAGCCATGGGAGATACTCCCAATCCAGACGATTCATTCTTGGAGATATTTGTATTGTTCCGGTTGGCACTTATGTAATGACTGTCTACATCTTTTTGCTGTGGTAAGCTCATGTAGAAGTTTGTAATGCCACGCTTGCTGGAATTGCCACCAGGACTATTGGCAGGACTAGCAAGGGCAGAGGGTGTGGCAAAGTCGAATCCACCAACTCCACTTCCTCTTCTACTGCTGCCTAATCCACCTCCACCATTCGAAGTGATATTTCTATTCTTATTAGAACTCTTGCTCTTGGCAACTAACAATACACTGTCCTGTCTAGGTGGATGACGACTTGATTGGAATGGGTTATCATTCTTCGTATCTCTAATGAAGAGTCGATATTCATAACTTGGAAAGAACCTACCCTTAACGCCCTTACCCCCTTTTCTGTTTCTAACCGTAACTCGTTCAATCTCGCATTGTATAGTACCAATAGCCTTGGGACATGGCGTTGTTAAGAAGGTGTGGAGCTTAGACATTCTTGGTACGGGAGATTGTTGGTTGTAAAAGTGTATACCCGCCGTGGAGGGGAATAACTCGTCCCAAAAGTCTAGAAGTACTTCTTGGAATTGACTTTGACACCAATTCGATCCTTTAAGGAGGGTATTCATGAGTTGTTGATAATGTAAGCAACGGGCGTGTATCTTGGCCACGGCGGCATCGGATGTTGATGTATCTGTTTCATTGTCGGATTTGAGGTTGGCAGATGCTGAACTATAGACGTCTAAATGTACATCCGCCGCGGGTGATGGGGAAGACGATGATATTCCACTGTTCCATAAGGACGGAACTGCTGTCACTGATAGACGAGTGCCACCTGCCGCGTTTGGAATTGAATTACGACGCTGACGATCGGCATTTGCCAATGTCCAACTCACGAACGCTCGGACTGCTGCCCTGTAATTACTATCGACCATCCGTGGATTATGTCGTGCTTCACGATTATCTACCGGCTCAAGCCCCAGTCCTGCTCGGACTCGATCTTCCACAGTTTCTCCAATGTCATCATTATCTTCTATGGCGGCAGCAGCTCTATCAAATATCGCGTCGTCAATAGATCGTTCGACGTCACCCCAATTATCATAGGAATGACCACCACCACCACCACTACAGCTTTCTGTAGTAACACCATGTCGTCCTTCCCATGTAGGATGAAAGAAATCAGCATGCATACTAATCGAACCAGCGGACATTGTTCCACTTTCATCATTGACACTGGCTGAACCGAAGAAATGTTGATCTACCAAATGACGATGGATATGAAGTGATAGTTTAGGAGACACGGGTGATGTATAGTTGGATGGAGAGGTTGGAGTAGATGGATTTTTTAGAGTAGTAGTTGTTGGAGATGTATTAGCTGCTGTGGACGATGAGCCCGAGAAGGAAGAACGTCGTGCATATCTATTAACCCCACCAGCGGCGGCCTCCTGTTGAAGTCTTTGTCCGGATGCCGCACTTTGTGGTCGGGCACTGGCAGCCTCCATCCCTGGAGGAGGATGACGAATCCTTTCTTCTACTACTTCCATATCTTCATTATCAGCAGGAGGAGCATCTTGGGGCGGTGCAGCTTGAGGTGCAGCGGCATGTCTCATTGGAGGCAAACGATCTCCGTCCTCTCCACCACCTCCAGCAGTAAATGAAAATCTTCTTCTTGGGAATAAACCAGGTCCCCGTGAAGAGGTGTCTACGTCAATTCCCTTTTGTTGTTTCCCTGTGTTATTAAGATGAAGGTAATATGTGAGATATTATTAAATCTTTTTCCAAACAATGGATACAAGTAACATGAAATAACTTACAAAATATAGCCTTCTCCTCAACATACGTCGAATGATTCAATCTAGAAAATAAAGACCCACGATCATTATTCCCATTCTCTTCTACATACCGATCTGTATAGAATGTATCTGTTTCACCTCGGCTAATGCTGATATCACCACCACCAGTTTCACCTCTACTAACCCGATTGTTATTATCCTCCACGTCGTTATTATTGGGTGCAACATTACCATTATTACTACCCAATGCCTCATCGATAATAACATTAATATCATTCTCATAGTTATTACCACCCTCCTGTTGTACATTATTATTATTTGCATTCCCTTCCATCCTATTCCCCGCCATCCTAGCTCCATCACCCCCTGCCCCATGTTCATTATTATTAGTATTATTATTTTCTAATTCTATACCCATACGCCAAACAATAGTATGATACGAATGTCCATGCGGGGTGGGATATATCGGTACACCCTTGGATATGTAGAGGGATGCTAATTCACGTGCATCGGCATGTTCACCCCTTGCCTGTTCATTATGTGTTATGTTGAGAAAGTAGGATGATGTGAGCATTAATTTCAAAAAAGTAAATGCCAATTACAAACAACCTCCCACAACACAATCAACACAACACCAACACAAACAAACAAAAAACATAACAGCAAACAATATATACGTACCCAAGCATAACCAATCTCCAACATACATAATCCAGCATGACGCCATACCTTACCAAAAATATCCTTACCAATATTTTTCCATATTGAATTTGTTGTACATAATGCAGCCCAATCGGATGGTGTACAGTAACTGGAGGTGGTGTGTAGGGCATCTGTTGGTAGAGTGTGTAGTGGTATTGACTTATTTTGACCTTTGGGCGATGATTGGGAGGAGGATAGTTGTTTGGATGACTTTTTGAATGGATAGTGGGTTATTGTTGGGGATTTCTTGGTAGGGGATATTCCCTCATCTTGCTTCTTTGCAATATTAGGTGAGTTATCCGTTACTTCGGACTTTAATAATGCAGGTTTGATATCGAGAGAAGATGATGATGTACCACAACAATCCTCTTCCTTCCTTAATGATATTCCATCCTTCTTGCCCAACTCCTCAATCTCTCTTGTCAATTTAATTGTATGTTCACTAACCACGCCCTCCCTGCTGCTACCACTAACCGCTACATCCACTCTATTCTCTCCATCGCTGATATGCTCTCCTTCACTCTTTACAGGAGTAGTATATAACATATCATTACCATCAACAGAGGAGCTCTCATTTGATTCACTATCATCATCATCATCATTAAATGAGGAATCATATCTTGCTATTGTTGTTGCCGATACTGCAATGTTAGGGTTCACTTCTGGATATATTGGTGCTGTATTATTATTATATTCGTATGCTAGGGATTCGTCGTGGGCGCTTGAATCGATCGAAGTGGTGATGGTTGAGGCAGTGTTGTTTGTTGACACGTGATGTGCACCTTCCTCTGTATTATTATTGTCTGTAGCATCCGCTGATGCTGCTGTTATATTATTGTTATTAGTTGACATATCAGTAGTTGATATTATCTTAATATATTATCAATGGTTTACTTTGTTCCAATGGGTTGTGATGTTGTATGTCCTTGTATGTGCTCAGCATTCATACAGGAGTAATTCCTCGACTTCAATTCACAATCTTATTGCTCTCTCTCTCTCTTTGCGCTTGGAGATACAGCTACAAACTAGATTATAATGTATATTTACTGTTTATAATGTAGTATACTATTTGCAGGTTTGCTATACAACATTAACTCTCTTCTTCATCAACTGTGAATACCTCTAGTTGCTATGCTCACATATCATCCTTTTTTACCTAAGGGCTTGCTAAAATAGCCTCACAACCTTCTCAAAGTGACACTCCCCTAGAAGTTATTACATCCGCTTCCATGCATTGACATCAACCAACCAACCTCAACCAACCAACCAACCAACCAACCAACCAACCAACCAACCAACACAACTAGGAGTAATCTGACCACCTTACATTATAGTTTATACCTTCTTCTTCTTTGCATCCTGTCTTGTTTCATGTCTTGGTATGTTTCTTTTTGCGGGGTATCCGACCAGCACTTCGAGGTCTCTTCATCCCTCTATTATGAGACCATTTCATAAATAGCTGCACTTATTCATTTCAGTTAAGGGTGTGTCAATTTTTAAATATATCGAGCTTCCCGCTCTGATGCTGATTTGGTCGAGAGTGAGCGGAGTATTCCATTTTCGAAGTATTTTTCCATATTTTCGACCAGACAACCAATTTGCCTCTCTATTATGATATCTAATACACATATACACATAGACATTAGTGAATACTTGGGTAGTTGTTATGTACTCCGGGAGAACATCACAAGATAGAAGTGAGATCAGGTATTTTCGTGATTGGGAGATCACGTGAATTTCACATTTTTATCACTCTCTCCACTTTTCACACAAAATCAGTAAACGATATCGTAGCAAATAGCAAGGAAACAAAGGGTAAGAGAACCAATATACTATCATTCATAGGGAGAAGATTACTGTTTGTTAACGTGCCGTTGTATGTTATATGCTTTTAGACTGAGAGAATTGGGCCAGCGATTTTAATTCTACTAACATCACTTTTTTTTTTGCGTGCACCTTGTACTTATATTTGTACTATACTCTTTACTACTTTACAGACTTTATATAGAATCACAATACAACAAACAATAATGGCAGAAGAAGAGGACGCAAACGAGGCAGCAGCACGACGTCTCCAGGAACAAATTTGGTTACAAGAGGCCGAAGATAACGAATTACGTGAGTTAGAGTTACCAAACAATAATCCAGCGAATAACAACAATGCAGGTGGCGAAGCAGCTGGCGAAGGAGGAAATGAAAGAAGAGAGGGAAGAGATGCAATGCAAGATTTTGTACAACAGTTATTAAATCAGAATGCTGCCGCGATGAATAATAATAATGAGGAGGACGAAGAGGGTAATAATAATAATGATCCGCCTGAGGAAGATGAAGAGGAAAATAACGAAGAAGAAGAGAATGATGGTGATAGCGATGGAGAGGAGGCTGAGGCTATTGATGGTGGCATTGGTAAGTTTTTAATCTCATTATGTGGTGTGGTTTTGTTTGCGTAGAAACCCTGCTAATTCATCCTGCATTTAACTTTAACAACACATCAACACAGCTGGTGAAGTACGTGATGAAAATTCCATCAAAATTACACGTTCCCTCAAATGTCCATTAGTATTATACTTTGAAATTGCCGATAAGGAATTACAATCAACTACTACCACACCAAACAACCCTGTATTAAAATTAGGCACCACAGTGTACATTGGATTAGACAAAAATACAAAGTTATCAACAGTATTTGAACAATATGTTAAATTCATTAATTCCAAGAAGAAGAAGCCTAAATCAACAAATAGAAGTAGTAGTAGACTTACTGATATTAAAATGTCTGATTTGGAATTCATGCATGTACAATTATTAGACGCGACACAAACAGTCGAGGCATCGGCAATGATGAAGAATGATCATATTAAGGTATATCGTGAACGATCGAAGGAGCGACAAACGAAGATTGAAATTATTAGACAACAACGTGAAAGTGATCGTAAGTATTTTAATGACTTGAGGCAGTTATTGCCTAATCCTAGTTTGAGTGATTCACTACCATTTGGTTTGGGTGGTGGTAATAATAAGGGAGGTGGGTGTGATGTTGTATTAGATTGTCGTGGTAAATTAAAAGATGAGGGGGGACGGAGTCAAGCGGTATTGGCAACGACTGTTCGTGCTAATTCAGTGGTGATTAGTAAACGGTGTAAATGGTTGGGATTGAAAATTAGTAGTGTTAAGGAAGATGCGAGGAGACGCGCCGAAATGACTGTTGACGTGGATGAAGATGTTGATGAGCAGGGTGGTGATGAAAAAGGTGCACCCTCAAATTTAGATAGTCAAAAGTCTAGTGGAATGTCCGATGATGAGGAAGATGATGATATTATCATGGGTGAGGAGGGTGCTGTTGCCAACCGTCGTGCCGTGGATGATAATAATGCCCCGGGCAGCGGGGTTTCCAAGGTTGAAGATTATGATGAAGATGATGATAATAAACCACCCGCTGTCAAGGTTAAGGCTTCCAAGAAGAAGTCCCCAGCATCATCAGGCAGCAGTGGCGGAGGAAGACAATTGGAATCAGCATCATCATCCGCATTTCCAAATTCCATTTGGGTAACACTGGATCATTCACCCCAAGCCGTCAAGCTATTATTAGAATACTGTTACACGAACCGTGTCCAATCCTTGGGACAGGAGGCATTCGTCAAGGGTAGTAAATATCCAATTGCCAAGGAGGTTGGTCCTATTGCCAAGCATGATGGTCCCGTCCCTCCATACAAGAAACATGATTGGCCAATGGGTGGATCACCCACCGTCTCACTTTACTTGGCACTTGCGGGTATCACTTTGGCAGAGGAAGCACACATGCCTCGCTTATCATTAATGTGTGAAATTGCCGCATCGCAACTTGTTAATGAACATAACGTCATTGATGTATTATGTGCCTGTCAAGTGCAGCAACAGAGTACCGGCAATCGATTACCAATATTACGTAAGGCCGCCATGTTGGATTGTATTTACAATCGTGGTAGTTCGGGTGTTGAATCACTATCTAAGAAAGAATCCTTTAAGGTTGGTATTGAAGAACGACGAGGACTTGTCATATCCAGTTTGTTGGATGGTACAATTGAGGTAATGCCTACTAACATGATGACTAAGGCGATTCAGAAGAAGAAGGATAAGAGGGAAAGGGAGATTAAGACTTCGTTTGAGACGTGAGTATATTGTTGTGGTAGTGTCCGTAATCTTTGTATGTTGAGACTTTTCTTACTCACTTTTTACCGCCCATCCAATAATGATAACAGGTTGGACAATGCCGACAAGAACAGACGTTTAATGGAACGTATAAAATGGAGACAACCCAAGGTAGTTACACGTCGTCAAGAGGTAGCATACGGTCATGATAGTAAGGCAATTCGAATGCCAGCAAGAAGAAATATCGACCTATCGAGCAATATTGACCTATCGACTGGATCTACCACAAATATATGGCGTGATGTTCCTCATCGTGATCCTCCACCTCTTCACCAGGGTAGTACTAGTACTAGGGGAACGAAGAGGAAGAAGTCCTCTGCTCTACCTGGCGAAGCCCCCAAGAGGAGGTCACGTACTAAATCAAGTACGAGGACTGGTGGTGAGAGTAGTACCAGACGTACCACCCGAACTACTCGGAAGACAAGGAGTAATAGTAATAATAACAATGCTTAAGCAGGCCTATAGGAGTGTATTTGATAATAGGCTTTGATTGGATAGAGGTAATAGATGAACACTGTCGTGTCAGCAAGCTAGAGAAACCGAAGAGAGGAGTTGTGGTGTTATTATAAATTGCACTAAAATCCAGTACTAAGAGTTTAAAGTAAAAGAGTACTTATTAGACAGATCACTGTTTATTTTATTATATCTACAATAGTTGTTCATAGCTACTATCTCTATCTACTTCTACCACTCAACCACTCATCTTGAGAAGCAGCGTCCCTTGCATCACTCTTCATCTCTTTTTGTATATCATGATAAGTTCGTAGCGTACTTGCATAGTCATCTTTCGTAACAATCCCCTTCGTAAACCCTTGCTTGATAACGTCTAAAGATTCCTTACACCCAGCCCTAGCCGAAAGTATCACGTATTGAAATGCCCGATCAGTATTTCCATCAGTGAATTCTAGTGCTCCCAGATTATGCCTTGCTTTTACGTGCCCGCCCATGGCAGCAAGTTCGTAGTAGTACTTAGCTTTCTTCTTGTCAATCTCTCCACCTATTCCTTCACTATAATTCACACCCAAGTTGTAATAGCCTGAAGCGCATCCAAGTTCTCCTGCCTCGAGGAATAACTCATTTGCCTTATTCCAATCCTGTCGCAACCCTCTTCCTTCAGTAGCATATGAAAATGCAAGAGCTTCGAATGCCATAGCATTGCCCTTATCCATTAGTTTCTTTATTCTTTCAATATCTTCTTCGTCTGTTTTTACTTTAGGCATCCGACAAAATGCACACAAATCTTTTCCTTCACTCATCTCCATTGCGTAAATACAACCATTACATATAGACCTGCCACAACATGTTTTGAATGTTATAAAGCTTATATCATATGGCATAGGTAACATACAAATTGGACATTCTTCTTTTGATGGGGGTTGTTTGAAGAGTTGTTCATCACGCAATTCAGCTACTCGTCTCTCACACTCCTTTTTATGCTTATGTCGGTGCTTCTTTTTACAAGCGGCGTTGCAATACTTCACTTGTTTACATTTGTTGCATGTATTGGTTACATCACTTCCTTCCTTTCCACAATTTGCACATATCGATATACTATCTTCATTATCAGCCGTGTTCATATTGTTTAACATATCACATATATCATCGACTTCAGCTGTGTTATTTTGAGTAGTGTTGCTCATGATGTTTATATTCTCCTTTAACTAACTCCTCGGACAACCGCTAAGAGTATGTAATACTAACGCATTAAATCACTTAACAATAATATAAAATAGACGAACCCGACAGGCAGTGGGTATATCAACAATCGCAACAACTATTCAATAACTCAATCTCCAATCTTATGCTAGTCATACTAAAATGGGGTACTTTCACTAAAATAATCGCCGTACCACAGAATCCAGTTCAGTAATAAACTTCAATACTAAATCAATTTTGGGGTTCGTTGTATTGATAGGTTTGCGCCTATGTTTGATATAAGTGCACATTAAAAAATGACAAATCTACCTACAATCTACATATCGGTGCATACCTACTTTATTTATTGCCTCGTTTAAGTATCGATTGGTAAACAATAAAGCACTCCGGTATACCGTCAGTACTCTCACTAGATCAGTTTTTGTCGTTCTTTCCAATAGTGGCAATATCAAGACGCAACTCTAGCGAGTTATCGAGGTAGAAGGTATCAAACATTAAACTCAAAATTTAGTGAATTCTGAGACATCACATAGATACCACTTCTATAATGTCATCAAATAACAACGACGCTGCATCTGCCGAGACAAACAATGTTAGAAATGTACGTCAAAGACCGAATCCATTGGGATTAGAAAGTTTACCAGATGCGCCTCTTGCAAATATTGCATCATACCTATCACACACAACACGTGCACTATTATCTGTTGCGTTAACTGCACCCTCTACATCATATGATTTAGGTGGGCATAGTGAGAATGAAAAGGGTTTAATGGCCGCTGATATAGAAGAGATTGTACGGAAGTATGGTTGGCAAACAGATGCATCGCATAGCGATATATGTTATCTTCTGCAATTGCTTCTGGTCAACTAAAAAAGATTAATAACAATCCACAACATCAGAAACTATCAAAAGCAAGTAAGATTGTATTATCGAATCCGTATTATTATGAAAGTAACAGTTTCGACTGGGGTAGTCCAAGATATCAAAATAAAGAAGATTGGAAGACACTCGATCTCTTGGATCTTGATAAAAGTTTACGGATGAAATTATCTGATGGGGATATTGCTGGTATCTTGGTTTGCATTGATGCCGTGAACAATCTCGAGTATATGAAACTTCCGCATTGTATTAATGTCAGAGGAGATGGATTAGCTCCTCTACATGGCTCAATAGTGTTGAAAAGGGTTGATTTGTGTATTGTATCCGAAGAGGTTGATAGTATGACCCCAAAGCTGTTCCCGAATGTAGTATTACCTATATTGGAAAGCATCATGGCCAAGAATCAGAACTTACTAAGGTCTCTTCATATGCCAAAAGTGTGGCATGACAAACTAAGTATGAGATTGAAAGAATTTCTTGTCGAGATGTATATTCCACAAACTTGCGGATATGAAAGATATGAACTGATGAGTAAAAGTGAGAAGAGCGAGATGCGTGCCAAATATCTTCTTCAATATCACCCCCCTATGAATACATATAAAATGGCTTGTACCGAGTGCGCCCGGAGTAATCATACACATGGGAAAAAGAGATCGAATGAACTCTGTATTACTTTTGAAAAGGGTGATATTACGCTTAAAAGCTGTCCAAACCCAAGCTGTGGAAGGATGTATTGCAGTGATTCATGTGCTGACTATCAAATCAAAAAGTGTGCCGTTTGCGAAGAAGCTGGATGTAGGGAGTGTAATTATGACTTGTATAATTGTGATTGTTGTGATCGGGATCTTTGTGAAGGGTGTGTAGAACGAGTTAACTGTTCTAGGTGTTATGATGGTATTGGGGAGTCAAATTGCGCCGACTGTGCTGCAAATGGCCAGGGTTATAATAATGAATGTGGTCAATGTCGTCAAATCTTCTGCACTGAATGTGAACCTAATGCGGACGGAGAGAATGTTTGTCAAGCTTGCCTGGGTTAATTTTCGGCTTTTGTCATGTGACAGGTGACAGAGTTGAGTTGTAGTTATAGACAGCAAGATCTTAACCTTGCTGATTGTTTAAATTGTAAATATGTAAAGAATATGTAAAGAAATAGGTACAGTTCATCTTTATCTAGCTGTTATAATATTGTAATGATTCTAGTGTTTGATTCGTCTTCTTGATGTGAAGCCAGAGAAGTTGCTTGATTGTTGACTCGATGCTTCTTCATATCCATTATCATCATCATATCCACCAAATCCATCAATGAGGCATTACCATCAATAACCAGCTAGGAATGATGAGTTTGGTTCTTAGCTGGCTGTTGATAGTTTACACTTTTACTACCGAACTCTAATAGTAACGATACTCGTCATCGGCTGCGGCAGCTTTATCCCTCTGCTCACTTTTAATCTCACCCAAGTACTTCTGATAGGACTGTAATGCTTTTGTATAATCTTCTTTTGTCGCATGTCCTTTTGAGTATAATTCTTGAATCATCTGTAAAGAATCCTTCTCTCCAGCCCTTACGGCAATCATGTGGTGCCTCAATGCTCTATCCATATTCCCTACTTCCTCCTCGTTAATGCCTAGATTGTGCCTCGCATCTGCATCTCCTGCCATAGCTGCTAGTTCATAATAATGCACCGCCTTATTCATATCAACTTCCACGCCTATACCATTTTCATATACTAAACCAATACTGTTATATGCTGAAGCATGGCCGAGCTCCCCTGCACGATGCCAATGTTCTAATGCCTTCTTATAATTCCGCAGATATCCACCCGCTCCATCTCGGTATTCACATCCTACATTGAAGAATGCTTGAGCATCCCCTTCTTCTAATCTTTTCCTCTCCCTTTCAAATATCTCCTCATCTGTCTCGGGCATTGGAGTTCGACAAAATGGACACAGTGTTGTTTCATCAGTTTTCGTTGTCCTTATCACAGCATGCGTACATCCACTGCATATTATTTTTCCACAGCATGACTTATATTTACTACCCAAATCTAATGTCGGCATACGTAACAAACAAAGCGGACAATCTTCCTTTGGTGGAGGCTGCTTGAATAGTTCACAATCATGTTTCAAACCTGCAAGTCTGACATGTTCTTCGCATTCTTTCTTGTGTTTCTTTTTGTGTACCTTTTTACATATAGCATTGCAATACTTGACTTGTTTGCATGTGTTACATGTATTCATATCATTATCACTACCCTCTTTACCACAATTGGCACATATCGATAATAATACTGTATTATTTTTATCAACCGTGCTCATCATATTCTGTAACATATCATTAACCTCACATAAACCATCATCATTATGATGTTTTGATTTTGATAATGCATCGCCAATCTCCTTATTGATCGTCGGTGATAATACACCATCAGCACATAATTTTGATACTTGGTCAACCTTCGTATTGCAACTACTATCCTTGCTCATCTTACACGTGCTCTTCTTTATGTATATGCAATCGTTATAATATATCACTATGTACCCTTTTATTATAATATAATCCAATGATTTACTAAATGCTAAAATCTTGAAATTGAATTATGTAACATAATATATTAATTATTGTATGCGAAATAATAAAAGGAAGAGGCCGGGGCAGCAAATGATGTGGTAGTATTAATGCTGGAGTGTTATACCTATAGAAGAATAATGTAATGCTTATGGTCTTTGTGGCATAATGTCAATTCCAAGATTTTAGCATTTAGTAAATCATTGGATTATATTATAATAAAAGGGTACATAGTGATATATTATAACGATTGCATATACATAAAGAA
>Ga0214479_100829_pt1 | contig 15684 bp, 14 predicted proteins | sample M1_20Mar14CPVII9_5_FD_165054 | JGI IMG/M metagenome (GOLD analysis project Ga0214479, IMG submission 165054) | Marine eukaryotic communities from Monterey Bay, California, United States - M1_20Mar14CPVII9sort6BwellE14 | ecosystem: Environmental > Aquatic > Marine > Unclassified | place: USA...
GTTTCCTCCTCTTCTAGGACGAGCTCTCTCTTACACCAGGCAAACTTTTCTGCTCGGCTTGACTTTGTTAGAGGAACGCCCGTTAATATATCTGGAGTATTGCTGTGTTGTTTCAATTCTCTCCACAGATCCTTCCCGTCTGTAGTCCATGGTAAATTGCCGTAGAAATTATCCACTTTATTGATTCCACCCCACATTCTACCAACATGTAAATCATCTATATAATAAAGATTAGAGGAGCAATGCACCAATCATGAACCACAAAACATAACATATCATGTGCACAAAATGTGTGTATAAATGGCATAAGATATGAGCAGCTTACTACTTACCAGGACCCTGCCCGTTGAAAATCTTTTTAACACCAGCTTCAAAGTCTACCAATACACCATCTAAATCACAAAATATTTTATAACCAGTTGTTGTTTTGTCCTCTTCCAATACATCTTTTGCACTGGTAAAAAAGGATCCCAGTGACTTCTGTGTCTTCTTGGATTGCTGCTGTGATTGCAACGTTGACGCTGATCTCTTTGACATGATAATAAAGGCTGTTATTATCTTTGTATTCATTTCCGCCGCCACATATGCCAATTGCAATGTGTATGTCCGGTGCAAATCGACCTCATAGAAACTTCAAATTTCTGAAACTTCAAATTATTTATCAGAAATACGATGTTTTCAAGCTAACATTTGATATATGAGCACTAATCACTTATATGACATGCCGTGGATTAGTATATAATGAGCAGAAGTCGCGGAAGACAGTATTGATATTGCTGCTAGGTGGGAGTGCGGGGATGGGTATCGATTCTAAATTTTTTACGCCCTAAAAAATCAAAAGTCAAAGATCTTCTCGATATCGAAGAATTGAGGATGAGAGGTTATTATCATCAATCTCCACTTATATTTTGATGCACCATCAATACAATAATTAATGACAGTATCATCTCTGTGGAACGTTCTCGATGATGGAGGATGTGGCAGTCCAGTGGGCAAAGAAGATTTCAACTTGCGTGGCGATAATGGTACCAATCATCAAAAGCAAACCATATTAGCAGTCGATTTAAGCATTTGGATATGTGAGGGCATGTCCAGTACTGTACTATCTTCATTTCATTCAGATCCAAGTCTTTATTTAGTGTATCAGCGGACACAGAAGTTGTTAAAACTAGGGTTAGGATTAGTGTTTGTAGTTGAAGGACAAAGACGTGTAAGATGTGAACAACAAACAAATACACAACAACGAAAAGGATCTGCCTTTGCCAATGCATCAAAGCGATGTGAGACTATGCTGAAGTGTTTGGGTGTACCTGTAGTTCGTGCAGAAGCAGAAGGAGAAGCATTATGTGCCCTTTTGGATTCTTCTGGAATAGTAGACGGAGTGATATCAAACGATGGGGATTGCTTATTGTTTGGTGCAAGAACAGTCTACACTAACTTTACCTGTGAGAATCTAGAGAATCGAAAAGTGATGCGGTATGATGCAGACAAGTTAGTTGCCAATTTGTCAGCTGACACAAACAACAACAAGAGAAGTCTCAAACTTAGCCGAGAAGATCTTATTGCATTTGCAATCCTATGTGGATCGGACATGGTTGGTCGTGGTATTAACCAATGTGGTAGTCGAAAGGCTGTACAATTTCTAGATGCGTGCAAGAGTTTAAAAAAGGATTGTCTTGATGAGCTACTATTGTGGAGTTCCAAGTCTAGCAAGTCTTCAGAGATCTATATCGATTGTGATGATGACGGTCCCTCAACAATAACCTCAAGATGTTGCAGTCTATGTTTACATCCAGGAGATAAGAGATCCCACGAAAAGCATGGATGCTCTGAGTGTGGCACGAATCCAGGTGAAGGATGTATCGTGGTGTCAACAAGTGAAAAGTGTATCCGAGCAATGAAAGAGAGAGCTCGTCCTAGAAGAGGAGGAAACACTGACTTGTAATCATGTTGACATGGCGGGATCACGCAGTAAGCATGAGTGTGTTAGTGGCAGACGAAAGAATAGGGATGGTGTAGTAAATATAATTACATGTTGGAGTAAAAACAAACATCACGAAAGTAAGGAGAATCATGTACTCATTGATGATAGGCTTTCTTTGAAAGAGGAATGGGAGCAACGTGGTGGTATATTCATTCATCATACAAGTACAGAACGATCACTTGCACTGCTACGTGAAAAGGGAATTCTAGTTGATTACGATGAAGACGCCAAAAAGAAGAGCAGTAGTTCAGGTAAAACGGAAGAGAGTTGAAGTTTAGATAAGGTTGCTGTTGGTACTACACAACGAATATATTCTTTTATTGAAGGTTATAACTTGAAATGAAGTATGTGTATATCAATTGAACCAAAACATACATTCCTGTAGATCATACCTAGCTACCTATGACCATTCTTTGTTCATTCTTTTGCATTGATTGGATGACTGCAACATGCTGTTCTTGCTCTTTCACACGCTTGTTATGTTCTTCTGATTGCCGAATCTTTTCTCGTTCTTGAGCCTCAACATCCACTTCATTTACTAGAATTTCTGCCCCATCGGTTACCCCATAATATGCGAGAGTATGATCGTCATCATTCATTTCAGTTGGGAAGGGATCATTCTCAATACGGAAATGCAAAATCTGCAAATCAATGTCTAATCCAAAAGCTCGAGCACACATTGCTTTGATTCTACCAACCTTGAGACTTCGTGGAATACGTTTCCTTAACGGCTCCACATCACAGCTTGCAGCCGCCATAGATCGGATGGTTATTCCTATAACATCATCTCCAATATTCCCTTGACCAGACGATCCAGTAGCTGAACACGTCGACATCATTGTTTCCTTATGCTTCTCGAGCAGAGATTGAAAACGAGGGTGTCGTGCATGAATCTGTACCTGTTTGGCCTTAGTCTCTTCATCCTCACTTCCAGCAGTCTTCTTCTCATCGTCGGTTGCAACAGTAGACGAAAGTAATGCACCAGATGATATCATTAACAATTCACGTGCCACATTGCTCACATAGCGACGTTCGGCCTCAACTCGTTCTCTTTCTGTAATCGGTGAGGCATTGAAAAACTCAAGATTTGGTAACCTGGCAATAACTGTCGACCGGACTTCTCCAACACCTAACTGAGAAGTCAGAGGAGTATTCCTCAATCGTAGCGATCGTAGTGCAGGTAACCTGTTGAGACTATCAATTGCAGACCAATCTGATATAGATGTCCCCGCAAGTTGCAATGATGTCAGTGAAGCAAATGATGCATCACTTTCAGCTGCTGGGATATTGATGTGCTCAATTTTGTTATCATTGAGAATGAGAGACTCCAACTTTGGCAATGTTTGGAGTGACATTATCTGTTGTTCCCATGAGGTCAGGTTGCAATCTGACAAATCCAGTAGAATTAGATTTTGAAATACAACTTCCGGAGCTTTGTTATTATTGTGGCATTCTTCTTCAATGTCTGATAAATCACAGTGTGCCACACATAAATCTTCCAAGTTGGGCATTGCCTCACCAATAAGTTGTAAAGTTTTGAATGAGCTGATATTGGTACTGTTGAGATTCAAATTCACCATCCCCGTCATTGAGAATCCGCTTAATAATGAAGATGAACATAAATCATTGATACGGTTTGATGCCAAACTAGCACTTTGTAAGTTATTGAATTGTTTCAATATACCCAATACATCCCCCCAATTAGATAATAAATTGCCTGCTAAATCAAGTGACTTGAGATGACTAAATTCTTCCATTTCTCTCTCTTGTTCAACACTACTACATGGCCTTGCAATACCCAACATTCTCAATGATATATGTTCAACATCTTCCAACTGTTGTCTACTCCTAATTTTCACCTCACCTAAGAACTCAATTGGCTTATCTCGTCCACCAGATGTGCGTGCCACATGTGGTAGTATATTATCAGGTGCAATGAGCTCTGCATCAGGTTTGACATACCTCGATCGTAACAGTTCTGGTGTTAATTCCACACCAACATCAACTTTTGATAGACGTAAAAATGATCCTTGTGTTGGTCCACACTTGAAATGTCTAACAATTTGATTAGTAGTACGGCATATAACTGAACCATCGTGTTTACCCCGAGTAACATCATCCCACGATATACCAGCATAAACTTCTGTTGTAGATTTAGCAGAAGCAACCGGACCTAGATAGACAACCGTGCCAACAAATCCGGATGCATCACGAACACGGGTAACATTGGGAATGAGTTCAGTACTATTATTATTAGGCATTACCATATTACTGCTGCTCTGTTGTATGAGGTTTTTATAGACTTCACTACTCTACTGCTTCTTCTAATAGACCTCTCTATCCCTCTCTAGATGTATAAATCCTTGACTACTAATAATGCCACACCCCTACAAACTATTGCTGAGAAAAGCGGTTGGGTCGCTATGATTTATGATCCATGTGCCCCTGGACTTGATGTATGCCCCCACTTACATCGACTTTTTCAAGTGGTATCTATGCAACGTCACTCGTCATGTTTTATTGATTGGAGTTGCTATTGAAAGCTCATATTTTCGTCTTCACACGTCTACTATCATCAATAAACATCTTTAATATGTTCTCTGTAAGTCTCTATTGGATGGTAGTTATGGATGGAAATGGGCGTCGATTAGGTTGGCTCAAATGACATGAAAGTTGGGGATAAATTTTGGATAGGATGATTGCAATCTTCCATTGAAATAGATCCGTTACTTGTACTTAGTGGCTGATATACAACACCACTACTACAGAGATATTATAGTTATGGCTCTCATGATGAGATAGGATATCTGGTCCGGACTTATTGCAAAGTGCTCTTTGTATTGTTTCTCGGGGGTACTCATCGTTGCAATTCGTCGATTATGTGTCTCCTCTTATGTTGCAATTCTTAGTTTTTATTATTTCACACCACTAACGACATACTCACCTATATAAAATACACTCACTGCAACATCAGGCCACCAAGTCCCTTATTGTTGCCGCCCTTGTGGCCAGCGCTTCCGCCTTCGCCCCTACACACAATGTAGCCACTTCCAGATCCACAGCCCTTTTCGGTGTTGAGGAGCAGGTCCGTGAACTTGTCAAGAGTCAATTGAACCCCGATGGTGACTTCGAGGATGCTGCCAGTTTCATGGATGATCTTGGTGCCGATTCTCTTGATGCCGTTGAACTTATCATGAGTTTGGAGGAGGAGTTTGATATTGAAATCCCTGATGATGAAGTTGAGGGAATTACCACTGTTCAGGCCGCCATTGACTTTGTTAAGTCCAAGCAGTAAATACTCGATATAAAATCGTATATTACAAAATGAAAAATATACGGTATCAACAACTGCAATCGACACAAAAACAAAGTGGTTCATGATATTACATGTACAAAAAGAGTGGTTTTCTTAACAGCTAAAAATATTTGATAACACAAATTGAGTGGCTTGTGGGGTTGTTTGAGTGTTTCGTTTGTGAGTAATATATGTGCTCATATCTTTTACCAACAGTATCTGCATCCAAAAAAGCTCCTCATCAAGATGTATATAATGTATCGTATCTACGACAAGGTATGCTCTATGTTTCTGATGCTAATCTTACTTAAGTTACATACACAAACCAAGGTCTTATTCATCAGCTTCATCATCTGAAGAAGCAACCTTTCCAACTTTCAAGGTGAACACACCTTCTTCCATATCAATAGGCAGCGATCCACCCTCTGACGAAGCTGCCTGTTTAGAGGCATCATGAAAGTCCTTCATTGGTGCCCCAAACAAGATGTCTACTTCTCTATTGCATATAACTACTCCTTCTTCCCCTGCCGGTTCTTCAGAGTCGGATGCCTTTGATAGTGATATGCAATTGCTCAACTTATCAGATGTTTCAATATCATTTATATTCCACTTGAACGCTGGTATGATTGGATCGCCCACTTTAAGATTAGTATCTTCTGGAATTGGTGCTTCCCAAGGTGTTGTCAGTTTCTTTACTAGATCATCTTCTAAAGGCTCTGAATCGATTGGACAATGATTTAGCCATATGTTGACCAAGAAGGTGATACGTTTCACACTACCACTGAATACATCAACATCTCCCTCAGTTTTCAATCTCTTTGCTTGCGGCTCAGATGTACTATCATTTGATTTCTTTGGAACAGATGGAAAGTATTCACCCGGCGCTCCATGAAGCAACCTGCCATCGAACGAAACATGTTTTCCCATAGAAGGATGACTCAACCAAGCCTTCATAATGCTTCCATTTAGACTTTGTTTCTCAGGATCACTTGGAGGTGGAGGTCTTTTATCAAGTATAATGGTTGGTACACCCAAGTCACTCAAGTATGTGATTGTTGCAACTCTCGGATGAAGAGTATGCGTCGGTAGTTGTTCTTCTAATCCGTAGTCTGCATCAAAGTGCATACCGACCTCATCATCATCATCATCGCTATCGGACTCTGCGTTAAGCCTGTCATCTGATGTATCATTGTATAAATTAAACCCAGCAGGTAAATCCTCATAATCTTTCTTGCTTCTTTTGAGTAAGGCGGCCATTTCAAGGCTAGACTGTACTTTCTGTTCGTTCTTACCCTTGGCCCACTTAGCTACAACATATTCTTCCTCACCATCTTCATTGTCATCCTTCTTCTTATTAGCACCTGTAGACTCTTCATTACTACTACTACTTGGAGTATCAAGTACTAGTGTCCACCATTCAGCACCACTCCTTTCGGGATCATATAAAAGCTTTTTCTTATTACCATTGCCAAGCTTACTATCATCATTATCATCTGCTGTATCGTCACATCCCTCTAAAGTATCAACATGAGCTTTGAATATTGCTTGAGCAAGCTCTTCCAATGCACAGCGAGGTGGCATAAGACATGGTAAGAAGTATGTAGACCCTGTTGAATATCCTTCAGAATCTTCTTTGGTCCTTGCATTGAATACCATTGAACAATCATTCAGAAATGATGTACGATGTTCTACTGATGGCATGGAGACTGCATTTGTATATGATGCAAATTGACATCTTGGAATTGGATCTTTCTTCTTCTCATCATCTTTGTTAGGTTTAAAGTTGTTTAATACAGGGAACCCTTCATCGATTATCAAATCATTACTCATATTGCTGTAGTACCTAGGTTGATGTTTTGTATTTACGATATCAATACCACTGTTGAAGATATGATTATGATATGATTTTGTGTTGATGGCTTTGTTTTTTTTGTGTTGGTTTGTCACGGTATGATTCGTATCTTCTCGAATGCGCAGCCTATCGATACTACTAAGAGGTTAGAAAGAGCGCTTATTATAATGGATTCAGTGACAGTACTGCCTGTATACGATTATGCATTAGTAAGATGGTGGCAGATTGCTTGCCCATTGCAATTTGCACAAAACGATTTATACTGGATTCGGTATCCTTTTTTAACTTTTGAGTTTTGCGGTGATGTTGCGGCGTTGTTGTCATCCATTAACCATGACAACCAAACCTACTAGCGTCCATTGGCGGCAGGAGAAGGAGTCTGTTGCATGTTCAATCTGTTCAGCAACTTTGACCATTGGAGGAGTAAGATCATCTACGGCGGCAAAATCATATCATGCACCGACTAGAAATTCTCAACTTGATGCATCCTTTGTTAATATTCCTCACTCTCACTACCCATCAACATATCATACTACAAATAATACTGGAAGTAATGTACACGATATAGAATCCATATTGGATAACGCGCTGTTATCAAGTGATCAAGACGATACAAGAAGAGAAGTTATAAGTGGTAATGTTATGCAAAATGCTTGCAAACGTTTAGATGTCTACTTACAAGCTGCATTAGAAATACTGTCACATCAATCTAGTATGGCGGAAGAAGGTGGGGTTAATCATCAAAAGAAGATTTATTGCCAATCATGTCTTGATAGGTGAGTGTGCCTCGTATCTAATGATATCAATTTGCAGTATATCCTTTTTTAATTTTTACTAATCTACATTACACTTCTCTATAGAATCGGACAAGCAATTGACACATGTTCTGAGAGATTAGATGAAGAATGCATGGCATATGGCAAAGCTACATCTTTAGAGGAAGAGCGGACGGATATGCTCACCAAGGTTTTATCTTCTATTAATGAAGATGATACGGGTTTGGATTTGATGAATACCAAAGATAACGATGATGATAAAGAAGATGCAATTCTTCGGTAAGTTACCGTTTAGTTACTATGCATCATGTTTACTATATCTATCTCTGTATCTCATTAATACACACATCTCCAAACAACTGATAAAGTGCTATGGAATCATTCCAAAATGAAATTAATACATTAACAAATGCCTGCACCGAGCAAGAGAATGAGCTACGAATGCTTCAAAGCTTAATGAAGAACCAAATCGAACGATCAATTACTATATCAAATAATGAAGATATTGTTCATCATGAATTAAACTCACTGGAGATTGATGCAAATAACTTTGGAGAAGAATCACATATTGTTAGGAACAGTTGCTCAGTAGTAGAAGACGAGATTGGTGCCATATCTCGTGTTAAGCTCATGTCAATACCGTTCAATATACAAGTTAATAATATGCAAAGCAATATTAGTACCAATCAAGAAGGAGGATGCTATCCAACAATCAATAATCTTCGACTTGCCTATCGTACTAATAAGAAAGCAGGATTGCATCGGGATGAGATTAATGCTTCATTTTCGTATGCTGCACAGCTCGTAGCATTTACACTTGGGTTATATAAAAGTATAATTACTTCGACAATACGAATAATACCAATTCATCCATGTGCAAAGATATTGGTGAATCTTCCAGAGGGAGGGAGTGTCTACAACCTAGGATTTGATACTACAACTGACGATGACCAGCAGCCAAATAGTGTTCCAACTCGATCAATTACTTTATTCCTTGTACTCTTGAGCCAATTGAGTTCACATATTATGTTAGAGACAAAGACTACGACTGAGCCTCCTCCATATGAAATGAGCGAGACATCGATTGATACTGTTGACTTGACAAAGCTATCTGATTCAGATACCCAGAGTTGGTCATCAGTTGTATATTGTTTAGCTGCCAATTTGAAGTGGCTTAGTAAGCTAGGCCTTGACAACAAGTAGAGAAGAGGAATGAGAGTTAACTATAGCAGCTACTGTGGAGATATAACAAACAAACAACCTTCAAGTGGTATCCATCTACCAGAGACAACGAGTTCGGTTATTTACACTGATAGAGTCCGTCTTCTCAACATTTTTTGCTGAGAGGAAACGTTGGATACAACAGAAATAGTATCGCCAGTATCACCTCCCTCCACCATCCCAGCACCCAGTCTTGACGAACCTGAGTCATTCAAGTCTATAGCTTTCTCTGTCAACCAAGCATCTTTCGAAAGATGCTTTTTCATTAGTTCAAGCACAACTTCGAGCATCTCGTTTTGGAAATCTTTGTCTTCTCTAACATGTTCCATGACCTCCTTCATGTCGATGTTGTCTTCTCTACAGTCGTGGATCCTCGGATCTGCTTGGTGAGGATATTCCTTTTGATCATCAAACTCAAGAAGTAAACCAGATCGAGGATCCTTCAGATTCCTACTGCCCGCAATACCCACGAGATAGAAGAAGGGAGATACGGCAACAGTACTCCAGGCTATGATTGCAACAATTTCAAGACATTGCGAGCCTAGCTGTGCCAATCCTCCCCCATGAAAGAGGCCATCTCTAACATCTATGCCTTCAAACTGGCTATTAGCAAATAAACCCACGGCAAGGATACCCCAGCTGGCGGCAACTGCATGTGCACCAACAGCACCCACAGGATCATCTATCTTCATTCTTTGCTTGAACAACTTTTCATTTGTAAAGCATGCCACGAGAGCACCGACGGCTCCAATTATCATAGCCTCATATGGTTGAATACATGCAGATGTAGGGGATGAGGATATCAAGCCACCAAGTACACCGTTAACAATATCATATGGTCTAACGAACGTCCGCTTGGTTGCCCATTGAGAATATACCAAGCCGATGATTCCTCCTGAGGCTGAAGCATTCATAGTTGACACTGCTGTTCGGGTTGCAACCAACCACTTCTCTTCTGTGATTCCAAAAGAAGAACCACAATTAAACCCAATCCAAGCGAACCAGAGGATTAATAAACCGAGGAGCTGATTTGTTGGCGAGGACTCTGCAAAGTCCGATTCAGGTCGTGTGCCATCAAATCTACCCTTTCGAGGACCGAGAAATATGACAGCAATGAATGAATTGAAGCCTCCAAGGAGATGAACCGGGCCGCCGCCTGCAAAGTCATGTACCCCTCGAACAGCCAACCAGCCATTTTCAGCCCAAACCCAGTGAGCGACGAAGCTGTACACCAACACTGCATAGAAGGAATAGATGCAATATACACCAAATCTCATTCTCATTGCTGTTGCTCCACTAACAATTGTTGTTGATGTTGCCGCAAAACTAAGATTGAAGATGTATCTTCCATAGAACAAACCACTGCTGACGGGGTCATTGAAGCTTGTTGAAGGCATAAACTGTACACATTTTTGTTATGAACAGATGTATACGTGAGTCAGTATCAGTTATCATAAGACGAAACTAAGAGACATGTCTATACTCACTTCTCCCATACCCACTAAACAAACATAATACAGTCATAAGGTGAGTGAGTTTGCTGCAAATAATACTGCATGTACTCACAAAAAGATACTCACTGAATCCATTACTTGGCTCACCAAAAGCGATTCCGTACCCAAAGAAGAAGAATGCTAGCGTTGCAAACAAAAGGTCACAGACGTTCTTTAGCATAACATTAACTTCATTCCCAGGCGATGATACACCAATTTCCAACATTGCAAATCCACTCTGCATTGTAAAGATAATGAAAGCCGATGTCTGTAGAGGATAAGAGGATAGATATGAGATAAAAATGATTAAAGACAAAGAGATAATGTAGATAGAAGAAGACTCGACCTACCAATATCCATGTCTACATAATACATTTTCTCATTCATCGTAAGTAGTAAGTCCTACGTACTTGAATTAACGTGTAGATAGGGCGAGTCCGTAAGTAAATAACCTCCTCCCGTAGAATCCCTGATTTTAATCTTAATCTTCTTGCTTGAGGGCTTGAGGGTTAGTTGTACATCGGTATGCTAGAGTATTGTAGTCTGTAGTGTGCTATAAGAAACTCAATTTAAAGGTAAATAACATCAACTAATCGGCAGTCCACCTATTTAAATACAATAATTTCAATTAACACGGTATTTAATCCACATCAACACACAATACCATCATTGGTTTTTAATATTTGTTCAACCAAACTAACAAATATCATGGCAGACGAAGCCAAGATGAGTGATGATACCTCCCAAATCGGAGCTGATTTATCTAATCTCCATGTTGACGGCGGCGGCGACATTGATGATAACTGTTCTGTAAAATCAGATATTACTAGTGAGTCAGTTGAAGGGACAAATAGACCTACAGCATACTGGCTTCGTCCAAGTCTATTCGCTGATATACCCCAAACAAATAATACCAATAATACACCACAACCACAACCAGCAACGTCAGCAACAACAAAACAAAATGCTAACCAACAACAAGAAACTGCAGTCACTGATAATACACCCAACGATATTACACAAATTACACAAGTTACTACACCGGCCTCACAAGTTATCAATAATAATAATACACAAAATACTGTGAGTGCACATAGGGCCACACAGCTCTTTGCCAATGCTCCCAGTTCGTCGGCATTAGCTAATGAGGCACAATTACAATTAGAGGTGGAATTATTAGTACGAGACCAGAATAATAAATATTTATCTGCCATCGAATCTAATAAGGCTGATTTAGAAAGATATAGTAAAGTCGTTAAAGCACAGCAAGTTCTGCTTGAAAAATCCAAGGAAAGGGATAATAAGTCTACTGAACTTATTAAATCATATCACAAAGATTTGCTTGATACTTTAGAATTGGTTGGAAGATTGTTGCAAGAAATTGAAAGTCATGAAAAGATTTCTAAAAAGTTGAAAGAGGCTTTGGATGAAAAGAATGATGCCATTAGCGTCAAGTGTATTGAAATTGCCTCATTACGTGAACAGTATGATGAACTGATTGCTTTTAGAACGAATAATGAAGCCAATATTGAGGATGCAATGTCTAAATTGAGTAAATTTGCTACCCAAATTTTATGTTTACAGGAAGGTTTTACTAGTCTAACGTCGGAGAAGGAATCCGATGCCAAACGCTTACGTGCCGAATTGGAAGAAGCCAAACGGAAGGATAGCTTTTACCGGAGGAAACTAGATCTTTTGGAGAATGCCAAACAGACAGCAGAGGATAGGACTAAGACTTTGGAGGCTGAGGTATTATCCAAGGAAAATGAAGCGAAGGAGACTAGTTGCAATATTGACGAGTTGGAGCAGGTACTAACGACAAATGAAGCCCGTATTAGGTATTTAGAGTCGGTTGTCGATGATAAGAATGTCACCATTGAACTCTTGCAGGCGGAATTAAGTGTGAAGGATGCCACCATTCAACGTATGGAGGTGGAGGCTACGCAAATGTCAGAGGATATGGAATGTTTGGAGGAGAAATTGTCCAAGGAGAAGGTATGTTTACTTGTTTATGGTGAATGAATGTTGCTCGAATTATCATTATGCACTCACTTCCACTTTCCCTCTTAGATTATTAATCAGTCCCAAAGGATGGAACTTGATCAGTATCTGAGGATTTATGACGAGGATGAATTATCTGTTGGAACAGGCAGATCTATTAATACCATCATGTCTGTTGATACTCGTATGTCCGTTGATACTCGTATGTCTGTTGATTCTCATATGTCGGGGGAAGATGAGGAAATGGATGAGAATGAGTGAGTGACTAAGTGTTATTTGGACTGTTTGTGCTTTTTTCTCACTCATGTGTCTCACATCTTGCGCCTTACACTTTTCTGCTATTATATCCCATTATAGACGTGAACCAAGCCGTGGTAGATCACGCCATAAGTCTACACCACCCACCAGACGTGCACAGTCATACGCACCCGATCCAGAATCAAGGAAGGCCGAATCGACTTTGGGGTTGCCTCCCGCACCAGCTCGACGATCCAGGTCATCTGCTCGTACCAAGACGACATACAAACTCCGTGATGATTCTGGCGATGCAAAAACAGATGTTGTGATCAATGAAACGTTAGCATTTACTATCTTCGATTCTATGGTAGTCTTTGAAACTGAAGCTGGTGACTATTTGCCCAAAGTGCCAACTTCGCTGTTGGGATTGGCCAGGAAGTTTATGTATTATCAGCCACTTATCCTTGGTTCCGACGACAATGAAGAGAAGGTAAATCACTTTCTTAAGGTCACGGAAGAAATGGCATCATTATTGGGTGACAGTCCTCCTACTGTCACCGAGATTCGTATTGTTTATAAACTATTGAGTATCTCGCTTACAACGCGAGATGATTATAATAATGGGAAGAAAGGCTGCAAGGTACTCGTCGAGGCCTTCCTATATTCCCTCAAACAAGTCACCCCAGTAACTCTCCATTTCATCATTCTCCTCATGCACTGTCCAAAGGATAAGTTCAATGCCGAGGGAGTATTCTGTGATCCCACTACCTTCAGTGAAGATTGTAGTACATTATATGTGCTCAGGGAAATAAGTGGTATGATGGTAAAAAGTGATGTCAATCATTTAAGTGGTAACAACTTTGAGGTGTTCAATGGATCAAGATCTAATTGTAATCGTGAAACATCATATTCAAAAGATGGTACAAAGAAGTTCAAGCATTGTGCGACGTGTTCCGATAACGAAGCGATTAGGCGGGGTGGTCTTCTCAATTCATTTGGTGCCTTCCTCCGCTTTTGTAGAGTACCTACGTTATTGGTATCATTTGCCGGTGATGCAATTGACAAGTTGAAGAATGAAATCAATCCAGACTTGTTCAGCCATTATGCTGGTTTGCGTAGTACCCACGCATGCAACTTTCTCTACTTCCGTCCTTCACTCAAGACTGTCGAGAAACACTTGGCAAGTGTATACGATCGTACATTATCTTCCTGCAATGCTTACGATGTTTTCGTATCCAAAGTCAAAGTCCGTGCTGACAAGTTAGGGTTCTCATTCCACATGCCTGACAAGCCATTGATTGATCTTATGGTGGATAACAAGAAGTTACCATTCTTTGGGAATAAACACAATTCCGTTCACGTACAACTTGCAGAACATTATAGGTCTAGGTCAAAGATCAATAAGCTCTTTGGTATGGTTCCTAAGTGCCGTGGATATAATAAGAAAGATTTAGAAACTGGATTATCAAGTAGGACTTGGGACTGTAAGGATCGGGATCCTGAGGAAGTGGGGGGTGTTCGTTTGCATGACGGACCAAACGGCAACATTTCTCATAAATCTGCTGGAAATAGATGCAAGGTATGTCAAGCAGCATACAAGGCACAACTTAACGGTACCACCGGAACCACACATTTCAAGTCTTCAGAAGAGTTCTGGAGGTTTTTCTTCGCATCCCAAGAGGGTGACGCATCACTTTACAAGCATCATACGGGCAATAATAAGGGTAAGCCTAACATGATGGCAATGTTGGGAGGAGTAGTGGGTGTACCTCGTATCGACGCAATATTCTTGCCATACCAAGCCGACTATGATAAAGAGGTAAAGAAAGGAACACAACAAAAGGCACTAAAGAAGGTTGCCCATAAGATCACCAATAGTAAGAGTAAGATTTTGAAAAACAAGACTATCGGAACCTGTTCTGAGAAGTGCGACGACTGCAAGAGCGGCAATTGTAAGTGGATGGGCAAGTCAATCACCGACTTGGAATCATTTGAAAAGTATGTCGAGCATGGTGGAAAATTTGCTGGTGAAGCTATCGGTCTTGGATCAAACAAGAAGGATAATGATGATAATGCACCTGCCGAGGAGATGGAGGAAGACACGGGTAATGGAGGCGAGAAAGATGACGAAAGTGTGGATAATGGAGGTGAGGAAGATGACGAAAGTGCGGATAATGGAGGTGAGGGTCTGGATAACGAAGGAACTCGTCGTCGTCGTCGTCGTCGATCCACTTCCAATCATAATGCTCGTGAAGTGGAGGTTGAACGGGAATTACGTGAAAACGAAGAAGCTCAGCGTGCTGCCAACCCTAAGCTACGTGATATGAGTGAGAATGACGAAGAGGAAAATGACTCCGATGAAGATGTATTGGATACAGGAGCCATGTCAGATGGCGAAGAAGACGATGATGTTGAATATGATGAAACTGATGAAAGTTGAGTAGATTGAAGAGGATTATATATATTTGTTTATGTTTGTTTAGGTAATAATGAGGAGGGGGATTGGTTGTGTTTTTGTATACCAAAAGGGATTTAAACTAGAATCTTATTCACAATCATTGGTATAATAGCTGGATCGCCACCCGAATCAAAGTGATATGGATTATCAGGAAATAGTAATGATTGTGTAATACGATCTAAAAATATCCTTAGGCGCCCTTCATTTCGGAGAATACTACACCCTTGTATTCAAACTCGGCACGTTCACTATCATCAGCATAAAGGGTGTCCTCGTATTCAGGGTTGATTATATCATCGAGGATATTACAAGAGTTTGCAATTACTTGACATGTTAAGTTGTGGCTGTGGTCATTACTATTTCCTGA
>Ga0214479_100830_pt1 | contig 15682 bp, 18 predicted proteins | sample M1_20Mar14CPVII9_5_FD_165054 | JGI IMG/M metagenome (GOLD analysis project Ga0214479, IMG submission 165054) | Marine eukaryotic communities from Monterey Bay, California, United States - M1_20Mar14CPVII9sort6BwellE14 | ecosystem: Environmental > Aquatic > Marine > Unclassified | place: USA...
CTTCCTAGCACAATAACACGAGATTGTCCTTCTGATACAGGCAATGTTTGTCACTGCAAATACCCCATATTTGAAACAAACCACCATTTTATTACATCACCTTATTTCCAGCAATAGTAATTGTTAAAAGATGGATAACAATTGTTATAAGTCGACAAATTGTAGACAGTCAGTAAGTCTCTAGAGTTGCCTAACTTTTTTGTTAGCATTATGCCGATATGGATCGTATCAAAATAGGTTGATGGCCGATAAAAGTTAGACAAATGATATTTATCAGACAAAGATGCTGTTGTATAGAACGCCGCCCTTGCTACTTTACTAATACCTAACTAACCTAACTCCCCCTGCCATTTACCTTTTTTGCCTATCAACCATGACCAAGACCAACTACCAATTTTTGGATAGACAGACTGACAGACAGACAAGGTTCTAAAGGGGTCCTATCTATTCTACCAAATGGAGTTTTCTCCTCCGTATAATATTTCTATATTATACATGAAAACTGATTACCCCTCCCTATTCTTCCATTAGTTAGAGGTATTGTGACGTTGAAAGGCTCTGAGTTCGATCCTCGTGATTATCACTTTTTTATTTGTGATTTTCACTAACAAATTTAATTTTTGCTTTTTGCTAACAAGTCACGCACAAAATGAAAAAGTGATAGATCACGTGACGTCACGCATCCAATGTGATTCACATTGATCACTAGATGAAGATGTGACAATTCTTTCTCAATCATTGACAATAGCCCTCCACTATTATCTATCTTTACAATTGCCTCTCTTGTGTACTGCCTTCATTCATTTGTTATTTATTGCAATAGATTGCAAAACAGTAGTTCGATCGACGATCTCTCATCATCGTTGTCTACAATCAAACGATCGAGAGAGATGATCGTCTCCTCCTCTCTTCTTCTTCTCTTTCTCTAAGCCGTGCGCTAGCACAACCTCGTAGAGCCTCCACGGAGTGGGCCCTCGGCAGAGATTGATTAATAGTAGTATGAAATCAGATTAATGTTCAACAATAGTAGCAATACCATTACTGCTTATGAGAAAACTATGTCATCTTCTATCATCATCGACAAGAAGCATATCTAATCTACCTAATGCATTATCTATATTCGTCTTGGTATAAGAAGACCAATTTCTTCAGTATAATGCAAAAGATGATTTGTTAGTATATTTCAAATTATTTTGGGGGTTTAAAAAAAATTATGTTAATCAATTATTTTCTTGTCAACAAAGATAACCCATAGATAACCAATAATCGTGCAGAGTCGTAATCGATCTACAATATCGAATATTGACTGTCGGAATTAGTATTTGTTAATTGTTTTGCGGTAGTATTAACTGCAAAGTTGATTGGGATTTATTGTTAAGATTGGTTTTATTTGATTCGACAAAACACAAGAATGATGGTGGTGTGTCTCTCCTTCTAGCATGAGGGGGAAGGTTGCAGTGGAGGGGTATAGATGCCTCTATTCTGTCAATGGTAAGGTTGGGGGAAATGTTAGAAGAAGTGGTGGTGGAAGTGGTGGTGGTAGTGATGGTGGCTTTTTTGCATTCTTTCCAGGTCTTCTGTTGTTGATAAAGGCAGCTCAGGATGCAAGTGTTCCCCTTAGTCGATTAGCATCACATTCTCGTGACAAGCTACTGGAGACTTCCTATCAAATCTACCAACAAGTTCGTGCATACACGAACAACAAGGAATCTTTTCAAGACTGTTCTAGCTTCACGTCACTTGAGAACACTTGTCGGATTACTTTACCATCGGTTGAATTCTCGGCGGCTAGTTTCAATCTTGAGGACTTGGCTGATGACAGTATCTTCCAAACTTACTCTGTTTCTGATCTTGCTGGTGCACTACCATGTTTGGACGAATCCTCTCCTCTGAACGGACATCCATTTGACAACACTGCAAGCTTGGCTGGTGAAAGCATCTTCCCATCTTACTCTGCTTTTGATCTTGATGCTGCATTACCATTGGTTCGATGCGACTTCCTTACTCAAGTACCAAACTTCGAAGGTGTGTTTGGCCTTGTTTTCTTGGTTGTATTAGTCTTGGGCAACTTCTTTAGCCGTGGTTATTCTACCGCTCAAGTGGCAGTCGAGGAGTCAACAGAACACATTTGTTGTCAGGGTGCATGCACATGCAACACAAGTGACAGCCCATCTCAAGACTCAAGTCCACCTAGCGCAAGTTTCGAGTCATCATCATCTCCTGCTCGTTATGGGAAGGATCAGCAAGTCATTTACACCAGTGGGGGGGTTTCGACTGTTGCAACAGTCAAGGTTGTCCATCTTGATGACATGTTGGTACCATACTATACTATTCTTGTAGATGGTAGAGAGAAACAGACAGACGGCGAACACTTATCACCCTTCGTTGGTGGCTCTTGGATGGTAAGTGAAGAGATCACGATCATACTTTTACTCATATCCAATATCAATCTAACTCGTTCTCTCCTTCTTCTCAGAACCCTTCTTCTCAGAACCACCCGTCATCCGATGATACTAAGGCCACTGCCAAACCTAAACAAGTCTTTGTAAACGGGGAGGCATTTGACTTTGATCCAATGGACACGATTGGATATTTGAAGGCCAAGATTTGTGAGGAATTTTGTCTAACAGTTGACGAAATGTTCCTTCTCCATAATGGTAGATCACTCAAGGATGGGTGCACAATTCAGGATTACAACATTCAGAATCATACCACCCTTGACCTTTCTATTCGCCTTAAGGCTGGTGGCAATGGCGGTGGAGATGATTCATCCGACGGTGAGTATTTATATCATACTTTGACATGTGCATGTATATCTTATGATTCGTCGAACAATTCTCTTACATATCTATCTCTTCTATTGTAGATTCGTCTGATAAAAGCCTCGGCGGTGGAGGCAAGTCCTCTCCAAACTTGATCTCTAAGTGGAGTTGTGCTGGCAGGTCACTGCTGAATCTGATTCCCAAGCTCAAGAAGATCCGCAATGCCCACCTCCTCATCAAGCTTCTCCTTGAGGAGATCAATTACCTTGACAACGATGTTCCTCTAGATGATGCTGAACAGATTCGAAAAGACTACATCGAGTTCACCAAGAGATACATGAAGCAAGTTCCTGGCTTGGGTAATCGTGGACGGGATCTACCCGAACCAAGTATTGTCCAGAAAGTTCTCTTTGTCATGTGCTTTGCAACCAACAAATGTATTAGTTATACGGCCGATGGTGATGCAAATAGAATGGATCCCGACAACGAATGTATCAATTGGTTGATACGTATGAAATTCTTGGGTGTCCTTGGTGACGGTGGTACCGAGTTCTCTTCTGATGAAGAAGAAGCTAAGGATCAAGCATCAGAGCTCTTTGACCGCAGCTGTGGACTTGTTGACAGTATGATGGTTGCTTGTCAAGGTACTGATGATTGTGAAGAAGGCAACAAGATGCCTGTGATGAAGGATCAGCTTGAGGAGCGTAGCAAGTCAATGGGTCTCAAAGGAGGCGATCAATTCACCTTTTGGTGCCTGTATGGACTAGTCAACATCATGTGGCGTGTTGCCTATCACTACGCTCAAACCAAGTCAGCCTTGTCGGTGTACATTGCATCCCAACAGACACTTGAATATCTCTTTGACAATCCCGACGGCAAGATCCAAGACAACAAGTATGTTGTATTTACCAATGGTCCACATTCTCAAGTCGAGATGTCTACACTATCGAGGAATGATCAGTATCCAATGGAGCGAGTTGAGCAATTCACACAGCATATGATTCGTGCTCTCCAGCCTCTTGATGGATTGAAACTCAGTAATGGAGCTACTGTCCGTGTTCCATCCTTTAGAGAAGCAAGTCAAGGTGCTATTCCGGAGGGTTCTACTTTCTTGGGCTACTTCTACCGAAGGGCCAAGCTTCCTGGCTTTGGAACTACTGAGGCAGAGTATGCTAGAAGAAAAGAAATTTTGAAAGAGATGGCTAAGAAGGGAGGCAAGGCTATGCAGGATATGTGGAATACAATCGCCAAGTTCTGGCCTACTCTTACCCAAACATTTGAAATGTCGGACGAGGATGCTGCCAACTTCATTTGAGACGTTTTGGGCGAAGGCACGGCAAGTCATATTCTCTCAAAGATCAATTGGTCTGATCAGCATGCCCGTAAACGTGAACTCAAGGGTGATGGCAAGTCGAATGAGGAGGCTATTGAGACTATTCGAGAAGAGTTTGGTGCCAAAGCTGCTGACGGCCTGAAACGCCATGGGGATTCTAGTGACAAGAAACGCCGTGCATATGCGATGTATAGCAAGGGGAAGAAGGACGGCAAGTCTTTAAAGGTTATAGTTGCTGAGATTCGTGCTGTTGAAGACCTTGGAGATGTATATGCTAATATGATTGATAAGCAATTTGGAAACATAGAAAACAAGATCGGCATTGCTCAAGGAGGTGCATCAAAATCAGTTACTAAGGCAAAGAAGGCACTAGCGGACGGAAAGAAAGTCTTGATTGGTATTCATGCTACTGACGGTTGTGGTGCAGAGTGTCTAATCCCTTGGGATGGTAAGGAGAGGCATAAACAAAAAAGAGCCTCAACCAACAACAAGGTTGGTGACATCAAGGTCAAACATGCTGTCAGCTGTTGTCAATGTGGTAACAGAGACATGAACTTTGATTTCAAGCGCTCTACCTCTTCTGACGAAGATTGGGAGTCGGCATTTCACGACGAGGAGTCTGGTGGTAACTATGTTCATCTGGAGACGGCGGAAGCTATCGATTCTTGGTCTGAGATGAAGAAATTGGCAATTAGAGATCATATATTGTCGAAAGAGTCGACTATGGATGATACTTCTGAGACTGATTCGGCTACCAAGGCTTCTGATGAGACTGAGGATTCCAAGCCTTCTGCTGCTGCCGCTTCCAAGCCCCCACCTTCCAAACCCGAGACAAAGAAGAAGAAAAGGCGGACATTGAATCTAGACTCGACTCGTGTCTCTTCATCTTCTGCCAATTCCGATGGACTTGCTGTTGTACAAAAGGATATGGCGGCATCTGCACCAGAGAAGAAGAAGAAAGGGAAGAAGAAGCGATCTTCTGCTTCTGCTATGGCCAAGTCTGAAAATCGAAAGGCGATGGGTGATTTGACAAACACTGACAATCCACCTGTCGAACAGAGGAGGAGGAAGAAGAAGAAGGCACCACCGCCTTCCCATTCATCTTCCGATTCCGACTCATCTTCTTTCTCTCTCCCCAAGCGGATCACCACGCGAAAGAAGAAGGGAACCAAGCGTGCCAAGCGTGCCAAACCTGCTCCACCGCCACCGGACTCTGATACTTCAGATGAGGAGGTTTTGGACGACAGATTCTGTAGCCAGATGAAATTACTTCCCTATTCACCTGATTCTCTTGACCTTGATTATGATCGTGGTGAATATGTATTGGATTCCGAGATCGACAAGGTCTCTATCCCTGAAAATGAGACGCTATTATCTCGCCTAGAATTTGGTGATGGTGTGTTTGTTAGAAGGAGTTCAAGGCAATGGGCGTATGGTATATTTGTTAAAAGTGAGGTTTTTATCACACGTGAATACAAAGTTCAATTTGCCTGCGGTTTGAGGACAAAGGGACAATTTGTAGAGAAGGGTGCTTCTTACTTTGAAGGCGAGAAAATCCGCTTGATCAAGGGTAGCCGTCACTTATCATTAGGTTAAGCGGTGTTTCCTTAGTGTTGGTTGGTAGTTTGTCGTTGTTCAAATCAGTGCAGGTTGATATTTTTCAATCTTTAATCGAGTATACAACGACGAAGCCAGATCAGGGGCTTTGTTCCTGATAATAACATTATCATATTACTTGGAGTTTATGATATGTGATCTTTGGTGGTGGATTATTCACTTATATGCCAGAGAAGTTCAAGTATTGTATAAGTATTGAGAGTGATGGATCGAATGATGATCTAGTATTACATGGAGGCTATAGAACAAGTCAAGAAATAACAAGTTAAGCCACCATTTAATCACTCCACAAACATCTCCCAATATCTCCCAAACATAAAAACAATCTACTTGATAATTACAACGTTTGACATGCTAAACTGTGAGGGTTTTAGGTTTAGTCACACACCCGTCGCACCTCAAGCAGATTTAGCGTCAGCAGCAATCTTCTTCTTCAACTTCTTGATGATACACTTCAATACCTCGTTGAAGATTGCTTCCTTTCTCTCGAAAGTGAACTCGTCGTCGACCAAAGTCAAGCCTCGCTTGGTAACTTCCTTCTTCCACAACTCGTCAACTTTGTTTGGGAATGGGAAGTTGAACGAGGCACCTTCGTTACGACTAGCCTTGAAGTAATCATACGTTTTCTGTCCTACAAACTCGTCACTGCAACCTACCCAATTAACCTTTTCAGCTCCACTCAAGAGAGCCTCGGCCTTTGCCAACTTTAACTCGGGAGTTTTCAAGTGTGGAAGATTGAGTATAAACATTACTCTCTTGGCAAAATCAAAGAACAAAGCAGCCTCGGTAACTGTATACTGACGACCAAGAGCACTCGTCGATGTAAGCTTGAAGCTGTAAAGAAGAAGACCACAGCCAATGACGGCCTGAACAACATTTGGTTTGGTAGAATTTTTGATTGTCGACACACCAAAGTAATCTCTCTTTGCTCGAAACTTCTCGAGCTTCTTGTTATGTTTCTCTAACCAGTTCTTCCTCTCTAAAGCAGCTTCTTCCAAGCGTTCCTCGGTAGAGACAGACAATGCACTTGACATGTTGAGACAAATTATGAGGACAATGGTGCTGTGTGCTGCAAACTTCAAAAACGAATTTGTATTTGAATTTCAAAAAGTTACATGTAACCAAATTTCAAAAATCGAGTCACTATTCAAATTGTTAGGTGAAATGCAAAAGTTGGAAGTTATTGTGTTGACAATAACGTTGACATAACGATGAGTTGAGTTACTTATGTGTTAATCACTGCTGTGGGCCTCTCCAAGGACTATCCCAGACACCTTCTTACAGGTGCTTGATATTTCAAAGCAACAACTTAGTAACGGCATTGGATCATACCTTACTAAAGTCGATGTGCTCCTTCATCAAACACCCCATAGCCACAAGTTTGATGATATAAAGGTATGTACATATACTATGAGACTTATAGGTTATACTATTGATAGGGATATAACACTATGTTTCTTGTTGAACTTAGGGTTCAATGAAAACAAGCCTTCACAGTTCAACCAAGCCAAACAACAAAATCAGCTCTTTGCCACAGAGAAGCTTTCCCAGCTTACCTTTGACATCTCAAGGACAATCAACTCGTAGACAGTCGAGCTCTTCTTCTATCGTAAGTCCTGTGATGAAAAAACAGAAGATAGAGAAGCTGTTATTTGACATACTTGACCCCAAAGACCCGCAAGAAATAGCAACTGCAATTAACAAGGAAGCCCGGAACGATAATCCAGTCTGTGAACACTGTGTGAATGAAGAGATCGATAAAGCTCAAGAGATTCAGATGGCTCAAGTTCTTACTTCAATGCACGACGATAATAAGACATTTGCCGTTCCAAACATATAAGATAAAGTTATAAGAAGATCTCGTTGGGTATGACTGCATTGTTATTTGTTACAATATTCAAATCATTTACCACACTTTGATAAGATCAAAGTATATAGCGGTGAAAGATATTGATTCAGACGAGATATACCCTTTAAATATAAGGTATCTTCTTGAACATATAGTGAAGCAGTAACTGCTCATACTTCAGCGACAGCTTTAGTAGACGGTGGCAATACCATACCCATCAACAAACTCGCTTCACTCAATGATGGCTTATCTTCAGGACGAGATTCAGCCGAAGCTACCGATCGATCCTCGTCTACTTCGTTATCCAAGTTATTCGGAGAAAGACTGACATACTCGCTGGTAGTTCGAGAGTTGGATGGAGTAGATTGCGAACGCAAGAAGGCGAGGGAGCTCAAAGCCTCAGCGGCATCATTATCAGTACTGTCCATCTGTAAGATATCAGAGGTACTGTCAGTATTACTATTCGTCCTCTTGGCTGCCTTCCGGACTGGGGTAGTTGTAGCCTTGCGCTTGCCGTCTAAAGTGTTCTTGGCCTTGCCTCTACCCTTCTTGACTGGCGAGGCAGCTCGGTTAGGTTTGTACTTTAAATTAAGTTTCTTCGAGAGAGTACTGTTCCATCTATTCTTGATTGCATTGTCAGTACGGCCGGGTAGACATTTCGAAATCTCTGCCCACTTATTGCCAAGTCTGGCATGCGAATCGATGATTTTAGTATCTTCCTCTTGTGTCCATCCGCCCTTCTTGATATGAGGACTAAGATGGTTATACCATCGTTCACGGCATTGCTTACCAAGCCGTCCTTCTAAGGAGCGAGCTATGAAGCTCCACTTCTTCTCGCCGAACTTGTTTACCATTTCAATAACCTTCGCGTCCTCCTGCGGCGTCCATGGACCTTTTACTAGGCCTGGCTTGAGTACCTTTTGCCACCTGTGTAAACATTGCACATCAGTCCGACCAGGTAACTTTCTTGCAATCTTCTTCCAGTTCTTTCCATTGTATCGAGTTACAGCTGCGCGTAAGTCGGCATCCTCATCACTTGACCACTTGCCTGTTGAAGCACGTCTCTTGTATTCAGGTGACGCTTGGAGGAACTGTGTCTCTTCGGTTAGAGAATCATCTTCTTCTCCGTCTTTCTTTGATATAGGTGTATCAGCAATATTCTTATTAGTTGCTACTTCTTCATCGTCAGTATCCTCAGTAACTTGCGATGAACTTGAGCGTGTAGAATATCTAGTAGATGGAGTATTGATGTTTTCAGTTGGTACCTTGTTCTTCTTCTTATGAGGAGTTGGAATATGATGAGGATTAGGCAAAGCGTATGGAGGAGAATATGGATGATGGGGAGGGTAACCATATGGAGAAGGAGGTAACATATGAGGAGGACAAGGAGGGTATCCTGGATATACTGCAGGTTGATGAACAAATTGAGGATGTGTCGTCGACGGAGATGAACTCGCACGCTTGCTACTGCCAGGTGAATGCACTTGCTTTGGTAAATTTGTCGATCCTTCCTTAATGCGTATGTTTGGTGGAAGCAAACTCTTATGAGAGGAACCGGGAGAGCCGGGGGGAGAATGTCTTTTCATCTTCTCTTCAGCATCGTCACTCACATGTCGAACTGCAGTTGACGGAGGAGGATATGAGTATGGAGTATACTGTGGTGGTGGATACGAGTATGAATGATATTGACCAGGGGAGTGATTGGGCATATGATGTGAGTTTGGAGGAGGTGGGTAGTAGTATGATGAAGGACTCGCAGGTTGTGGCGATTGATGATGAGTATTACTAACATTCTTGGCGTTGGTAGCCCCCGGTGATACAATATCAGTAGATGCAGTAGACGTTGTTGCTTGTGTTGCTGGAGAGTCTACCTCCTCTCGATTCTTGGTATCATCGTCTGTTATCTGATCGAGTGCAATGGTTGCCAAGTTGGCTAGAGCACTGTTTGCTTGTGGTCCCATGATGATATGATATGATTATGATAAACTAATGTATTGCAATATCGGAAGAAGAAATGGTATGGTGAGTAATATGTGTTTGACAAAGAAGGCCGCCGACTTGCAATAGTTATAACCTCCGATGAAGATCCACAACAACAATATAACTTGAATGATATTATGATAACATACAATACAATACAATCAACGCCAACGCTAATAACTCTCACCTTTGTTATACTCCCAAAGATCAATCTAGAAAATTATAACATGATATTATGTTCAACTCCTCTGTGAGTAGTAAGCTCTAACGGATGTAATAACGGCATTGTCTAAATTTTTCATATCATAACGGCGCTATCCTTTGCCGCCTAATTCTTCATTTTATTCACCAAAATTAGCAAAGTCGCAGAAAGTCGCATCAAAAATTTGATACAGAAAGGAATTAGACTCGAGTCTCGAATGGCGATGAAGAATCGAGAATTGATCGCTAAAAGTAAGAACATAATTTGACAACTCCAACTAAATCAGCCTCCACATGATGCCTTCAATCAGAACTATTAGGAGGAGGCTGATAGTATCATACATCTTAGTGACTAATGCTTGTGGATATTGGCAACCAGCCTCATAATTACTTCACGTTGAAACCTCTTAGATTAATTGCAATCATTAAAAGTTGAGCCAACTTACATTGGTTTATTTTACTAACACTTAGGTATCAATCAGGAAGGTCAAACTCCTTGAACAAAGACTGATCCTTGTCAACATAAAAATAGTAAATCAGTACTATTGCAATGATGATTCGGTTGTCAACCTCGATAGTGGGTAAATCAACTCGCCAATCCAATACAGCTACTACAAGAAGGTTACTTCTACAACAACAACAGCAGCAGCTGCAAACTCGTACAATCTCCAGTATCGATGAACCAAATATTCACTACAATAGCAATAATAATAATGCACAAGATGTGTACCGTAAACTGTCCACTCAGCCATCCTCATCCTCAGACGAGTTTCGTTCATGGCAAGCATCACATAACATTGATATACAACGTGTTACACAAACTGCAATGATACATGAATTGACTCAACAACAGACACGGTCAATTGAGAAGGTAGTGCCTTGGTTCTTGGCTACGATGCCTGCTCCTTACTTTAGGCAAGTTCCCGAGAGCTTTCGATTAGATCATATAAAGGCAATTAGTGCTATTAAGGATGCTAATATGGATATGCATATGAATTTAAAGACACACTTACCAGATGGTCGACAGGTAAGAATATATATTGTGTTGGTTGAATAGTAGTATGGATTGCAACTACTTTCTTGTGTATGTCAACTCACACTTTATTGTGCACCATATTATCTCTCATACACTCTAGGTACTCACATTCATTCGTCCAGGGACCATGCCAGGATTACTACTTAATATGATCAAAGAACTTCCTTACAATCAACGATCAGAGGAGTACATGCCATTATCTCGTGTACAAATTTACTCTGCTGAGGATGACTCTATGAGTTTAAATCTCTTTGTATATGGCGAGGAACCAAAGCAGTTGAGTGTAGCAGATGTTACCATGACAGGATCACACATTTTGGAATATGCACAACAACTAATGGATGGGATGTTACCTCCTAATGATGAATACGGTAGGCCAAATCCCAAGCCAAATGAGATATTTGAAAGAGAACGTTTGATTAAACATATGGAAAAGTGTGGAGAGTCTTATATTATCAGATCTGATCCACGTCGTTTCATGTCTCATTATGAACTATTTGAGAAGGTGTCTGGAAGTGATAACATTTCTGTTTCTATTGAGGTGAGTTCTATATCTGCTGCTAGATGATATTCTTTATTGTGTTGTCTCTTTATATATACTATTCTCAACATACTCTTCCTCTCCAATACTGCCATAGGATTGCTTCCATGATGAACTATCAGATAAAGAACATTATTGGATTGATATTGCACTTGCGAACACTCTTCCACACTTTGCGCTTGAACAGACATCTCAACTCATGTACCTACATGGCTTTGATGTCCTTCGTGCTCATCTTGATAACATTAGCGATGGAGACAATGGGGCAGTTACTCTCTTGCGTATGTTGGTAACACCTGTGCATGGAGCTAAAGGTGACGAGCCTACCTTTAATTTGCTCAAACAAGAACTCAAGCGCAGTAAGTGGCTAGCTCCTAGTACAATGAAGTTGGTGTATGAAAAACAACCTTGGTTGGGAGTTCGTAGAGGAGAGATTATCACTGCCATGTGCACCATTATGCATCCCATCATGTCAAAGCAAAATGCCATTGCTTTTTCTAAAGGTAATATCCTTGAGACTGTAACTAAAGATCGGTATGTCAACCATGCAGCGGCAATTGCTGACCTGTTTCTCGATAGGTTTAATCCTAAAGGTCCTCTGAGTGATGTCGAGTTGGAGAAAAGGTCACAAGTGTTGAAGGAAATCATTGATAATGAAGTAGAGGATACTCCTGCTCAAGAGCTCTTGCTAAAGATGATTGATATTGTCAAATACACTCTCAAGACCAATATCTATATGAATAATCGTTACGCCCTGGGACTTCGTCTTGATCCATCCATCATGACAGAGCCTCGTGAATTACCATATGGAATCATCTTCTCTCATGGACGACGCTTCGATGGCTATCATGTTAGGTTCAGAGATATTGCTCGTGGTGGAATGAGACTTGTAACTCCTGCCTCGAATGAACAGTTTGCCTTGGAGTCGGCGCATCAGTATGATGAGTGCTACGGCTTGGCTTATGCACAACAGCTGAAGAATAAAGACATCCCCGAAGGAGGGTCAAAGGCAGTTGTCTTGATTGATACCGTCGGCATGAGTAACAACGGACGAGACTTTGTCATGAGGAAGTCAGTCAAGGCATTCACTGATACAATCATGGACTTGATTGTTGACACATCTGAAACTCGCCAGGAGATTGTTGATCTTGTCGGCAAGAAGGAGGTATTATATCTAGGTCCCGATGAGCAAGTTATCCCTGACGATATTGATTGGGTCATCAAACGAGCTGCACAGCGTGGTTATGATACTCCCGCTGCTTTCATGTCTAGTAAGCCTCGTGCGGGTATTAATCACAAGGAATTCGGTGTGACTAGTGAAGGCGTGAATGTATATCTTGATGTAGCGTTGAGGAATGTGCTCAAGATTAACCCAAAAGAAGAATCGTTTACAATCAAGATCACTGGCGGCCCTGACGGAGACGTCGCAGGCAATGAACTTAAGATATTATACCGTGAGTATGGTGATAATGCCAAGGTTGTCGGTATTGCTGATGGTACTGGTTGTGCCGAAGATCCAAATGGTTTGAATTGGGAGGAGTTGCTTCGACTCGTCGATGATAACTTTCCTATTGATCAATTCGACACAAACAAACTCGGAGAAGGTGGAGCTGTGCATAAGGTTGACACCGAAGAGGGGGTCAAGGCGAGGAATAGTATGCACAATCGTGTTCAAGCCAATGCCTTTATTCCTGCCGGTGGTAGGCCAAATACAATCAATGTACACAACTATCAACACTTTCTTAATGATGATGGATCGCCCTCTGCACCACTGATTGTTGAGGGTGCCAACCTCTTTGTTACTGATGAAGCTCGTCAATTACTGTTCGATGAAGCCGGAGTAATTATCGTGAAAGATAGTTCAGCCAACAAAGCCGGTGTAATTACAAGCTCGTATGAGATATGTGCTGCCATGTTACTGAGTGAAGAAGAATTCTTTGAAAACAAGCCTCAAATCGTGGCCGAGGTCCTCGAGAAGCTACACACATATGCTCGTATGGAAGCGGAGTTATTGTTTAGAGAATTTGAGAACTATGGAGGTAGTCTACCTCAACTTTCAAAAGTTGTTAGTGGTGCAGTGAACAGTGCAACCGATGCGCTTGTTGTGGCATTAGAACAGTTTTCCAACGAAGACAAGGAAAAACTGTTGCCTCTTTTCAAAGAGCATCTGCCCAAGACAATGGGTGATATTGCATTTGATAAGGTGCATACGAATGTACCAGCGCAATATATTACCAACGCTATTGCATCATGCTTGGCATCAAAGCTAGTGTACAAGGAGGGGACAAAGTTTGTCGAGTCGTTACCATCAGACAAGCTTGCCGATGTGGCTCTGAGATACCTTGAAGCTGAGCATCAGGTTTCTTTGCTAAAGGATGCTCTCGCCGATACGGAAATGCCAGCAAAAGAAAAGGAAGCCATCCTCACGTTGTTAGAAAATGGCGGAGCAAGGACACTAATCCAATGAGTATAATTACTCGGGGAGAGGAATTCAATGTACAGTGACCAATATAATTAGGTTTTGGGGGTTGGGGTATATCATACTATGTACACTATTGTTTGTTTAGGGAAAATAATTGTACTAAAGAACTGTTTTTATTTCATATCAACTTGTTCAACTTCTACAACAACATGATATATCATTATTATCAGCAATACGATTAGACCCATGCCACCTCTTCTTTTTCCAGCTTCATTGCACAAGTCAGTATCATTGCAACAGTACGATGTTCTGTTGAAGATTGGCCTTGGTTGAAGCTTAGTTGATGCCTCCGCTTGCCCCCGGTCATCATCATCTCCACCAAAAGTTCTTGCCATATCCTCCTCGAGAGTTGGACATCTACTAGCACATTTTCTATATACACACTGAGCCAACTTCCTATCCCAAGTATCTCTATTGTAGTAAGGTCCTTCGATATTGCCGCAATCTGCTCTACTAGTTGCATTGATCACCTCTTTTATACAAACCTGATTGCTTCCTGCAGGACAAATAATCACGCCATCCTTTTGCGATTCCAACGCCGAGGTTGCATAACATTGTAAAGATTCCTCTTGTGATTGAACAATACTGATCAAGAGAAGACATATTGTGATTAGGATAAACAGAGTTTGCATGGCAAGAAGTTTATGTCTTATATGGAGAAGATTATAGTGTTCATTGCAGTCGAATATAATCTATTAGGTTAGTAGGTCTCTCAATACTCAACCTCTGTCTCTTTTAGAGGTTATATGAGATGTCTCAAGTCTCAAAAAAGATCTTTAATTAATTATTGCAAAAGATCATGATGGGACTCAAGAAATTTTATAGCAGTCGAAATCGACTTCTCTTCTACTAGCATCGTCATTCATACACCACATGAACAAGAATGACCGTGTACATAATTACAGAACACTATCCTACAATATCTCAAGAATAGTAAGTATAGTGTTTGTATTGCCGTTGCAATTTTATCTCTCAATTTTACTCGCACATTGTATACGATTTGAGGATCTTCCCTCTTTCGGAGTATAGGGCGTACTGCCTCTCTTCATCTGAATCTTTCACTTCATTCTCCTTCACTTTCTATGTCTCGATTTACACATTCCAAGCACAATTCTATAGAGAGTATTCTTTTTATCTCTGAGCAAGCCGTTGTCATGATTTTATCTCCTCATATTTACTCGCGATTAGGATACCAGGATAGTATCTTCGGCCCTCTTGCCTATCTTGCTTCGGAATAGGGCGTAAATCTCTTCATCTAAGTCAACTAATACTGTGAAAGTATGGGCTATACAACTTATTCATCTTTTCTATAATGTATTATAGAGAAATAATGTCAAAAAAGTAGAGGATACCACATGCATAGAGGATACGATGTGTCACGATTAGCAAGATGCTTACACACATTATTTAACTACATCTAGCTCTAGCTGATTATTTATCATCATCCACAAATTCTGAATATGTGTCAGTCATCAAGCTATCATGTGGCAACAGCTCGCCACTTGTACGGAATGCTCGTGATGGAGATACCAGTCCCAAGTTTGTAGCCTTACTTGTGTATAGACAGGCATAGTTCTGTACAAAATAGGCAAAGCGCGAGTCTTGATATCCGGCAACAAACATTTGTCCCCATCGAGGATGAAATGAGGAATGATATTCCCTATTTGCATCAGCAAGCTTTTCTTTAATCTTCCATTCGTCCTCATCAATCTGTTCTAATTTCTTTCTCGCGTCCTCGCTGAAACTTCCCCTGGACAATTCTCGTTTCAGTTTATCTCCATATAGATTAAGTTCATCCCTCAATTTTCGTAGGTCGATAATTGACTGTCTTAGTTCCATTTGTTCATGAAACATGCGCATTTCCTCTGTAAGTTCTGGCAT
>Ga0214479_100831_pt1 | contig 15663 bp, 12 predicted proteins | sample M1_20Mar14CPVII9_5_FD_165054 | JGI IMG/M metagenome (GOLD analysis project Ga0214479, IMG submission 165054) | Marine eukaryotic communities from Monterey Bay, California, United States - M1_20Mar14CPVII9sort6BwellE14 | ecosystem: Environmental > Aquatic > Marine > Unclassified | place: USA...
TGATTCAAATGAATCACTAGTAGTGCAATTAACACATGGAGATAATGATGGACTTCGGGATTTGGTTGGTGCTACTAAGACCGCTGAAATGTTGATTGATGCCTCTCACAATGTTCTACTCTCTGCTCATACAAATAATGGTAGTGGTTGTGATTGTTTAAGTAGTGAAGAAGAGATGAAGGATAGAGCTAGCTCTGCTGAATGCCCATCTCATGTATATCAACATTATTGCCCACCGGTAGCATTACCTCCAGTGGAAAGAGGGAATGAGGAGGAAGAAGAAGATAATTCTGGTAGTAGTTCAGAGCCTGATCAAAAGATTAAATCTACTTCTGAGATGATACAGCACACATCGGTGCTTACCATGCCAGGAAAGTCCGCGTTTGTAGTTTTATCATGTGAATTCAAGTGTTTATGAAGTCTCGGTGGCGTGCCTACTTCATTTGAACTTAGTTGCCGGTACTAACAGAATATACTATCATCTTTCTTCATCTTAATAAACCATGAAACGCGCATCTTCTAGATAACTTGGGGAATACACCCCTCCATGTCTTGACGGGAGAAGGGTCTATTCACATTGACCTGTTAAAATGTCATATTGAAGGCGTGCCGATCTTTGGATGAAGTAGAAAAGGAAACCAGGAAACCAACTCTTCACGATCTTCTAGTTGCACAAAACTTTCATGGATGTTCTCCAGTCCATTTCCTAGCAGGTGAAGCTGATAACGAAGAAACTCTTCGATTGGTACTGGAGGAGTGTCATACACCTATCAATGGAGTTCATCCAACAATGGTTTCGGATAATGAAGGTGATTTATCATTACATTTTGCTACTACTTATTCATCTCCTTCAATGTTACAAGTCTTGACTTCCTTAGGAGACTGTAGAGCAACGCTAATACGGAATTCATTAGGTCGTCTTGCCATTGATAATTTAATCGAATCATACACAGATAATGATGAAATGAGCACAACTAGTATGGATGATGATCATAATGATGATTCTAGTGAAAGCAAGGAAGACGACTCAGATGAGAGTGGGGGTGAAGATAACTCATCGGATGATAGCGAGGGAAGTGATTCGGAGCAGAGTGAATCATCAGATTTTTTCGGAAATGAGCATCTAAGTATCAACGCTCTTTATAGAGGTTGTGATATGAAAATACCACCGTTCATGCGAGGATTTTCATTAAGGAAGAATTGGAAACAAGAGTTGTGGTCTCCTGTTAGGGTACTGATTGAAGCGGCGGCGAAAGCGATTGTAAGAGGAAATTGTATCGAGGATGACGAGCCACCTTTGCCTCCAATTCATTCGGCAGTGATTGCCATTAAGTATGCCTCTTTCCCTGCTATTGTCTTATTTACCAGTATATTGCAAGGTAGTGATACTAATGATGATTACAAGCCGAAGTTCTTCGGAGGCATCGTGGCCGCTCTGAATGATACAAGTGGCAACACATATCGAGTCGCTAGTGATGAAGATAGAGAGCACTACAGGAACAATGTAAAGAGTAGCTCTGTAATCGGGAGAGATGATAGCTACTTAGCACATGTTCTTCACACAATTGCAATCATTAACGATGGTAATGGGGCTAGCAGGAAAGAAGTATATGAATACATTAAAAAGAATCAAGAGGAAGAGATATATTGGGTAATGATCGATAGAGCTTTCCAACAAGCTTATGACTTTGAACTTGTTTTTGAGATAGAAGGACAAGGGAATTCCTTATCTGAGCTATTAGAAGAAGATTCATATGGCAACTTGCCATCACATTATGCATGCGGAGATGTCTCAACACTCCTACCATCTGCTGAGAGGAGGACTGATGCTTCTCAACATGACACAGTCACTGGATTAAAAACCCGGAACTTGGTACGCTTCAACACCGATGCTCTTCCCCATTCGATGATTGAATACCTACTGCTTTGTGAGCCTTCGGCCGCCCGTAGACGAAATCGAAATGGGAGACTTCCACTGCATCTTTTAGTTGAAGATACAAAGTCATCGGTCTCTAAGGATAATGGATTCAACCTTGAGGTTTCTAGTGATGTTCCGAAACCAATTCAAAGCTTCCATACAGCCACTTTCGAGATGACAACTTACCAAAATATCACAGAAGCTGTCTATGCAATCATTGATATGTATGGTTTTAGTCGGAATGAACGATGCCACTTCTTAACATTTGGGAATAAGTTGTATCAAAGTGAGTATATCAGAATACTTGTTTGTTTTTACCAGTATACACGTCAGTGTCTCAACGTTATCTGCTCTTCATTCTCAGTTATGGAACAAGGAGGAGGTCTGTGGAATGATATTGAGAAAGTTCCATACTATTTTATGTGGGAGGATACACCAATTGAGTATCAAGAGATCTGTAAAAAGATATGGTATGGACAGTCTGAATCTGTACCCGAGAAACTCCCAAGACATTGGGATGATGTCAAGCTTCTCCTATATGAATACCCGGAAGCTCTTGTTGAACCAGATGCAGTTAGTGGTCTGTACCCTTTCCAGCTAGCAGCAGCGGTATCGTCATCAGCAAGCTCTCAAGACAATAATCAATCTGATTTAGTTCAACTAGAGACTACATATCTACTCATAATGGAAGATCCTTCGCTATTGTGTCAATTGATTGAGAATAGATAGGATACTACTAACAGGTATATAACGGGTCAATCACATTATCATTATATATGCATTAAACTTTATTTGAAACACTTGAATGCATTTTATGTGTCACAATTGATCTGGAAATGTATATTTGGTCATTCCCAACAAACCAAGTGCAAAATGATTTGGCCACATCTATATTTCAACGAGAAGAAAGGAGACTATACGAAAGTTCTTCTGAAGATTCAGATGATAGTAATTCAGATGATAGTAACGAATAATATAGGATAAAGATACTGCTAATAGGTATAAAACGGCTCAATCACATTATCACTATTATATGCATTAACTAAATCTATATCTTTCAAACTCGAGTAACTGTGCTTTACACAGCCATAATCACATATTATCTATCCATTTCTTCATCTACAATCAAAAGAGCATCCTGGATAAGCTCCCCTCCCTTGCCTCTTGTTGTTGCTCATTCACCATTGAATGATCAACTAATCGACGATGCAATTCAAATGCCAAATTATTATTATTATTCTCCTTGTGTGTATGAGTATCCATAGTATGAGGTGTTGAATGTAGTAATATCTTGGATGGTGGCAAAGGTGATAACGATGATCTGAATCTATGACCACCACAATGTGCATTCGATCGTCGGTTCGGTGTATATTTCTTTGGTGTATTCTCTGGGGTGAATGCTGTCGATGCTGCAATTGATACGTCATTACTTTTGCGTCTGTATAGTTTATCACTCTGTGGTGCCATCTTTTTTCTCGTCAACTCAGGAGAGTAGAATAGACTCCTTGACTTGTGATGTCGACGTCGTCGGGGTGTTGTATGTCTTGTAATGTTAAGCCGAACTGCACCCTGATCGATTAATCGATGACTACCAATATGATTCTTGTTCCGACGTGGATTGGTTTTTGTTTCAATTTGTACACGAACTGCACCTGATTCAATCAATCGAGGTTTGTTGCTGTTCGTCTTCTTTGCATGTGATGTTGCCCTTCTTCTTATACATTCGGTAGTAGCAAAGGTAACACGCTGTTTATCATCTTTGATGAACTGACGAGTTGCAAAAGACATATCTCTTGTGTTTTTTATTGTTGCAATAATATAACACTGGATGATTAAATCACCTCTCCCAGGGCACCGTATCTTTAATGGAAACGATGTATACTATCTATGGTTCTCTTATCAAATGTACATATTCATATACTTATACCGTTGCCACTCCAAAATATCTCATTCCCCGAAGCTAAAAATTTATCCCCCACTACTTCACTACCCTACCTATTGCAATTAGACCAACCAATACAATATCATGCGAGGACGAGGTCGAGGCCGCGGTAATACGTTACCAGCATGGATGACACAAGGTGGTGGTGGTGATGTAGGGTCTAGCGGCGGCGCCGATAGAGATGAACCATCAGATTCTCGACAAAGAACACATGATATGCACAAAAATTATGACAGAGGTGGCAGCAGGTATGATAATGATAGAGATGGATATAATGAAAGAGATCGATATAATGAAAGAGATCGATATGATAAAAGAGATAGAGGACGAGATAATAGATATGATGATAGAGATCATCGTGGGTATGATCGTGATCGAGATATGAATAGGGGATACAATCGAGGAACTGAGCAGTTTGATAATAATCATCGTTCTTCACGAGATCAAAGTAGGCAGGGTAGGGGATTAGGATTTGATGATAATAGGTCGAGGGGACGTGATGATAGAGAATGGGATAGAGATCGTGGTAGTAGCAGTGGTAGTATGGGAAGGGGTAGGGGTCGCTCTAGTACTGAAATGAACTTTGTGCGTAGTGAAAGAGATAGAGATGATTTTGGTAGGGATAATAACAATAACAATATGGATACCAGAGGTATGGAGAATTCATCATCATCGTCTGGTATGGGAAGAGGACGGGGTAGGGGTAGGGGTGGATCGATAAATCAACCGGCATGGATGACATCTGGATCAGGTGGTCCTGTAGGCATTGAGGGGGGTGATTCTTCGACATCAAAAAATGCAGAGACGGATGAGAACTTGGAAAAGTTATTAGCCCAGGCTAAGCAATTGCAACAGGAACAAACAAAACGAGATGATAATCAGCGTAGAAGGAGTGGTAGTAGTAGTGTGAATAATGCATCATCTCAAAGGGGTAATAATAATTCTTCCAGAAATGATAACAACAAACAGACCGAATCATCATCAACTCGTGGTGACGAAGCCAAGTTGGCAGAGTTACAAAAACAACGTCAATTAGAATCAGAAGAGGCTGCTAAAAAGGCAGAAGAAGAACGTAAGCGTATAGAACGTGAGAGAGAAGAAGAGGAACAACGTCAATTACGTGCCTTGGTGGGTGATATATCAGATGATGGTGATGAGAATATTATGAAGGATGGTAATTCAAAGAAACGAAAAGATGACGATGGGGAAGAGGATTTGTTTGAATTTGAAACAGAAGAAGAGCGTGAGGAACGATTGGCAAAGAAACGACGTGAAGAGCGGAAGACGAAGATGAGAAAGTTGGAAGAAAGTGCATCTAAGACAGTTGTCAAGGATGATATGAAGGTAGACCAACCTAGAAATGTGGCGGGTATTATCCAATCTGAATTAAACACCGATGGCGTAACAAATACCGGTGCAACTAATATGCAAGTGGAGGAATCTTACCAGGATAATGAATCTGGTGCCGACTCATTTGACATATTCGGCACTGATAATGCCATACCTGAAACTCAGACGTCAAAGAATGCAATGACCACAAACAAATCAGCTCATAGTAATGCACAGGAATGTGATGATGCCGAGGGATACTATAAGTCGAATATTGGTGAGATTATTACACTTCCCAAAGAGAGAGGAGCTGATGTATATGATGACGATGATGATACAGAAGATCGGACTGCTCGATTTCGTGTCCTTGGTATTATTGGCAAGGGAGTCTTTTCTTCTGTAATCAAGTGTGTAGAAGAAACAAATACTGACAACACAAACACCAATAATGAAGCCGGCGGAAGGATTATAGCAATGAAGATTATTCGAAATAATGAAATCATGGCCAAAGCGGCCGCTAAAGAGATGCGTATATTAAGAATGTTATGCCATCAAAAACAAAGAACGAGCAAGAAGAAACATAAGAAAGATAAAGAAGGGGTCGATAATGATGTGGATGACGAGGATGATGATGAAGAACGAGAGCGTAGGGAGCGTGAAAACCACAACATCGTGAGACTCTTAGATGTAGATTCTACCATGTCTTCATCGTCGTCAAAGGATACTCAACACTATGCGGCACCTCCACCAGAATTCAGAAGGCATTGTATCTTTCTATTTGAGTTCCTCCCCTTCAATTTAAGAGAGGTGTTGAGTAAGTTTGGTAAGAATGTAGGTATAAACTTGACTGCTGTTCGGAGTTATGGTAGACAATTGCTTTGTGCGCTTGCTCATCTGGAGAGGCATCGGGTTGTACATGCTGATCTCAAGCCGGATAATATACTGGTGTCGGCCAACTTCTCAACGGTGAAATTGGCAGACTTTGGCAGTGCCTTCTTCGAGACTGATCATGATAATGATCCTACCCCCTACCTCGTGAGTCGGTTCTACAGACCACCTGAAGTAATACTAGGCTTGGAATACAACAGAATGGTGGATCTATGGAGTCTTTCTGTTACACTAGCTGAACTCTTCACTGGTACTGTACTATTCCCTGGCAAGTCAAACAATGATATGCTTGTCCGTTTCATGAATGCAATGGGTCCATTCAGTCACAAAATGGTGAAGCGTCATGCCTTGAGTTATACTAAAATGGGGCTACAGCCACATTTTGAGGTTGGAACTGGAGGGACGTATCAATTAAGGAAGCAGGATGTGGATAGGGTGACTGGTCAGCCCGTCTGTCGACTAGAGACTGTATTGTCTGCCAAACCAGAATCTAGATTGGCGTCGGTACTGCTTAAGGCCTCCAAGGGAGTTGGAGCACCGGGGGAGAGGGTGGAATTATTAAAGTTTGCAGATTTCCTTAATCGCTGCCTTGCCTTGGACCCAGCTAAAAGGTTGTCTGTTCGCGATGCATTGAAGCATGATCACCAACAGAGGACTAAAAAGAAAGTTACAAAGGATATACCCACTGAGATAAAATAATTCGACCCTTTATAATCTTTTACATGTCTTGTGTCCTCAAGACGCTATTCTACTCGCTATACAGAAGGAGCACATCATCAGTTCTCAAAGTAGCACATGTTATGCTGATACACTGAAGACTCCTCCAGGCGCCACCCCTGGTGGAACGGCAACGACTAGCATCTGACCAGTATTCGGGTGCTGGTACCACAGTTTATGTTGATGAAAGAGAGGAGATTATAATATATGTTAGTAATTTGATATGCAAGTGCAACAATAAGGGCAAAATAAGGCCAAATAAAGCAGTCAAGTCGTCGATACTTCATATTGAACACACGAATTCATATGATAAAACAATACAGACGAAGACTTTCCTGAACTTGGATTTGCTCTCCTTCAACAACACCTGCTGGGACCTGAACTTGGAATGTAAATGGCTGAACCTGAGCTGCAACAACAGGTTGAGGAGCGGATCCATAGCTTGGCTGTTCAAAACTAATCTCAGCGTCTACTCCAATCTCCTTTTGAGGGTTGTTAATCATCTTGTCGGATAATATTTCGTGAATGCTCCACAAATTGTCCGTTTGTCCTTTTGCAAATTCTTGCTTGAGATCATCATCGTCTGTGTATACTTTCACTTCCGCCCCGTTCAGCATGTGTCCTTCCGTCTCAATCCTGAAAGCTTTATTATACATGAGTGGATAACTCTTGTATTCTCGAGACTTGCCAGTGAGACCTTTCTTATCAATGATGACAATCCTCTTGGTTGTGATAATAAACAGATCTGAGGGGGGCAGGGGGGTTAGTTTGGTCGGTGAAAATCAGGATACCCCTTACGGGTGGCACAATGGTCACTTCTACTCACCTCTGCCAGATTTGAAGGCAGCTTCAACAGTTTCATCGGGCTGTAATAGAGCTGGTGATTCTCGCAGCTTTGCAGTAAGCTCAAGTGGATCCTTCTCGTGTGCATCTCCAAGGAATCCCAGAAACTTTGTCGCTGCATTCTTTGACGTGGGTTCCCATGTTTGAGCTCCCGATAAAGCCGTATTGCCATTTGCGCTACCAATGATGAAATGGGCAATAAAAGATTGAATTGCAAATATGTCAGCCTTGCCTTTCCGAAGATCCTGTTTGATTTTGTTGTTCCAGAATCCTTTGAACCACAAACGCATCTGTTTATTTCGAGGTAGTTTCAAATGTGAGCTTTTGAAGAAGTAACGGAACATAATAGAGGAGGACATGTTGTAATAATCTTACCTCCATATCCCGATCAAAGTTTCCAGCACTCTCAACAGACCAAACTCGAACTAAATCCCAAGGTACTGACATGTACTCCTTCCTCTTCCCAGTGAAACCCTGTACATCAATCAAGAATAGTCGTTTGTTTGTCAGGTATAATGAATCGCGACCTGTAAGATGCGCATTATCACGATTTATGATGTTAAAAGAGAGATGAATGTAACATAGTTAGTATATGTGGGTTGCAAAGGCAGAGTCAAATGAGTAGCTAGATCACTGAGACTTCATATCAAACATCACACATGCATAGATGAAGCAATCAAACACGGACTTTCCTGTCTTGAAAGCAAATGCAACTTGTTCATCATGCTGCAATATTCCAACCTCGTGGAACTTTTCATTTACGGCTTGAGCGTCTATAGCAGAAGCGTTGTTGCCAATCCAATCAAGCAAGTTTGTAGTAGTTTCAGGATTTGCTGCAGGTACAAGCAACGCCGGATCGACAAGACTGGTGTAGGGTTTCATCTGATGCCCATTGTTTCTCATCATCCGTTCAGACATGTAACGGTGAATAACGAGAGTGTCCACCTTGTCTTTTTGGAAATCAATCTCAACAAAGCTCTTCCTCGGGATTGGCGGAGGAGGAGGATCATCCTCCTTGTCACGTCGAGGGAAGAAAACGTCATCAAAGTCTAACCATAGGCACAACTCGGAGTCTTTATCGATCCATGAACCAGCACTTCTTACAGAGAAGGCAGAGATGGTTGTGTACGGAAGACTTGTGTATTCTACTTTCTTGCCCATGCCGAGGAAGCCCTTTAAGTCACAAAAGATGACTCGTTTGGTGGTAAATAGCAGCATGTCTCTTCTACCTTTAAAGGCCAGTTCACACGTCTCACAGTTTTGTAGAAGAGGGATATCCTGGTGGAATGCCCTGTTTGCTTCGGAGGCATCAATCATTCGATTGTCATCTCCAATCCATGCTAGTAAACTACCCGATCCAGCATCATGATGCCCTGCAAAGGTACTTGCATGCTGAGATGTTGATACGGTATCGGGACCAAGTAGTTTATCAGAAATATACTTTTGCACTGCAAACAAGTCAGCTTGGCCATCCCTGAAGTCGATCTTCATCCTAGTCCTCGAGTTACGAGGGAATCCTTCCGCAGAATTTGCAACATCTGGCAAGTTGAAGAATAGGACTAGCTCACTATCCCTGTCAATGATATTACCAGCCGTCTCAATCGAATACCCCTTAATTGCTGGCCATAGGATTGTCAAGTACTCAATCTTCTTTCCCGTAATTCCCTGGACATCAATCTTCAATACACGATGAGAAGTCATGATGAACGAGTCTCTTTGGGAACCAGCATTTCGCGGCGGAAGCACATTAAAGAAGAGAGGAGGTGGGGGTTAGTATTTTCCTTGTAAAAGTGCAAACGAAGTAGCCAAATCACCGATATTAACACACAAAACATACCTGCCGCACTTAAACGCCATTTCAACCTTTTCATTGGATAGAAGAATACTCATACTTTTCAACTTTGACTCTACTTCGAGTTTATTGATTTGTGCATAGTTTGATCCAAAGATATCAAATATCCCAGTCGAACCTCCATTCATTACAGCGCTGGCATCATATGTAATTGCACCAGCGGCATCTTTCCCTGCCCCCTTCCCTTGAATAACTACTGTACTCAAGTAATGATGGATTGGCATTATATCCACACTATTCTGAAAATCAATACTAACTTTTCCAATACCACGCTATCATAATGAACACAAGATGTGAGCAACCACAATTGCAACAACTAAAAACTAAAACCCCACATATCATACAAACTCACCGCATGAATCTTTAGTTCTTGATCAGTATCAACACTACCCGCCGTTTCAAGTGAGAAGGCTCTAATAGATGTGTAGGGTATTGAAGTATATCGGACGCGTTTCCCGGTTACACCCCTCTTATCTCGAAGTATAACTCGAGTGGATGTTAACATGTAATGATCCCTACCTGAACCTCCTCGACCTTTGAAGGCGAATACGATGTTCTCATCATGCTGGAGGAGATTGGGATCTTCTTCTCGTACCTTCTCTTCGTATTCAGCTGGAAGATGCGCGTTTCACAGTTTATGAAGATGAAGAGAGATGTATTAACTTTTGTTAGTGCAATGTGCGGGGTATTGCAAAGGCAGTCAAATAAGATACAACTAACTCGGACTTTCCTGCATCAATTTGCTTTGAATTATCACCGATGTAATCTATTAAACCCATATTGGAGTAGAGTTGCAAGGTTTAATATATTGGAGTTGAGTTCCAATCTTTTGCAATGAACCAAGAAAGAATGGATAGGATAATCAATTTCTTTCTTTCTAATCAATTATTGAAGAATCAGATGAAACAAAAACAGCGCCGGTATAATGTATGCTACTACTACCTAACTAATGTACTGTTTTTTGCTAATAATTAATAAGAGCACGGCTGGCGGCTGTGGATATTGACAAACCAGCTAATCCTACAATATTCAAAGATTTTTCAGATCCAAGATTTGGGGGCGGTATCCTACTTACCTAGGAGGGGATATCTTTTCATAAGCTACGCCGCCGTACACAAACTATTTCTTTGGTGGAGGCTACGAGGTTGTCATTCTTCTTCTATCATACTATGAGATCTCTCAAGATAAATAGATTAGTAGATACTATTTTGAAGTATAACATTTATTTGCTGGATTTAGATTATCAGCATACAACCGCCTCTGTCTTATGACAAACCAACTCTCATCTTTATTCTCAACTTTTCTCTTATCATCCTAAAAGATCTACAACTGGAGCTGCCGGTGCTGGAGGCTCGGCCTCATCCTCACTAGGTTCTGTTTCATATCCCTCAGAAGTCATGGGTCTTCTCTGACTACTCTCGGCTGAAAAAGCTTGATGATAACCCATATTACCGGATCCACTTGGGATTCTCGATTCCCGATCGTTACCACCCCCTGTCTCATGATACCGTCCCCTATATCCATCATCCTGACTAACTATACCCATATCTCTCTGTTGTCCCCGGGATGCCACCAACGCTGCATCTCTTGCATTACGCATACAACCCAAGATAATCTTACGTAATGCCGTTACATCATTTGTGGTATTCATTTCACCATCGGCGTTGGCGGTGCCACCATTTCTATTATGAGAGGGTGAATTCAACATTTCCTCCTCTCGTGCTGCAAATGCTGCTGCAATAGTAGGCCCATAGTCCATCCATCTTTCGAGCTTAAAGTGGAGCCTGTGTGTATGTAAAGAGTATTGCAGAAACGCATCAGATACATGCCAACAGTACACGCATAATATTCCCTCTCCTTATATATGATACAAACTTACATTACATTCTTCCCATACGGCTTCCTTCGTACCTGTGTAACCTGATACCCCATAACACTACTCTTCTTCAAATCACTAACAAAGTCAACTCTCAATTTAACTAAATATTCACGTGCCTTCATCGTATGATATGGATTATTTAACCAATCGACATAATCGGAATGTGACCGAAAGAATAATAACTGTGTAGGACCATACTGTATCCAAAATGTTTGTTTCCATTTACGTAATAATACTGTTCGGAATGAGATACGTGATAAGACATACCCGCTATGATGTACTAATTCATATTTGGGTAGTGGTGATGACATGGATGGTGCAGAGTTGTTAGATAGATACTCGGCATGATGTCGTCCTGGCGTAGGTGGAGGTGGAGGTGCAACGTCGGGATTTCTATCCCATGAATTGTATTGTTGACCAGATGATGATGACCCATTCCTACCATTATTACTACTACTGCTTTTCTTCTTCTTCTTTTTGATTGAATCAGCTTGGAGGAAGTCACCATCCTTTTTACGATCTTCTAAATTAGTATTACTGTCAGCAGCAACATCATCATCGTCATCTAATTCTACATCAATTAATGCCAATCCTTCATCATCTTCCTCATCGGGCAATAAAGATTCATTCTGTCGTTCTATGTTGTAATTTGGTGGTGATTGTACTACAGGTGCTGCTGCTAGTTGTGGTTGCTGTTGAGGCTGCTGATTATTAATGGCGTAATTGTTATATTGCTGTTGCTGTCCTGGATATGCCTGTTGAATTTGCTGCTGTTGGGGAGGCGGAGCTTGTTGCTGTTGTGCATTAAATATCCCAAGCGGGTCATATGGTTGAGCCGCCGCTGGAGGTGAAGCCTATGTTGTAGAAACAGAGAGAAGTGTTGGTATGAATAAGTGAGAACAGACTGTCTTCATTCAAATCATTTCATTAACATTCCATTCAACAATTCAATACCAAATATCCACACTCTTCCAAAAGCTCATATCTGTGTTTGTTCTTAACACATAAAATCCTAACCTAATCCAACACAAATCCAAACCCATATTAACTCAAATTGTGAATACACATAACAGACAAATAACACAACCTAGTTTTCTCAACTCCATTCTATCCAATACATATAAAACAATCTCTATAAAAACTCTCAGACATAAAGTGAGTATTTATGTATGTAACTTACCACAGGATTAGCTCCGGTATCAACCTGTAATGCCCAAGGACTAACAGCTGTATTATTCGATAGTACAATCTGTTGTTGATTTTGTTGAAGAGGAATTTGATGTTGTTGGGCATTATTATGTGGATGTTGTTGCAATTGCAATGGTGGCTGATTACTTTGTGGTGGATATTGAGGTACCATAGCAGCCACATGCTGCTGAGTGGGTGGATATTGCATATGTTGTTGTTGAGAAGGAGCGAATGGATTATGTTGGTTTTGTGGTGAAGTTGCAGTAAATGGATTAACATTTGCAACTACTTGTTGTGGTGGCATTTGCTGTTGCTGTTGTTGTTGAGCCCCCCATTGTTGTTGCTGTGGCTGTTGTTGATTTTGTGGAGAGGTTGCAAATGGATTAACGTCAAATGGATTCGACGGTGGTTGTTGAGATGCCATGGTATTATTATTAGACAAATTATATATGATGATGAGAGATATTGTATACTACAATGAAATGTGATATGAGATCCTATTAGGGCTGCACTACTCACTGTTAGCAGCAGGCCAGTAAAAATTAAAAACTCTCATAAAAAATAATCATTGCAAGATACGGTATCTTATCTAAACTCACTCATGATCGATAAGTAGCTAAATCAAATTATGAGTGGACTGATCGTGAATCTATATCTACACGAGGGGGTGCAATCAGTAATATTGTGCTATTCTATATTTCTATGAGTAACACTAAATCTTGTTGGTGGTGGTCAGGTGACTCAATGTTGAACACAAGTATATAAGAGCTCGGTTCATTGTCCGAACTTATCTGCTGGACATGTATTGACAAAAGTAGTTGATGATTAGATAACTTTATTATATTTACCAACATCAATTAAGCCAAGGCAAGACGAATCTTTGATATAAGTACACTCTCTAGCTGCTCCTTTGAATACTCTCTCATGAAAGGGCTGATTGAGTAATACACATTCATAACCTCGAGTAGTAGACCCTCTCTTGTAAGCGACTCCACCATTTGTGCACCCTTTACTTCAACCATTTCTTTATCAATACTATCCTTCAATAGATCAAGACGAAACTGTATACTTCGACGATTTGTACGTGCCTTAGCGGCAAGAGGTAAGCTATCAGCCTGTTCAAAACACCAAACAGCTCGATCTAATGCAATGTATGCCAAATCAAGTTCCTCTGCAGACTCGGCCTGCTCTGCATTGTTAAATCCTTCACTCAAGAACTCATCAGATGTCATGGCCATTGATTCAATATCGTTGATGTTGTTCTTTGTTGCCAATGCATTCTGCCTAAGCCATCGAACTAATGTGTCACCGGCAATTGATGAGCTTGTCTCGACGAAGAAGAGTCGCTCGATACATCGTGTAATACCCGTATATACAAGTTTCAGATGTGTACCCACTAGGGGATACTTGGTTTCAAAGTCTTGTCCTTCTCGATCCAATAGCAAGTTCCGCCAGGGTTTGTGAAGAGAAGACGGAAGCTCGGAGAAGAAGTCGAGTATCATGACCGACTTGAATTCAAGTCCCTTTGCCTCCCTGATGCCGTATACTAACTTGTATCCCCCTAATGCTTTACGCCAGTAATCTGATGATTCATCATGTACTAGAACTACTGTACCATTCAACTTGTCGGATAGAAGGGTAGCCAGCTGATTTGTCTTGACCTTATGCAGCACGCCAGGCCGAGATCCTTGAAACAAACCGTAGTCTTTCTTCAATTGTTTGGCACTACCAGGAAAATACTTGAAGAGATAGTCGAGGAATGATCCAGCACAGTTGAGTATACCAGCATGTGAGCGGAAGTTGACGTTCACAGTCTTTGCTTTAGAAGGTATGAGATCCCGATTTCCACTACTCTCAGCGACAAAATACCCCACAGAACGGATCTCCTCGAATCGAAACTCTGTACCCTCAACGACCGATTGTGCCGGATCCCCAGCAAGGAAGAGACCGCCAGGACCGCCAAGATAGAAGAATAAGAGTATTTCAATCTGGGTGTAATCTTGTACTTCATCGACATAGATCTTACTCTTCCTCAATTTATCAAAGATGGTAGGGTCTGTATTCATGCACTTGTCAAGTCGAGAAAGTAAATGTTGAATACGATCAATATCATCCCACAATCCTAACTTGGCCTTGTACTCTTCATACTTAAGAAACTCATCATACATGGAGGCACGATATTCAGCTGGAACTCTGCACCTATTCTTTCCCAGCTTCTCCACGGCAATGAAGTCATCTTTCGGAAGGATGCCGTCAGGACTTTGATGTGCCTCAATCGAACCTTTGATGAATGTTCTAATGGCCGTCCATAGAATCATAGCACTAACCTTCTTCTCCTTGGATGAACTTGAGGATTGAGTATTGTAGAACTCTTGTTTAAATCTCATAAAATCAACCCTTTGACTGGGAAAGAATGAGCTGTCACTCCCTTCTAGACTAGGCAACGACGTATCCAAATTATAGACAAGCTCATCAAAAGTAAGAAATGAGTTTGTATTGTGATTTCCCGTTGCTTCGGAAACATATCGACACAGCCGCTTCGATCTGGCAACGAAGAGTTGGGAGAAGGTAGAATCTTGTCCATAGACTTGACGGTCATACTCCATTCGATTGCAGATGCAGACAGTCTTGCCCGTCCCACTTCTCCCCAATACCAATACAGTGCCATCAGCTTCCACCACATCTCGCTCCTCATCAGTCAAGTGAAGCTTGGGTGACCACGAAGAGGTTGCAATATCATCTATGCTCTGATAACTGACATCATACAGCTTTAATGGTACGTTACTAAAGACGTCGAGTAGCACCTCTTTCTTGGCCTCTCTCTGTGATGGTAGTAAGTTTTCACTTCTTAGATCAGAGATGACAGATTCTGACAACTGTTGCCGAGCCGTACGACTCTTGGAATCATCGATGAGTTGCATCAATCGTGATACCTCCTTGTGTTTGGCAACGAACCAGATGACTATGTTCTCCCCTTCCTCTGTCCACAAGATACGGAACCCTGACTTCTGCTCGAGATATGTCTCGTAGATGGTGGATTGAGAACCCTTGAGTCGCTTCTGAAGTATACGACTACGTTCACCTGACCCCAGCTGTTGCATCCGGCT
>Ga0214479_100832_pt1 | contig 15648 bp, 8 predicted proteins | sample M1_20Mar14CPVII9_5_FD_165054 | JGI IMG/M metagenome (GOLD analysis project Ga0214479, IMG submission 165054) | Marine eukaryotic communities from Monterey Bay, California, United States - M1_20Mar14CPVII9sort6BwellE14 | ecosystem: Environmental > Aquatic > Marine > Unclassified | place: USA...
CAAGTGTTATACTATTGTAATATTGAGAGTGGAGTTAGGTTGTAGTACTACTTTTATCTATACCTGCGACGTTGGGATTTCCTCCCGTCTTCACGTTTAATACCATTTGCTTTCTTGTAGTAACGATCTTTCTTCCTAAGCCATGCTTTCCTATCATTATCTTGTTTTTTCTTTTGACGCATCTTCTCCAGCTCCTCTTCACTACACTTTGACCAGAATTCTTTGATTTCTTCGGGTTGGTTGGAGTTCTGCTGTTCATTATCTGATGGGCCATACGTCTTTGCTCTCCAAATTCTCATCCGCTCTGCTGCCTGTTTCTTCCTTTTCATATCATCTTCCCAAGTACCATCCTTAGACCTGAAACAGTAGACGCCTTCTACTACCTGTCGAACCTTTTTATACTGTGGCTCCTTCAATCCTGCTAATTTCCTCTTCAATCGATATCCTTTTTGTCTTTCGGCTTGCTTTGCATTTTGTGCTTCTTGGACCTCTGAACTCCTGCGCTTTCTTTGCTTAGCCTTCTGCTCTCGTTCTTTCTTCCTTAGTAACTCAAGTTCAACTGGATCCATTCGCTGTTCCCTGGCACTGCCAGTCTTTTTAGAAGTAGACTTTGTAGTAGATGAAATAGTAGTAGAGATAATAGGAGCTGAAGAAGACATAAGATATGTGTCAGAATTCATTGCATCGATTATATCAACATATATATATGCACACACATATACTTACCTTGACCATTGGCTATTCTTACTAGATTTTTAACACCGGTAAATGTTGATAGATGCCGTTCTTCCTCTTGTACCCGCTTCTTTTCTTCCTCAGCTTTCCTCTTTTGCTCCAATTCAATACGCTTTTGTTCCAATGCAATACGTCTTGCTTCCCTCCTTTTCAATTCAATCTCGTCCCTCAACTTTTGTTCTTCTTGTTCCTTTAGTTGCCTCTCTTCTTGCCTTTTTGCTTCTTCTTTTGCTCTTTTAGCCTTTATCTCTTTACTATAAACAAGATATCGGGCATTTCCATCACGTCTTGCTTTGTTCTTTATTTCTGTTGAAGTCATCTTATTATCCATGCTATCTAAAGTTGATAGTATAGTCTCTGCTTCTTCAATGATGAAATGTGCCTCCTTTAAGAGATCTATAATTGGAGATAATATATGTTAGGTATTGTGATTTGTGATACATTGTAAATACTGATAACATGGATACAACTCACCACCAAAAAATGGGTCGGACTTCCCGGGGACATATCCATAATGCACCCATCCAGGAATTCCAATTGAGGGAAGTTTTACTCTATTGCCATTACGACGTTCCTCCATAGCTTTACGCTGTTCCTCAATACCTTCATAGAATTTTGCAATTCCATTCCGTAGTAATGTCATACTTCTCTTCTCAGCTATCTCTTTCTTCTTTTCTTGTTCTGCTCGGTATATTAGTTTGAATTCTTCCTTCATACTCTCAAAGAGCTTTTCAATGTCATCTTCTTTCATTTTTGCAATGCCCTTCTCTGCAATAACAACGAATAAATATAACATCAGGTATAATACAACAAAACTCATACATACACAAACATACACTCACCTGTTACTCCTAACCATTTATCGAGCTTTAGTTTATACTTCTTTGCATATTCACGCCGTCCAATTTTCCAACTTAATATCTTCTGAATCTTTTGAGATAGAGTATAATTTCTTTCTAATGTTGGATTATATCGTCCCGTTATGTGTTCTCTACTCGTCATTTCACTCGATATCACCCAAGCGTTTGCCACATCAGAATCCTCCATTTTGCAGTAGAGGTGTTGAGAAGATATTGCTCCACACCGTAACACCAAACTATATTATCTCCTTTGATGATGTCGCTCGTAATTGCAATTGCAATAATGATATTTCTATTATTGACGGGAAGATACAACTAGTAGATCGACGCCGATAGATGCATTATTATTGTCTATAATTATTAAGGGAGTAGGCTATTAGGGGCCGGCGGCAAGGAGGTTGATAGTAGTAATCTTTCAAGTTGTTTATTAGTGACTTTTGTGGCGAGCGTTGAGAGGGGAACTTCAGTAAATCGCCATTTATTCTTAATCTGACCGGAATACAACTTTTTTGACCCGAGTTCGATCCTCCTTGGTCTACACAGGTCTACATAGGAATAAGTAAGATTAGTACCAAGGATACCGGTATCGTTTCAGGACAAACTTTTTATCGACCATTAAAGTCTGATGGAGTTACCAGTAAGGAAGGGTAAACTGAATAGGAATACAACATAGGAAATTAGGTTAAAGATCTATCAATCATACCCAGACAAGTTTAACCATGCAATAGGAGTCTTGAGTAGGGAATAGGATAGCTAGGAGTTATTAGGCTCGGAAGACAATGATAAGTCTCTTAACTAATACCTAGATCTTTTAATGTCCTATTTATTTACAATATACAAGCCTCTTCTACCTCTAAATCCTCAATCTTTGCAAGTGTTTGAGTTACAAACTTCATCATTATCCTACCATTTTCGCCCTCGGCAAGTTCAATATACTTCTCGAGTCCTGGTGACATCGTATCAGCGGCTATACTAGACCCAGACCGTACGCTCATCGCATCATCATTCTGATTACTTCCCATATCTAAAGCAACCCACAAGAATATCTGAAATGCCTTCTGTACATTAGCACTACGTGCAGCTGATGACGATGACATGGCCAACATAAGTGTCGCGTCCATAATAGGCATGCCCGACTTGCAAAGGAACAGATTAGGATACATTCGTGATGCTGAGGTTAATCCCCTTGCCAATGCCAGTTGAACATCAACATTTTCCGAGGCTCGTGTACCCTTAAGAATATCACGGCGTAGTTCCTTCAATGTAGCCATCGTGGGGAGAATCATTGGGATAGATGGTGATATTTTGTTGGCCTCAACATCGTCGGGGACATTGCTCTTTCCTAATATCGGCCCGATGGCATGATATGCCGCACTCCTCACGACTGTATTTCTATCCTTGACGGATTTATGTATGAATGATATGACGGCAGTGCGTATATCTTCTGTAGCCATTAACTCGCACCCCCACTGTGTTGATAATATGGAGTTGCAAGCTAGCAGCTTTCCATGTTTGGTAATCACATCTTCTTTTAGAAACAAACCACCCGTGGATCCCGAGACGACACTGCCTTCATCACTAACCAAATTCAATACTAACTCCCTCATTACATTTGCGGCATCATCAGCATCTCCTACAGAATTTAGGGTGTTCCCTAGCACACGTGATGCGGCTTCTCTAACTGTTCCATCCTTGGAGAACAAGTATTCTCGACTGGTATCAAGACATAATCTTGCAACACGATCAGAAATCGAATCCTGACGAGCATTTGATACTACCTCGGCCACGGCGGTTAAATGTGATGATTGTATCTGAATACAGTCACTTTCCGATGAAGCGGCAGCTCCTGGCCCAACTATAATTCCCTCGGGAGTGGTTGACGAGGATGAGGAATGGATAATCATATCCAACCATTCACAAACAATCCCATCTAAACTTCCCATCATGCCATAAACACCTCCCCATGAAACGAGCTTTCCTGCCGTTCTAATCGCCTCTTCTCGAACAAAGACTTCTGGACTACTCAATGCCACGAATAAAGCATTCTGCAATGCCGCTCTGTGTGCTTTACCTTCATCACTATGATCAGGCAATGCCATACCGCCATCACCTCCACCTCCAAATGGTGTGGGGTATGCCTCGAGGAGTGGTCCGACGGCCATTTCCCAGGATTTGCCGTGTTCTATTGCCAATACTATGGGAAGCTTGCCGGTACGATCATCGATAATACTTGCTGCCACGGGGTAAAGTTCAAGGATATCACATACCATGGTATGCTGGAGGAAGGGCTCTCGTGCAATATTGGCAGAAATTGATGAGTTGGAACCAGAACGAGAGAGTAGTGAGCCGGCTAATGACCCTGCCGTGGAAGCAGCCGAGCTGCTATTCAGTTCACCCTTACTTGCATTACTCATGCGACGTTGTGATGATGAGTAGGCCACAACGTTATCTCTTGAGGGACTACGTCCAAACCTGGGGTTATATACCTGTCCCTTGTTGGGGGTTGTATTGGCAGACCTACCTCTTCTATCGGGATGAGTGGCAAGCGTATTGGTGGTAATACCTGATGCCAAACTACCAATAGAGGGTGGTCTTGGCATATTAGTTCGAGTTGCCTCGGGTGTTGATGACAACCACACTCTCAATCGAGCGGAATATCCCTCACAACATATAGGCCGAGCACAGACTGCAATATGAAGTGGCAGTCGCATCGTTTCCTTATCTCGTTGACGGATGATATCCTTTTCTACATTCCCATTATCAGATTCTAGAGGAGGCGTTTCGGAGACGTCAACACTATGATCCCAATCATCAGCTCCGTAATATCTTGAGGAATCATCCAAGTTATGGTAATTTGTACCCATGTGGGTGTTGCCAGTACTACAGAGACACTTGAGTACTAGCTTTGCCAATGGAGCTGGGCATTCCCAAACTCCCGCGGCAGCATGTACCATGGAAAATTGTTCACGATCGTACATTTCCGTCGTCGTCGTCATACCCTGTGATTGATCTTGAGGAGGTGGTTGCACCGCCGCCACGGCTGCAGATAAAGATGTCGTGGAAGTGTCTTCACTAATAGTCCCAACATGACCTCCCAAATGAGATGACAATGTCGTAGTAGTATTCGGCATATCATCATCATCATCATCTTGTTCATCCTCACAAACACTACCATGATACGCACCCTCCAATAACACCCTAAGCATCTTCCAACATTCATATAAATCCCCACCCTTACTAATTAATACCTGCAAGTCAGATGCACTTACATCATCTTCCAATGCTTCCATAATCTCCTCGGCATAATCATCGAATAATAAACTTAATGGTGTCCGGCCACGTTCATCTGATAATGTCGATGAGGCTGGATCTACAGCTAATAACTTTCGTACGATTAATGGTCGAATGGGTGTGCGGAAACCTGATAATGCACAATGCAATGGAGTGCGGTTTCTCCGGTCCATTAATCGTGTTGGTGGTAATTCAGGTTCCTCATTTGGTAATCTAAATTGAGATTCATTCTTTTTCTTGTTATCATCCTTCTTTTTATCTCTGCCCTTCTTTCCCTTCTTCTTATCCCCGTCACCCTCATCATCTTCCTTCTCTTCTTCATCTAACTCATCAACAGTTTCCACCAACGTCAAAGCCAAACTCAACTTGGCAGCCTTACTAACAGCGGCATCACTCCTCATCCGATCAACTAACAAACTAACAACTTCCACATCAGCACCGCAATACGCGGCAAAGTGCAATGGCGTTAATCCATCAGCAGTGCGTCGACTTACCGTACCACATGGACTATGATTTAATAATGCCCGGATGACAGACGGGGGTGGTTGACGACGACATGCTAAATGTAAGGGAGTGTTGCGTCTTCGGTCTATGTAACGTGTTTGGAGACATGGATGATTGGTAGATAGTTGTGTTGTATTGGAAGCTGCTGGGGAGGTTTGAGTTATTGCTACAGCAGTTGATGTTGTTGCGTCTGCTGCTACTGCTGCGGCAATATTGTCACCACTGGCCTCTGTTGTGAATGAGGCACGTCCATCTCTTGGAAATTCGGTAAGTTCTGATAAGGTAGCAGTGTTATCACCACCTTCCTCTTCTTCATCTTCCCCTTCACCCTCCTCTTCACCATCACCACTCTTTTCTGCTGCTGCAACAATCCCATCACTCCCAACAACACCAACTCCACTAGTAAAACTATCTTTTAATCCAGAATTTAAACTTGAACATTGCGTAGTAGCAGTCTGTGACGCAGCACTATTAGACGAGGGTGATAATCCATCAGTAGTAACAACACCACAAATTTCCAATACCTCATCCCAACGTCCAACTAAGCAAGCATCATATAACGGTGGGGCATTAATACCCATTAATATACCTGAAGTTCCCAAATGTTCCCCACCAGCTGATGAAGAATGATTGGAACTATTATGAAAATCGTCTTCGTCTGTATCGTAGGTTAAATTGGTAGTTGAACTTGATGGTGATTGACTACCGTTATTATTATTTATATTACTTCCACCGGGTGGTGGGTATGATTTTGATTTGTGTAATTTATGCCGTCCATCTCTATTATTATGACGATTACGATTACCTCCCTGTAATTGATCAAGTGAGAGATCGGGTGTCCATCGTATTGTTGATAATGATCCACCCATCTTGATTTAATATTTGTTAAATTATTATATAGGGATGAATATGTTGAGCTTGACCGAACTCAGTTTATATCAATATCTAAATAGAAAAGAAGTACCAAGCCCCTTTCAACGATAATGCAAAATATCTTTATATCTTGTGTTTATATCTTGTTAGGGTATCCAACTGTTGATACACGATATACTGCAACTCCCGATTAATAAATATTATGATATACTAAGGTTGATGGGGCCGTGAGGAATCCAAAGCGTTAGGTGCCTTCCTCTAGGGGGGCTGAGCTGATTGCAATGAAGAAAATTATATTAAATTTGCGTGCGACTAACTCGTAGGTTTTTATTGCAATCAAATCAATGATTTCCAGCACCGCCGACGCCCGAGATATCAAACAAATTACTTGATGGCTATTGATGTCCTATTGTGTAGCATAACAATACATACATCCCTCCTCCTCTATGCGTAAAAATGCCGTTCAAATAAGCCTTACTTCAAACTCTCGGATAAATGACTATAAAAGTCATACTGACATGGCGAAGTTGGCGATATCTAATTCGTTTGATGTTCTGGACACCATATAAAACTACTAACAAAATACAACGGATCATCGTGTTGTTATCGCCAAATTAAAATGACCTCTTTCGCATGAGAAGTAATATCCTGAATGAAAAGCGACTAAACCGCCAATCTTTTGCATTACTTGCATGCTATCCACTCAGATTGATAGGAATGATTATGATAGAGAGGAGGTAGACGGCACCGCTGAGAGACCTCTGCTATTAGTAATATGATGGCCAGATACGTCTATTTTTTTGTTTCTGACCCTCGCTGATTATAGTATGAGGGCGTGAGATGAGAGAGACCATCATCCGTATGATACTTCTCTCTTAACTCTTAGATTTTCTCTTGAGCTATTTGGTAAAATATTGACGAAATTTGTTGGCGAGGGGCTTGATGATTAGTAATCAAGAGGTTAGCAGGTAGTCATAATAATCTGATAGTGCCTATTTGATGATCAATTCGAGTAATTATCTGCACTAATAGTTGATATATCTACTGATCTTCACGCTTCCTCTTAGCAATAGAGTTCTTCTTGTGAGCACCAGAGTCAAACAGATCCGGCACTTTCCTCATGAGATTGAACATAGTGGACAATCCAGATACATTCTCGCCTTTCCAATTAGTATCACTATTCGACCTTCCCATCCAAGCAATGAAAGCCGGCAACATCTCCAGTTCCATATCAAGCATCTCTTGAATCTTTGAATCGCCATCTTCAGTTGAGAAGTGTGTTTGTAGAATCTTCTGCCGTGCAACGTCTGCCTTGTCTTTGTTTTCATTCAGCTTCAAATATGAAGTGAGTTCATTGCTTTCTTCGTCATCATTAGAAACGAACTTGACTTCGTCATCATCAGAAACGAAATTGAGAGTATGATTGGAGTTGTAGGTATCCATGATACTTGTTTTGTTGCACAGAAGGGTAGAAATGGCTGCCCATCCTCTCTCGGTAATTGAATATAAGTCATCCTCATCAGTACAACCATAAAGAGCAAGAAATTTCAAAGTTTTGTTATGTTCCAAGACACTAGCAAAAGCAACCACAACATCATCATCGATGTTGTTTTCAGCTAAATCAAGTGATTTCAATGTGAAGTTGGGACTCTGGAGGTAGCCGGTGAGAGAATGCCAACCAGTAGGTGTCGCCGAGCTAGAACGCAAATCGAGTTGCACTAGAGAACTCATTCTTGATACTAATGGTACCAAAAGTTGTATCCCCTCGTCATCAATGTTGTTACCACTGAGATCAAACTTTATCAGGCTTAAATTGGAATCTTGTAACATTGTGAAGAAGGATTGCCAGCCTTGTGTACTAATTTCGTAAGAGTGATCGGGTGAGTATGACATCCCACCCATAAACAATTCATTCAATGTATTCATATTGCTCAATAAACTACCAAGAGCTTGAATACCATCATTGCCAATATTGGTACCAGAGATAGAGAGATTCTTCAATTTAGTTCCTCTCGTTTGTAATAAGCCGAAGAAGGATCGCCAGCCTGTGGGGGTAACGGAACTGTTGCCACTCAGATTCAAGGACTTCAATATGCCAATATTCACCAATAAAGCCAAACCAACATCATCTATCTTGTTATGACTGATGTCCAGACTTTCTACCAAAGTTTCTGATAATTGACTGAAGAACGTCTGCCATCCTGCACTGCTAATAGATTCGTTGGAAGATAAATCCAAAGTACTAACTGATAAGCTAACAAGTGCAGTACCCAATAAATTTGCTCCCTCGTCATTCATTCCAGTGTCGTATAATTTCAACTCTATCAATTTGCAGTTTGGACTTTGTAATACAGTTGAAAGTGCCCTCCATCCAGCGGGTGTACTAATCTGCTCATTGTTGCCAATGAATAGCTTCTTTAATGTCTTATTGCCCGCCAAAGCATCACATAAAGCACTAAACCCCTCATGATCAAAATTATTATCAACAAGACGAAGTTCCGTCAATTTGCACTTTGGATGTTTCAGTACCTCCCCTATTGCAGAGCATCCTTTGCTTCCCAAGTTACCACTCTCAAAGTCTAAACTTGTGAGACTGGGGTGACCTTGCAATCCTTCAAGTAAATCCCCGCCAAAATCATCGTTAATACAAATTGAATGTGTACCAAGGTGATTGATGGAGCGGTTCTGATATATACATGAAAAGAAGTCTTGTAATTGCTCTCTCGTTGGTAAGTTGTGTCTATCCTCTCCCAAAGTATATGGTTGTTTGTATGATCTTCCTACATTGTTTACAAGCAATTTCCCTTCATAGGGTATCCACAGCCTCTTGATATGAGTATTGTTAGAAATACAATCGCCATCCTTCTTCCAATCAATACTCTTAAAAAAAGAACCGCCGTCATAATCACCCAATCTTGTATAGAGGAGACCATTGAGAGCTAGACCATTTATATCTGGATCATTCTCCTTGAGTTTTTGTAATGTTCTCTCGTTAAACTCCGCCCCTTCACCCTCATCATCAGTATCATCTTCAATATCACTACTCTCACCTGTATCCTGATTATTCTCCATTTTATTATCTTGTCTTAGTTTTTTTATGTGTTCGCCAAGGTATACATAGTCCTCTGTAGAATAGATTGAAACCAAGGGTACATGGATTGCAATAAGTATATAGGAATATAGATTGCAAATGTGTTGGTAGTATTGTGTATGATATAAACCAACATAAATTAATATGTTCTCAGGCGGCCTCAGGAAAGCAGTTGATGCACCAAACAATAATTATCTTATCATTATCTTTCTTATCTTTTTGCACATGATATGATTCCTGAGCCGCCATGATGTATCGCCCTTAAATAATAATATATCAGCTACATACCTTTGCTACCGATGTGCTACTACTGCCGCCACACCGTCGCCGAATAGTCAACAATCACTGTTAAATATAACAATAACAAATTATAACACACGGAGACAATGTTAGAAATCGCCAATAGCAGGATTCTAACTAAACTTTCTTACTTTTATAGAACCCAATCAAAGTACATGTTATTATTTGTTGCTGTGTACCTACCACATGATACCTACCATACAATACTGGAGGAAGATGTTTGTGGTTAAGATTGATGTTATTATTGCCGTATACAACGCAGAGTCTACCATTGAAGAATGTGTACGATCTGTATTAAACCAGACGATACCTAACAACTTGATTCGACAACTTTTCAGTAATGATGCATGTCTTCTCAGTAATGATGACGATAATTGTAAAAGGCAAAAGTATACCTCAAAGTATAACACTAAAGAGGACGACATACCTTTAGATGATGATACAAATGTACATTTTGATATATGTATATGTTGTTATAATGATGCATCAACTGATAAGAGTTTGGATATACTGCATTCATTGCAAAGAGAAAGTATGAAACAAAAAGAAGTACAGGATGATACATCAACATCTCGTGCAAGTATACAAACAAAGTTACTAGTTGGTACTGCTCCCAAAAATACTACATCTCGAGGTGCAGGATATGCACGTAATCAAGCTATAAAGCTACGTGATGAATATGAAAAGAAACACCAGCAACATGCTAAAGAAGCAGATTCACATTTTCTATGCATATTAGATAGTGATGATGTTATGCATCCTACACGTATCGCTGAACAGACATGTGCGATGTTATCAATAAGTGATGTTAAAGTACGTGAAAGAACTTTAATGGGATGTCAATTCGAACGGATACCAAAGGGTGCTACACACCATTACAGCCAATGGGCAAACTCATTATCTTATGAGAGATTGTACTTGGAGCAGTTTCGTGAGTGTACATTGCTGCAACCTACCTGGTTTATATCAAAAGCATGGTTTGAAAGTCTTGGAGGATATGTAGAAGCACCGGTTTCGGGGAGCAGCAGCAATATCGATGATGACGATGTACCAAACAATAACTTTTATCGGCTAGTGCACCCTTTAGAAACTATAGACCCAACAACAAACACGACACATACAAATACTCTGAGATTGGCCGAAGATACTAGACTATTCTATGCACATCTGCATGCTGGAGGAAAGTTGCATTTACATAGAACACTAACGCCATTAGTCACATATAGACATCGGTCTGGTATGTCTCAATCATCTAATACTCCACGGAAACTCCTACTTAGACTTCGTGCTAAGGCTTGGGAAGATATGATATACAAAAACAATACATTGTCATGGACTAATGGATTTGCAATCTGGGGCGCTGGACGTGATGGGAAGAACTTTATTAAGGCACTATCTCCTGAAGTTGCAGCAAAGGTTGTTTGCTTTGTAGATGTTGATCAAAAGAAGATTGAAACAGTCAAATGGTATGAAAATCCTGCTCTGTTGGGAAAGAGAAAGATTCCAATACTTCACTTCTCTGTCTTGTCAAAGGACTGTAGCAAGAGCTTGGAATCATTTGGACACATCGACAAGAAGACACGACGAGAAGATACCTTTAACATTGTCTTAAAGAAGACAGAACCTAGTCAAATCGAAACTTCGGCTCCAAAAAAGAATGAAAAGGGAAAGAAGAAGGAGACTCAGATTGACTCAGAAGTACTCCAGCAACTGCCTGTCGTGGTATGTGTAGCAATGTATCGGACTAATGGTGCTCTGGAGGCAAATGTAAAGTCTATTTACCGTACAGAAGGAAAGGATTTGTGGCATATCATTTAAAATGAGCTTTTAATACTTAACGGTACACTTATATGAGTAGCACTTAACTTCCACCACCCACATACGCTTCGTCAATTGGTCCCGAGTCGGCAGCAGCTAGTTGTTCTCCCTCCGATTGACCAAAGTACTTCACATAGGCTTTAAGTAATGCCCCGTAGCAATTTATTTTGAATTTGGAATCATAAACGTATTGGGTGTTAACTGGTGCTCCAACTCTATGACCGTGAGAGTCGTCTAGTGCCCAACCAAGCCACAAGTTGGCTGCTTTTTCTCTAGCAGATATGATGGTATCGACATTGTTGGCATTCAAAGGCATTGAAACATCAATAGCAAGTGGGCCAAGAGTCATGGCCTCAGCCTCGAGTAAAGAATCATCTCCCAAGCCAGGATTATCAACAGCACCTTCCAATCTTGATTTAATATCCTCAAAGAAAGATATTACTTCTTCCGTACCAAACTTTGTATCAAAGTCTTTTCTTGCCCCTGAATATTCAAAGGCTTGTCGTCCTAATACATCTGGACCCGGATAATTACCATCAGCATCTCTTTGATCATAATTACCGTATGCTCTGGGTCTAAAGTCAAGGAAAAAGTTGAGTGTATCTCCATTCGATACAACACATCTTGATATTAGATGAGGAACATCTGTCAATGGTCCGTTGAAGATAGTTAAACTCGACAATGTATTATCAATGCAAAGATCACTTATCCATGCAATATTGGCTGGACCAGGTGCATCAGATGCTTCCAATTTTACATTATTACCATTAACAATCATATCAGGACCACTTAAACTAGCGTCTGGTTTCTTTTCTAAGTCAGGTATTGAGCTTGCAATTGAGGATACCAATTGATTTTGTGATGCTTCCATTGCTGATATAGACGATGAAGCGTCGCTACTACCTCCACTACTACTAACAACAGGTGCAGCTGGGGCAGCTGGTGTAACAGGAGCTGCTGAAGCAGTAGGTTGTTGTGTATTAGCTTCTGCACGTTGTTTCAAGTACTCTTCGAAAGAAGGAGCAGCTGATATTGACTTTCGTGGGTCTTCATCATCGACTGTGTCGACTATACGAGTATCAGCCATGCCTCCTGATCCAATATGCTGTGATAGATGTGTAGAATGAGTACGGACCTATAAAGATATATGGGTAATTTGATAAGTAAACGTAAAGATATGGGTAAAAGGGGAGAACACATCATTGCAATGTGAAAAATTGTGCATATCATACGCATACCATACATCCAAAATAACTTCGACTTACCGAAACATGATTACTAAATGCATCTACTACATTATTTGAGAGTAGCAGGACTGCCGCTACGGCAGATAATGACATAGTAGGGAGTAGCACCATTTCTAACAGGGGAGTGGAGATAAATGAGCAAGAGGGAGAGAAAAAAATGACGTCGAGGATACCACATCTTTATTCGATACAATGCGATGCTTTGTAGTGATTAATTATTGATTGATATTTATATAATAGACGTCGATTGAGGAGTTATTACACTATTCAAGCTCTTCGTATACTACTCATGCACATGCGGGTCGTCACGAATTGGATGTTGCGATCGACATATGCTGACATCGGTTTCTGTAATAAAAATTAGGATATCCTACTTGAGAGTTGCAATCTTTCTCTAATATGAATCCTGGAGAACCCTCAATGATGAGAGGAGTATTACTTCTACTCATCTCATTAGTAATCCTCCTATCATCGGTATATATTTGGTTTGCTAGCAATACAATATACACACTGATTCCATTATCTGTGATACCACTCGTTATCTTTTGTATGATAAAATATGTGACTTTGAGATTATACTTGAGAAATTAGTTTCGGAGAATATGATAACTAATGAATACAACATACAAGAGTGATAGTGAAAGACCAGAGCTTACAAAGCTAACAGTGGCAGTGATCAAGTCAAAGCTTGCCACATTTGATATCTTGACAACTTGACCGAGAATCGATTGGTAGTAGACAATCCTTCATCTATGGCCAATATATATTCTCACATCACGTCAGAAACACATCAGATTGGATGTCAGGACAGTACAAGATATCAAGTAGCAAGTGAAGGGAGGGAGGTGGATACGAATCAGATGCATTATTTATCAACAATAGAAGGATACTAATCAAGTTCTTATGGATATGACTTAGCATCTCGTCCCCATCTAGTGTTTATCGTGGCATCGAAGAAATGTGAATAAGGATACCAAAACGGTTGAGAAGGAGAGACGAGCGAGGGGCTTTCAACAATCAAACTAAACATATATATTATATCTAGCTACTCTACTAAACACCTGCAAATATATTCTCTTCGTTTAAGCAGCCTTGGGTAGCTTGACAATCTTGGGATGGTACTCATCCAAATTCTTTTTGCTCTGTATCTTCATCTTATCAGCATGTACATTTGATGCTCTCCAGCTCTTCGTCTTCCCAGACATCCATGAAGTTTGTTGTTCATGCTTAACAGGCTTCCATCGATTCTGTTCTCTGCTACGACTTGCTCTTGGTGAATTGTCTTGAGGTATCTTCTTCTTCTTGTCTTGAGGAGTCGTCACCTTCTTCTCGTCTTGTGGTACCTTACTCTTGTTCTTGCCTTGAGGGGTCGTCGTCACCTTCTCCTCGTCGTCTTGCGGTACAACCTTATTGTTACTATCTTTCTTCTTTACAATACTTCCTCTCAACTTATCCTTACTATCTTGTTTCTTTACAAGACTTCCTCTCAACTTATCATTTCTCTTAAGACTCTTCCTATTATTACTCACTACCCTCTTCGTACAAGGGAGGACCTTGCCAGGAATACTCTCAAATCCAAAGCATTTAGCAATCAACTTTTCGAAATTGTCTTCCGTTTCCTCCTCCTTGCTATTATTGTATATATCCTTATAATCATGACTAGCATATGTACCAATATAGGCATGATATGCCTCCACACCCAACTTATGTAACTTATTATCATCATGTACCAACTTGACAATCTGTTTTTGTATCTTAGCAATCTTTGATATTTCATATTCATATATCTTAATATTGGCTGCCTTGTAATACTTTAGGAAGCCATATTCATTTGGTGTTAGGAATAGTAATGCACGGGATGGATTCTGTGTTGTTGTTGGATGGCTACTACTGCCGCCAGTGCTGTTACTACGTGTACGACGATGACTACTACAACTATTCGAAGCTGCTGTTGTTTCGGAACTGATACGTCCAACACGATAAATGTACTCGGTGGGGTTGGCTGGTGGTTCAAATTGTACTAACCAAGTAGTTGATGGTGGGATTGATATATCACTTGCTTGAAAGTCGGGTATGCATAGTATACTACCCTTACCTTCCTCACTATCACTTTCACCACCAGCACTGTCACTATTACTACTGCTCTTACTAAACTCAACCAAGGCATTCATAAACCGATCCCTACCCATACCATTATGTACACAATTCACATTAGTAAACTTTAATCGTTGTAACAATTTACAATAATACTGTGTAGATTTTGTCGTACTAAAGAAGATAATAATCTTGGCATTAACATTCCGTTTAAGAAATGTGTAGAGCATTAAGAACCGATGTTCTTCTTTGATTGTTATAAAGGTATGTTGGAATCCGTTGTATTGCTTGGATGTGTCGATTGGTTGTTTGTTATCATTCGTGTGGTTAACAGTACTAGTGGCCGATGATGATGGTGACTGATGTGATTGTTGTACAATACCTTTACTTGATGGAGTTTCAGTATCAGGAACTGGTGTTGAATCTGGTACAATAACTGCCTTAGTTTCATCGTATTCAGATAATCGTTCTTGTTCAGCAAAGGATGCTTCTTCAGGGTCAAGCACTTCACGTACTACTAGTTGATTTGATACTTCTTCTCCCTTCTCTTGCTTGTCATTGATATCCTCCTTGGGTGATGACGATACTCCCTTATCCTTATTATTGATGGAACAACGTCGATCTAACGAACGGTAATGTTCCTCGCTAACATCATCATCTGCAAAGTCTTCTTCTTCTTCTTCTTCTTCTTCCGATGCACTTAAGTCATCTTCTTTATCAGCAGTTCCTGGTGATGTTGGATACTCTGCCCAATCGACTAAAGAATGTTGCTTCATTAATTCCGTATGTCCCGACTGTACCGACGCAGCTTTGTTCCTTGATGCTGCTTTATTCT
>Ga0214479_100833_pt1 | contig 15644 bp, 15 predicted proteins | sample M1_20Mar14CPVII9_5_FD_165054 | JGI IMG/M metagenome (GOLD analysis project Ga0214479, IMG submission 165054) | Marine eukaryotic communities from Monterey Bay, California, United States - M1_20Mar14CPVII9sort6BwellE14 | ecosystem: Environmental > Aquatic > Marine > Unclassified | place: USA...
AAGCTCGAGGCGAAAATGAAGAAGTCTCAAGGTGCAGCAAGCACATACAAGATTGAGTATGTGAGTGGCGGAGGGCAACACTCTGCGGCACTTGTTACTAGCAGTAGTCTCTCTTAAAGTATCACACATTGGTTGTGGTTAAACCAAGCAACCTTTGAAGCTTCTTATCAGTACTTGCCAATATAAAGGATACCACAAAGAGCATTCTATGTACCTATTTAAAGTTCCTGGCTGTCTCAACAAAGATAACTTCTCCCCTGCTCATTTGAAAAACAGGAGATCAATTGGTATAATTGAATAGGTGAATAGCTAATCGAAGCATATATGGTGTGGTGGTGATATTAGGTACTTACTTGCTAAATAATGCTAAAAAAGGATACCACTTCACACTTCAAAAATATCTTTTTCATATCATCATTGTTGCCTTGTTGCCTCTTACTAATAATCGCCTGTCAACAGCTGCCAACACACGCCAAACATGGTATATATATACTCATTGAGTTTATTCATATTAGCTGGTGGTGCCGCATCATCTGCTTTTGTACCATTACCACATAACTTGATGATAAAACCAAAATGTCATGGTATCGTCAACCCAATGAGCGTACTTGCTTTGGAAGAGAAGAAGGATGGATTGGATAAAGTTAGTAGTATCAACTTGGACACATTCATATCATCTCTTCCATCTCCCGAAGATGTAAAGGAAAACATATTAGAGGTGAGCATATAGTTTGTAGGAATAATGATTTTCAACATCATCGGTCAATGTTCTTAGATACCTTCTTTGATAATATACCATAGGGAACGGTGGGAGAACGCGGTGAACAATATGTCGTTGCCCAATTCGGCGTGCTGTTTCTCATAGCAATGTAAGATACTTGTTGCAAATCTAAAAGTGTTGATCTTTCCTCCACATCACTGTATCTTATCTAATCTATCATTTTTCTTTAGCGGAGGCTTGCCATTTCTCGGTGATACATTTATTCATATACTTGGCATATTAATGATTCTATCAGGATTGGTAATTGTATACAAAACTGCCGCAGATCTTGATATTAACCTAACTCCTTGGCCTGTGCCAGTGCAAAGAGGCTCTTTAATCACTCATGGAATCTTCCAATATATGAGACACCCAATGTATGCTGGACTCTTATTTGGTATGGTAGGATTAAGTATACTCACTGATTCAGTAGTTCGGTTAGTGTTAACAGCAGTCCTATACTTCATACTTGATGCAAAGTCAGGCTTTGAGGAAGCAAAGTTAATTGAAACATATCAAGAGGATTACAAAGAATATCAACAGAAAGTCAGAAGCAAGTTCTTTCCAAACAATATAAACGATTTGTTCAAGCCGTAGTAGTCACATCAAGAGATGAAGTCACATCAATACTAGTATATTATTAGAAGAGTGGATAGACCATAGTAGCAAATCTTTACTTCATCGATTACACTATGTACATGCAAAAAACAAAACTGGTTGGGTTCTCTATATATGGTCAATTCCCTCAGACACACTAGAGATATCTTAGCACCCACAAAATTTCTTCCTAAATCCGAATCAACCAGAGCTGGCTGACTTAGACCTAGATTTACAACCCAATGAAGCTACTTGATAGCCTGTTTTTCAAGATTCTTCTTGGGGGTATTTTCTTCTTATCATCTTTGGTCGTTGCAGACGAAGATAGAGTAGTCTCTACGTCTGACATGAGCGGCCTTGCAGCTGGGTCACTAGACCAACAATCCTTCATGAGTTGCTTGATTGGTTTTGGCCATCGAGGAGCAACTGTAGGGCGTTTTCCTTGAGAGCATACTAATTTCTCAAATTCTTCAGCAGTCTTGATTGACGTGAAAGGCTTGTTCAATGCACAAATTTCCCATAGCAAGATACCGAATGAGTACACATCAGCTGGCAGGCTATATCCAGTTTCAAGAGCGTTCTCTGGAGCCATGTAGCGTGGTGTGCCAACTTTTTCAAAGACTTCATCAAGACATACAATAGCAAAGCCAAAATCAAATAACTTCAGCACCCCATTCGAGTCAAAGCCGACGTTTTCGGGCTTTAGATCACGAAATAGAATCTTCTTAGAGTGGAGGTAAGACATTGCATTGGCCATGGAATGTGCTACATTGAGTTGCTCTGGGTTAACGCTGGGACCAGAGATTGAGTCGGGCTTCTTCAACCATGTGTCTATACGATCAAGAAGAGTACATTCCAACTTATCCAGGAGAATGAAGTATCCATCATTCGTTCGGAAAGCATCGGTGAGACTTCCAGATGCACGGCCGTGCAACTTGATAATGTTTGGATGGCTCAAGTTGGCCAATATAGCTGTCTCATGTACCAAGTCCTCCGCACCGATTCTAAACTGTTCTTCATCAGAACGAATCTGTGGACGTAAACATTTCATGGCTAGGGCACCATGCTCACGCTTACTAACAGGAAGAGGCCTTGATAGTGTAGCTGTTGTTATGGATGAGGAAAGGGTCGTCGCCCTCCTTTGAGGAGTTAGGGTCCTCGAGGGACGCCGCCGATTATCGACCGTATCTTTCTTCTTGTTGTTGTGACGAAGTAGTACATCGGAATAGTTTACGACGACTTCAAACACGTCACTGTAGCTTCCCATACCAATATGATGCTATGGTGTAAGATAGATATGGTAGAAAAGGATAGTGAGATGATGAGTATAAACAATGTGCATATCATATGTTCAAAGTTTGATGAAGACGTTTCATGTACTCACACTAATTGTAAAATCCGATTTAGAAAACTCTGGAATATCATTGAACTTTTGTCTATTTAATACATTCACCTCCATTTGAAATGAATCCTCCAAATGTTCTTGGGCATTATATCCGACCTCTAACGCTAATATGTCCCTAGCAAGAAGTATATTTTTCTTTACATGATTCTTTGGTGTTTCTGGTAGTGGAGAAATGTGCCTGTTCAACGATGATGATGCATCTACTTCCTCATCCTCCTTCTCATCTTGTGTCGTAGGTAATATTGATTTATATTGCAATAACTTTTCTTCAGTCTTATGGAGTTTGGATGGTACCTTCTCATCATCATCTTGTGGTAGTGTAGGTAGTGATGTTGATTTTGATTTATATTGACGCAACTCTTCTTCTGCACGACAAAGTTTGGATGTTAGTTCTTTATTTTGTAATTTACTCTCCTCTAATGCAATAGAAAGACCGGATATTAAGGCTTTAAGTTCCGCTATCTCTCTTTGCTGCTCTATACTACCCCTCCTCATCTTCTTCTTTTCTTCTTGTAGTTTTATATGATTCATAATCCTCGCTCCTACAGATTGACGACGAGCATGTGTTGGATGTTGCTCGGTAGAATTCTTTGAGCAGTAATTTAGATGCTCTGTTGTTTGGATATCGTTATCATCATCATTATCATCATCCATTGCCGTTGGTGTTGTGTCGGTTGAGGAGGTGAAGGAGCTCTTCATCATATTTCAATTACTTCGAGGGCTATGGCCAATTCAACCCAACAACATCCACAATAACCATTGCAATATACCACATCCTCATCACTCATCCTGCCTCTTTCACGGCGAAGGCAAGCCGTTAGAGAGCACCACACGCTATGACGGCAGGTTTGCTTCAAAGTAGGCTATTCGCTCTCAAAAGTTGGGTTAATCTGGATACATAAGGTTATTTTGGTATCTTAATGGAAAATGACAAGATTGAAGTCTGTTATGATACTTGAAGATGTGTCCAATTACTTATTTTTTCGACATCAAACCTTCTTTTGAGTTGTTAATAATTTCTGTAAGACACAGCCTACCAGAAAAGATACCAGTCATCTAACCGGAAAAGAGATATGACATTCCAATTTTTGTATCGTTTTTGGCTTGCTTCTGTCTCGCAGAACCTCGCCCCATCTGTTGCAAGTTGCAATTGAGTAGCGAGCCTCCTGTTTAATAATTGATAGCTGTGATTGCAATAATAGAGTTGTGTATGATATCATATAAGTTGATGAAGCCTCCATATCCATTCTATACTTTATTGCAATACATCTTTTAAATAGGACATTAGTTCAATTCACCCATCACTTCATTCTATCTCGTAGAGACTGAAGAATAATATCAATCTCCCCTTCTCCCCCCTACACGACATAAGAAATAATAATACACAAGATATACAATGCAAACAATCGACCTCCAGGAAGATCTTGCAAGTATAGGCATAGGATGTTGTATCGATAATCTATCAGATGCAGTAGAATCGCCCATCATGAGGATAGAATATAAACAACAATCTCCTTCTCCTCATCCCAACGATACAAGTGGTACTAAACATCAAAGGGAGACATCAACTACACCACCACCACCCCGTCGACGAACTAGTATAACATCACGAATGTCGAATGGATTACGCCGTAGTTCGAAAGATTTAATGTCAAGCTTTACTAAAAGTTTACCATCCTCGCCTGCCATCAAAAAGAGACCACCAAAAAAGGCTGATGGTAGTAGTGATGATGTTGGCCATCAGACTATACCATCGACGACGACGGAGTGTGATAATAATAATAATACTGGTCATCAAATTAGTCTAAGTCCACAATCAATATCTGCTTCCGAGGCTGCCAAGTTAGTAGCCGCTGAATTCTATGCCACCGAGAGCATGGATATTGGTCATAAACAATTCGATGAATTGGTGACACTACCATCTTTACTTGATGCATCCCATCTTGTTGTTAAGGGTGGTGTTCAATCTAATGATGATGAGGAGGAGGATGTACGTACCCGAAACAGTGTCAATTCATGTGCATCCACGGCACGTAGCTCTCCACCTCCATCAGAAGAGGAGACATTAGGGTTGGAAGTTGGGCATAGTGCCCAAGAATACTTGGAGGAATGTTTCTACACTGAGGTGAATGTATTGAATAGACAAAAGTTTAATGATATTCCAGAGTTTTCTAAATCGGATTTTACAATTAAGGTGAGTATATTATATCTTTGGATTTGGTTGTATGTATTTGTGATATATTATAATATGTTTGACACATGATGTGCACATTTCTCATGTATCTTATTTGCCATATCCACATCCATATTCTACAGCGCCATCTTGGCAAAGGGAGCTACTCTGATGTATTCGAAGTAGTTGATGATGACTCCCAGGCATTAACACCGGCACATCATGGCACCTCAGGAGCATCCCTTGCAGCTCTGCAGCGTCGACCCTCAAGAGGTTCCAGGAGGGCTACGCATGCCAATTCTATCACGGTGGCAACCCTATCAAGGCCTATCCCTGTTAGTGATCGAAAAAGAGTCCTCGCCATGAAATGTTTACGTCCACAGATTCGATCTGATGTAGATCAATTCACAATCGGTGCCGAAGACTTGGTGCACGAGACCGCCATATTGGCGAACTTGAGCCATCCAAACATTATCAAGTTGTATGGCCGTTCATCTGGTAGTCTAACGAATGCTTTCCGAACGAATGATGGGTACTTTATTCTCCTGGATAAGCTGGATGAAACATTACATGATCGTATTGAGATGTGGAAACGACCAGATAGTTTTGGTGGCATACCAACATCGGAACAAATTGATGTAGCACATACTATCTCAAGGGCAATGTGTTACCTCCATTCCAAGAAGATTATGTTCCGAGATTTAAAGCCCGATAATGTCGGGTTTGATTCGAATGGGGTGCTTAAGCTCTTCGATTTTGGTTTTGCCATTGGCTTGCCAGAGAAGAAGTGCCATTCTCGTAACGGAATTGTTGAACCAGGCAAGATATTCGATAGGTGTGGCACACCTAGGTACATGAGCCCTGAAAATGGACTGCATAAAGGATACACCCTCTCGGCCGACGTTTACTCGTTCGGCATTTTACTCTGGGAAATCTGTGCACTAGCCAAACCCTTTGCATCTTTCAAGAGTGCTACTCACTTTGAAGCGGCAGTCTTTGAGGGGGGTGAACGTCCCTTAGTCGATCCATCGTGGCCTAAGCACATCAGGCATCTGATGATCAAGTGTTGGTCCACTGATGCAACTGCAAGGCCGTCAATTATAGATGTAGTGTCTACCCTTTCTTTACCTTTGTCAAATGGAAATGGAACGAACACACAAGGTCCGAGTCAGCCTAACCTTAAGAGGCGGACTAACCAAACAAGAAGGAGAATGTCGGCAAGTATAGTCGGATGGTAAATAAAATAGAAGGCGAGTATAGTGAACTATAGAAATGAATGCCAACAGTCATCATATAGAGAATGGTCTATTGGTATCCGGGGTGAAAATTTTGAGAGAATAAGCAAGCGAATAGATTGGACTGTTTGTTTGTGTACAGTTATGTCTGAAAACTTTTCCAATGAAGAACTAATAGAAGATTACTATTTTTCCTGTTTGTGTATCTGTTCATATACGTTTGTGTGAAGTAGGAGTAAGACTTGTTAATAATTAATCAAGCATTAGATACCACACTTCTCAGACTCTTCTCTCGCTCAAGTCTAGAGTTGTACTGCACGGAACAGTAACCAATAAATATCTCCGATGATGCCGAAGCACAACAGGCGTACCGAGTAGTGGTGGTCCTCTTCACTTCCCCCTGACCCTGCACGAGTACCACACGTTTTGTGAGTCTTAGTTGAAGATACAATGACTAGATTCATGCGTTGTATTAGAGAGGGCTTGACTGTAGTAAGCCCATATCCCTTATACAAACAAAAAAGCCTAGTTATGACCAAGTTCGATGTCTGATTTAAGTGTATATGACCTGATTTCGATTAAGCTTATTCATCTGATGACTATAAAAGTTTGACAAGGGGGGCTTAGTCTTTATATCTACAATACAACCCATTGTGCAATATATTTTCTTCTACGTTTCTGGCTTACTCCATTGACAAAGTGATGCCTCGGGTCTTAACATTTCAGGCATGAACTTTCTTTGCAGTGGATTAAAGGCAAACTTTGGTTCACCTGCATTCTTCTCACATATCGGTATACGATTCCCATGTTTACGCATGAGAGATGACTTTGCAAATACTTCATCATATGATATAGGAGTATCTTCCAACAACACAGTACTGCCATCTTTTCTATCAATGTACCGCTGTGCAAATTGAGCCTGCTTAAAGGTGACTTGCATAGCTGTTCTATCTTTGCCACTCTTGCAAAAGACTGTAGACCCACCACCCATTTTATGACATGCAGTTGCTGCTCTGTCAAGGACTGAATGCTCCATTTTACCTGCAGATGCCTTGACTGCTTCACTAAGAGAGAGTAGGGATGGATGGATTGGTAGTGGTTGAGTCTGCTGTGGTTGTTGTTGTTGCTCCATCATATCAAACACAGGAGGCGGTGATGATGCCGTCGTAACGCCAGGTGTTGTTGGGTAGACAGAATGTGCATAAGCATTAATCTTTCGATACCCCTCAACATTCAAGACATACAAGATTTCATTGTCAGTTTCTAAATCACCGTCATCGTCTTCGTCACCATCATCCAGGATACTCCCACCATTATCCATGTCCTGATCTAGCTCTCCAGTACTTTCTATATTGCTAACACTTTTCAGCGGCTTGTCCTTAACATCCTTGATTTGACTAGTAACATTACGTCCAGCATTAGCACCCCACTGTCTTATGTCAACACCGACTTGAAATAACACTGGGAAGAATCGGACTGGTACTCTATTCTTGAGTTCTTCTGGAACACGCGATTGATAGTAGAATGGTTCTAGTCCAATTTCAAGACGGTATTGCGATTTTGAGTGTGATCCATTGGAGATTAGTTGTACCCACTTAAGGTAAGGTGAATATGGCACGGGCACTCTTGTACTACTGTTAGAAGACGAAGGCCTTGAGCTGGTATCATCTGATACTAAAACAACACTGACAGATCGAAGTAAAGAGATTGCAACAGATGCATCTAAAATGCGGCAGAACAGAACATAAGTTAGTAGAATAGTTTTGAATACTAAACAAACACAGAAATCTCACAAATGATACATCAGTCTTACCTTCAATCATTCCCAACTCCTTGCCCACAGCACTTAGAAGTCCTTCAAACGTTATCAAGTAGCCATGTCGCGCCCATATACTTGCATTACCCCTACTTGCAGGGCCACCGTCACTCAAGCTTGACATATAACACGTGACTGCAATCCCTAACGCTTGTGAGAAGCAATTTGCTCTTCTTACTGCAATATCCCACGTTAGACTGTGCAATCGTTGTGTACAATCAATAGCCTTGCTACGATAGTGCGTTATCGCAGGTAAGTTGGGTGGGATATGACGAGATGGCTTACTAGTACCCTTAACACCCGATTGTTGTCTGGCAACTGTTGCTTGTGCCCGAGACTTGAAGTGGTCTCCGACAGCGTTCTGTGTGAAAAATGATACAACAGCATGCAAGAAGATTGTTGAGTGATATACATATGTAAGCAGATGCAATCACAGACAATGTATACTTACAATAAGACCATTGGTATAACCTTCCAACTCCTTTGCAATTTCCAACCGCTTCAACTCTAATCTTCTTAAACCACCCTTTGGATCATCAGACTTACTTGACTTGCCATCCTTTTCTTGACCCCCAAATCCTTTGGCATGGTCGGCAGGTGCTCCGTGCGTAACGCTGTGTGTTACTCCAGCCTGATCTGGCAATTGACCATCATTTAGTATATTCAACGAGAAAGATTGGACATGCACATTGAAACCAATTCCTGCCAAAAGAGGATCTCCTCTTGAGTTACTTGGACGGAATGGACGAGGTGTGCGCCGTTCAAATAAGGGAAGATCCTTCTCCTCGTCATCAACAACTGTGACCTCTGTAGACAGTCCTGATTGTAATGATTGATTATACCTTTCATATCGTTCAGTCAAAGCCTTGACATTCTGTTCACGAATATTCGATTGATGTACCAAATATTTCGTTGTGGCAAATGAACCCATGGTAGCAATCTGACGTCGACGAATACCATCCGGTGTCGGTGGAGAGGCTACCAATTGTGAGTTGGGTGTAGGTGTATCGTTGTCAATATAAGGTGCCAATCCCAATTCGGAAGTAAGTGTATCAAGTCCTACAACTGATACCAATCCTGACGATGAAGAGGGTACAGTATCATCATTCGATGTTGGCGACGTTGGCAATCGCCTACTTGAAACATGGAGCAGTAGAACAAAGGTACCAACTTTTCGACCAGTGTTGGAATCCAATGCAGGGATATTGATAGGTACCTTTTGCTCTTGACCATTATCCAAATAGTCTTCAAGATCAATCAAACCTTCGACACTTGTATTAGTTGCCATTCCTGTCGAGATATTATCAACAGGTCCATTATTGGCAGTATCAATTGCAACCTCTAATCGGATACTACCGACATATCTACCATTAGCCTTAGTCCCCATAACGCCAGGAAGTAGATCGTCCAATCCTGACAAGATTCGAGGACAGAACCGTGTTGAGATTGTCTCCTTCACTCCACCCGAGGCTGTAAAGCTTCCAGCATTAAGACTACAATCAATATATCCCGCCCCACTTGCTTCATCTAACAATGGACATGAGCCTCTTGCCAATGGTTCTTCAAAGATAGTATGCGGTGGCTGGAAGGACAAACTCGTCTTGGCAGAGGGTACTCCTTCGCCCATACCAAAGCCACTACATTCAACTACTCCGGGAGCATCACCTTGCAATACCAATGCTACAAGCCCAACTTCAACAAGAGCTGCCTTATCTAACAATGCAGCTTCAACTATAGCCTCACTTCGATATTCATCTTCCTCTTTTGATAGAAAGAGTGCTTCCTTGCGCCGTGTCTTCTTTAGAGCATTTACCGCCAGTGTGTGCGATACGGTTGCTGCTTGTGCAAATAGTTGAGAACATGCAGTGGCCAGTGGTAAAGTTAATGATGATTCGACTGCTCGTTCGTTGGCAAGTAGTAGTGCAGATGATGATGTCTGCTGCTGTTGTTGAAAGACATATCCCTTATCCAAAGGAAGTTGAAACATGTTCATCCAATTCAATGATTGTCCCTCTGCCATTGGAGGTGACGATGAAATAGGATCAGTCAAAGTCCAACCAAAAGTGCATGGTGGACTAAACTTAATCCTTGGCGTTGCAGTAATATGTAATGCGGCAGGCTCGCCAGTACCATAACTACTCTGTTTAAAGAATGAAGATTGTTCAGCCAACATTCCTTTGGTGAATGGTACATTAATTGAACCACATTTTGTTTGTTGTTGTTGCTCTACTTGCCCACCACCTCCATTATTCATTAGTTGCATAATATTTGAATACAATATTGAACTTTCACCAATACAATACTCTCGATTAGCCACGGCCTTTAATAGCGTAGCACCCGATCGTAGATATAATCGTATAGTCAGTGGTACACTACTACCTTCTTGATCTGCTAAAAAGGAAAGGTCAGGAACACATAATGGTATTGAGAATAATAATCCCTTTGATTCACTATTATTTTCACCATTATCAGAAGAAGGAGGAGGAGGTAATTCCACCCATTCAGTACGTGATAAACATACATCATTCAATTCACCACTGTTGATATGCAATCCTAATGCATTTGCCATACTCAATCTAACTCCATTATCGTCAACACTACTGCCTCCTAAGTAATGTAAAGAAACACACAACTGATCACGATTCTTACCCCCATCTGCCTTAATTGCCATTGTGGTAACACTCCGTTCTATACTCTGTTGTGCTTTCTTCAATCCAGATTTTAGAAATTTCATTGAACTTCCTATAGATTGTTTATTACTGTCTGATGTTGTTGATTTAGTAGAGGTGCTCATCATACTACTGGTAGTTGCAGATGCATCATCACCAAATGATGTAGAATCACCAAATGAATCACCCTTCTCTAAGTTATTACCACGGTTTGTCCTTCCCTTGGACTTGTTCCATTTTAATAAACTTTCCACACCCCCATCCAAACAACAGCCATTATTAGCTTGTATTATTAGATATGTATTAATATTCCCACCATTCTTCCAATATTGTTGTTGAGAAGAAGAGTTGGAGTTGGTAGCAATGTATAACCAAGGATCCCAATTTCGTTCTAATGTTTCAATATTTGGTGAATTGTAGGGTACTATTCGTTTATAACTCTTCTTTATTGTTTTATGTTGTTGTAATGATGCAGCACTATTGTTGCTGCTATGTAAAGACGAAGAGATATTATCAGTAGTTGTAGTTTTATTAGCCTCCAACTTATCAATACTACCAAGGATATTCACTGAACTATTTGTTACATTTTGCCATATATCGGTAATGTTAGCCTGGGCTGTTTGTAAGTTGGATTGTGCTGCTTGACCAAATTGATCGAAGGGATTTGCAATTGCTATTGTTGCTGTGTTGTTTGTGGCTGTGGTTGGTTTATTCTTATCATCATCTTCGTTATTATTAGACGGAGATGGAGCCGCCGCTGCAAAGGGATCAAACGAAGCAAATGGATTTGACATGAGTATTGGTCTTTATCTTTGTTTATGATGTTATGTGTGGTAGTGGTGTATAATTATAATTCTAATTTGTTATGTGATATATATTATGTGAGTTGAGATTGTTTGTTGGCGTTGGTGAAGTGTATCCTTCACCTTAGCTTCTCCAACTTAAATAACCGGGAAGTCCACAATAATAACCTCGATATTGCAACAAATAACAAACCCAATACTAGACAGATAGCCATAACATACGCACGGCGGCCAATCAGCTGGTTGTGCAGGCTACATACCTAAAAACAAAAGCCATACGTACTCATCTGCCTATGTCAAAAACAAAAACCTACAAAAACCCTTTACTGATCCGTCACAGGTTAACACTATTTAAATTGATTTTTATTATTATCACATAGGATGATATACCTATGCTTTTACAACCATTCTGAACCATGTATTTATCATACAACTAACGCTCAAGATGTACTGATAGGTAATGGGTAGCTATCAGTATATCGAAAGGATACCGAGGACCACATCTCCTTTATACACCAGGCTTCTCACATCCAGGCCTCAAGTAATACCAGAAGTTCAGAATGGCACAAGTGACATAATATCCTCCTAATCCATAGAAGGTAACTTCAGGCGCACCAGCCTTGAGGGCTATGCCGAACATAACAGGAATGATAAAGGCACCGTAAGATGCAATGGCAGACGACCAACCTAGCACGGGACCTGCCTCTTCGGGTGGGAAGAGAACACCAATGGTGCGGAAGGTAGTTCCGTTCATGAAACCTAACAACAGAAGACGAGATGTAGTATATATATTGGTTAGATGGACTGTTGATTATCAAGCTTATCATACATAACAGAAATGAAACAAACGATGTCTTACCAGTACCAAGGAACAGACAGAGGAAGAGGAAGATGAATACACCATAGTATTTAGTGGGATCATCCAACTGGCGGCAAGCTTGAACTAAGGCTCCTTGACCAAAGGCTGCAATAGTAGTCCAAACAATAGCAATCATAGTCATCTTAGCCCCTCCGTATTTATCAGCCATGATGCCTCCGACGGGACGAATAAGGGAACCCACGAATGCACCAAGCCATGCAACGGCAGATCCATTGGGGGCATTTGGATTAGGATAGTCGTAGTCTGTTACATACTCTCCCCCAGAGGCAGCACATGCAGCTTCAGAAGTTCCGAGAGTAAAGACTTTATCAACGATGCAGCCATCTCCTTGCAAATACCCGAACAAGTCAACAATGAGCTTGGGGAAACTTCCAGAGTACCCAATGAATGAGCCGAAGCACATGATATATAGCCATGTCATGATGTAATTATGCTTACGTTTGAAGATGACAACTTGTGTCTTCACTCTCTCACGTGCCTTCTTGGGACTTAACATCATGAATACATGCTCACAGAATGCTGCAAGAAGTACGAGAAGGAACTTGTGGGCGACTTGTCCTCCTGGCGAGCCGAGCATGGACGCATTGCGAGTGGAGATGAGCGTGATGACGCCAATGAAAGAGGCTAAGAAGCCCATGCACTCCATCCAATAGTAGTTGATCAAGCTTACGATGTTCTTCTTCTCGCCGTGGTTGGGCTGATTGGACATGTAGAAGAAGGCAAGGATGGCCGAGAAGGCACACAACGGGAACCACAACCATCCAGCATTTGCTGGCCTGATATATGATGTATGAAAGTCGTGTGATCATGTTTAATGGTTAGATGCTTAAGTCATAATCTTATATGCACATATCAATATAATACTTACCATCCACTGATGCCAGACGGAGCAACAGGTGCCTTGCCAAATGCTCCAGACATGAAAATCGGAGCAAGCAGCTGTGAGATAGAGACACCCAAGTTACCTAAGCCACCATTATATCCAAGGGCCTGTATGGATATTGTTAGAGAGATGGGAGAATGTTAGAGATGACACAGAAACAAAAACAGATAGAGTATGCGAAGAAGAGCTCTCTTCTTACCATGCCTTGTAGACGTTTTGGATAATAGAATGAGATGTTACTCATTGACGAGGCAAATGCTCCACCACCTACTCCACTAAGCAAAGCACATGCAATAAGAGCATTGAAAGGGCAGTCACTATCTGATAGGACAACGCCTGCAATGATCATAGGGATGCACAGCAAGATTGATGTGGAGTAGACTACGTTTCTACCACCGGCAACTTGTGTTAAGAATGCATTTGGGATCCTTAGCGTACCACCAGATAGACCTGCAACTCCAGGTAGGAGGAATAGTGTTGCGCGGTAATCCTTGCCCTGAAAAATGAAGCAGATGAGAGGAGCATATGTGAGCATATCATATGATCACTATTGCAATGCATATCATATAAGCAGCATTGGGCACATGCAAACTTCACAGAAACATACCTGAGGACTTCCCCAGTCAGAAAATGGATACACATTGGGGTCAATGTCATGCATCTTCTGGATCTTGGTAGCAATCACTGACCATACTAACCATACGCCAAATCCACATAACAAGTTGGGAATACTTGCTAGGAGATTACGCTTTGCAATGAATTTTCCAACGGCCTCCCACTGCTTCTGATCTTCAGGATTCCATGCATTAAGCTGTATAATGACGTGCATATGATGTGTGCATATGATGTGCACAAAAAAATGAGACTTGGTTAGTCTAGAACATTAAGTACATAACATAGCACATAATATGTTATGATACATATCATAATATGATATGCACATATATATGATATGTACATATCATATGATGAACTACATTATAATATGATACATGACAGTATTATAATATATCATTGCAATGATTCTTACCTTTACCTTGGGGAATACCCAACCCTTAGATTCTTCCAACAATTCAATGGCCTCAGATCGTTCTTTTGAAAGTTCCTTCACGGGTGACTCTTCATCACCAGATTCTGTATCATCTTCTTCATTATGCGCTTCGAGCTCCTTAACTTGTTCATCAGTTGGCGGTGTTACTGTTGATGGATTGACGAATCCAGTTGCTAATGATTCACCTCGTCCAATGACGGGGATTTGAGGTGTTGGATCTTCGACGTCGGCCATGATGGGGAGATGATGTTGATAATGGATTAAGATATATTATCTATGATATCATAGAAGAAATATGAGATGAAGAAGATCTTTTATCGGCCGCCAGTTGTACGTACCTAGCATATCCAACTTAATATTTGATGCCTCCGGAGGAGAAATCTATTGCTTTTGACAACATGAGACAAAATGCTGGCACTTGAGAATAATAATTTCTCAAACTAATCATCTTTTCAAGACACATAGGTAAAAACCAATTTCCACTGTTGCTTTACCTAAGGGAGCGTAATGCAACCTTCGCTCCCCATCAAACCTCAAGATACCAACAAGATTTCAAGTTCAACCTCTTCATATGAAGAGTGTAAGGCGTAAGGAGCTATTTGCTATCATAAATATCTTCAGGAGGCTATCGCCAGTATCAATTAAGGATATCATGACAACGAATTCTACCAACGAGAACAGTTTGCAATCAGGAAGACGGCCATCTTGGCGTCCCATCAACTCCCTGAAGAACTCGCGTCTAACCATTCAGATCCATTGTGCTGATAGTGGAAAGAGAATCAATGTACCAGCAGTGCCCATTCAATCAGCAGGGAATTTACAAAACTACTTCGATGAGGCACCAACAGATCATATACTAGGCTCTACAACATTGCAAGAGCTCATCAAACGCGTCAAGAAGGATATACCATCTCTTTATTTATGGGATGAAGTTGGTGGAGCGACATTGTCATGCGGTCCGCATACGTTCCATCAAGAAGAGTGGGATACGACCATGATTTGTGAATTGATATGGGAGGATGAGAACCAGTCATCATTAAAGGAGAAGATTACTCGTGTTAAGTTGGCTGACGGAAGAGACGCCGTGGTTGTTACGATCGGTACTCCAGCTGTACAACATGTCGTTCGCCGCAGTGTGGTTGATAGATGTCTATCAAGTAAGTGGTATCATACATTGTGTGTTGTGTGTTGTGGTAGCGCTTTTCAATGAATGCTCTCTTACATGATACATGTTTACTATTGTTTTTCTTTTAGTTTTTCTGGGTCTATGTATAGACCTAAAGAGGGGATTTCAAACTGAAGTCTACAGGTATAAGCGGCCACGGCCCTAGGATACTGGATTAGTTCCTACGTAGGAAAATTATGTAGCACA
>Ga0214479_100841_pt1 | contig 15478 bp, 11 predicted proteins | sample M1_20Mar14CPVII9_5_FD_165054 | JGI IMG/M metagenome (GOLD analysis project Ga0214479, IMG submission 165054) | Marine eukaryotic communities from Monterey Bay, California, United States - M1_20Mar14CPVII9sort6BwellE14 | ecosystem: Environmental > Aquatic > Marine > Unclassified | place: USA...
ATTTAGTACGTTGCCTTTTACTACTACTATTCCCTCCTTTTAAATCTGCTTCCTCCTCTTCCACAGTCTTCTCTGCCAATATACGTTGTACATCACCTTCATATGCTTTACTAACATAACTCTTCCCTTCACTATATTTGAATAACTCTTCCCTTGGATCCTTACCGGCAATATTCTTATTGTTATTATAGTTAGTAGCCTCTAATGTGTGTTGAATGAAAGTTGTACCCCCGCCAACTTGTGCACCCGTCTTAATCCTGGAGTGTCTCGTCCCTCCAGATATAGGAGCTTCGGGCATTTTCGTCTTCTCTGGATCCTTCCTATCGTTATCTTTCATCTTCTTTGTTGCCTTTGGTTCTTCACGGAAAAGTGGGAGTGCATGGGGATTCATAATGGTATTGTTTGCAGAGCTGAGGTATGCGGCTGAACCGGTCGGTGCTCTTGATAAAAGAAGGTCGGAGAGACCGTCGGACTTACGAACAGTACGTGATGCTGGAAGAAGTGCTCCCTTGTTGGATAGGATGGGATCGTATAGAACTTGGATACTGTAGTGTAATAATATTGAATGTTGAGAAAAAGGGTATTGAGATGTGTCTAATAATGACATGATTTACACAAGGGCGTACATAGAACAAAAAGACAAACAACTTACATTCCATTCGATGTACCAATTGCAATCTGATTCAACTTTGGATGCCACTGTACTCCCAACACACTTGCATTCGGTGCCACGTCTAACTCCACAATAGGATCTAACATTGCCGTCGTCTTCTTGTTCTTCTTTGACGATGATTTAAATCCGCCTTCCTTGCTATTACTACCCTTGATTCGTTTCACATTATCCTCGGGGAGTTTATAAAACTTCAACTTGCCACAGGTATCATCAGTACCACTGCCCGACTTCCTTGGATCGACAGACGTGCCAGCACATAACATCGAACCATCAGGACTGAATGCACAGTTGGCAAATTCATTCAATGCCGGTAAGCCAACACAAACTGCCAATAATAACGATGATGAATGTTCAACTTCTCCACCACCCTTACCCCCGGAGCCACGACTGTTATGCTTCCTACTAAATAATCCACTATCTTTCTCCATTCTACCAACATTCCATATCCGTACGGTATCATCCGAATCTGATCGACTAGCGATATATTCACCATTACCACCACTAAATGTAACAAATGTTACTCCTCCCTTCCCCCCTGATTCTCCACCATGTGCCGAGTATACCACACCAAGTGGTCGATTAACATTCACATTCACTCCATAACAATTCCATATTTGTATAGAACCACAACTTGTACCGATAACTAACTTCCGCCCATTGGGATGGACACTTAAATTACTTACGACTTGTGTTCGTTGTCCTTTATCATTCTTCACTTTACCAATAACAGATTTACAAACCAATTTATGAAATTGTGTACGACCTTTACCACTGGTATCCCATTGTCGTATTGATCCATCTAATCCGGTAGTCCAGCATATATCTTTAATTAATGGGTGGAATGCCACACCGGTAACGGATGCGGTATGTCCTGTAGTTTTCGTTGGGTCGGTAACGTATACATCACCTTTGATAAAGTAATACAAGGTTGTTTGTCCTTCACGATCTAATACCTTGGCTTGTGCCGATGTATTCCCCACAATCCATTGTCCACCCGTGGCAGATGGAGATAAGGCCGTCATGATATGCCGTCCAGTTTGATCTAACGGGTCATTATCAGAATCTACTATACGAAATGGTGGATAGGTATTATTATTGGATTCAGCTGTTTGAGGCCTCGTGGGTTGCATACCGTGGAAGTCATAGAATCGTAATGTACCATCCCAATGTCCGGCGGCTAATCGTGCCCCGCTTGGTTCAAAGCATAGTGTAGATACTGATGATTTCGATTGGAGTGGTGTGTTGGTACCATCTGATGATGTGAAGGAGTTGCTTCCTGGTGATAGTGTAATTGATGATGTTATTGGTAGATTGTATGGATTGTTATTGTTGGTGTTGTTGTTGTTGTTGGTTGAAGTAGTTGCCATACCCTCACTCTTCATTGAGGCTTTGCCATCCGTCTTGAGATTGTTCATACCTCGAGTAACATTATCTTCTTCTTCATCTTCATTCGTTGTTGGGATGTACTTTTTATATGCCGGAGCTGTATCAAACGATGCAATCATTGCGGCAATTTGTTCTTCCCTTGACTTTCGTGTTAAGGCCTCATCTTCGTTCGTTGTGGTATCTGCTGCTGCCTTGTTATTCTCCTTGGGCAATGCCTTTGGTTTATCAATACTTTGTCCTTCTAGTGGCTCCTTCCTATCATCTACTGCCGCCACGTCCTCAATCTTTTGCTCAGTATCTTTCTTTAAACTCTTCTTCTCACCACACTTTTGCTCGTTCTCATCCATCATCTTCGTATCAATATCAATCTCAGGTTTTATAATCAAAGTACAAAGTAAGGGAGCATTACCAATTCGAATTCTATACTCCTTCTCTTTTCTCTCTTCTTTACTCTCGGCAGTTGATGTTGATAGTAAATTTATACTAAACGTACCATTCTTACTTAATCTAGTATCATTTACGTAGGTACCGTGTTTCCCTCCCAAATCTTGTATGATTAGCTTAGCATTGCTATTGCTAGTATTAGTATTACTAGTATTGTTAGCGCTATTATTGGTGGTAGAGGGAGAAGAGGCAGCAATATAATACAACGCAGTATGACGTCGACTAACACTTTTATGATCAATACGTATATCTGATGCTGATGCTTGTCGTCCTATTATTATACATCTTGGTTTGTTGTTATTGTTATTAGTAGTAGCATTATTATTAGTATGGCGTATTGATGATGCATTGGTAATTTGTACTTTGTGTGAAGATTTATTAGTTTTTTGGTTATTAGTGGTGGTGGAAGAGGAAGGTATGGTTATAAAATTTGTTGTTGATATATCATCATTTATTAGCTGTGTTGTTGTTATTTTAGATATTATTAATTCTATTGGTTGTAAACGAGGAGGTAAAGTTAATGTTGCCTCTTGGGGGATGTTTAATTCATCTTCGAGTGACATTATCAATTACGATATTTTTATTGCAATGTGGATATATATAGTAAACTCGGATATTGCGGGAAAAATTAGGCAGGATTCCAATGGAGTTTATTAGGACTGAGTATATTATAGTTTTATTGCATTGGTTATCGATCGTGAAGACGTAGTCAGGTATCGTAGTACTACTTTGCTAGCTATGTGTTGCAATTACTTGGCATTCATGGCGATTTGATTGTGGATTTCTACTTTCTACCTCCTACTGTCGTAAGTAGTGTAAGTGAGTTGCAATTAGGTTGCAGATTGGTATATAGTAATACAGTAATAATACTGAACAGCACCATTAGATCTGTTGTTAAACTTCTTATATTTCAAGTAGTGGTGGTCTGGAGACGAATGCTAACTTACAAATTGAACCCAAGAGGTTCGCAGCCACAAAATTTAGTACGCTAGTGCTGTTGAGATAAAATAATATACTCTAATAGAGATTAGAGTGGAGAAGTATAGATAGATTGTTACAAAGTGGTATTATTAAATAGAATCAGATAGTTTTTTGCAATAGTGGGTGGACGGCTGACGGCTGGCTTGCAAATAATCGAACATCATAGCACATAAGTGAAAAATTATGATGTCACAACCCCATCAACTTATGATGGCAACGATATTATTATTGCTACTTGTTATACTATCTGTCGTATCGGCCTACCTCGTTCCAACAACAACTAGATTATCAATAAGATCGAACAATCAGAAGATATATCAGCAATATTCAATTAGAAGACAAGCTAACAATAGAAAAATAAAATCTCCATCCGAGTGGAATGATTTAACTTCAACAACACAACTATCACTTGGAATTGATCCATCCGATATTGCCCAACATGTTCATACGCTACATGAACACACTACATCCAATACGGCATTCATCTCATCAATATCCGATCATGCCTCATCAACAACAAGTGAACTACTAGCACAAAAAGCTACAAATGTTATCCCAAATCAATCATTGGCACCATTAACTGATACAATTCAATCAGCATTAGAAAATACAGGTAATTCCGGTACAAGTCCGGAAGTTATTCCAGATATGAACTCAATGCCTGGAGGGGTACCACGAAGTGGTAACGCGTTCCTATCGGAATCATTTAAAGAATTATATGGTGGATCAATCTCTTCTAAGGCACCACCCCCGCCTTCATCAATGATATCACCAGACGGAACATTAACTGTACCAGCCAAAGAAATTGATATGATTGGACGATATGCTGATTTATTATCACGTATTCCACTAGCTGCGGCGGTATACGCTTTAATTGATTTCTTTATTATTAATGCCGAAGAAGATATTGCAATTCAAGAGTTAATGATGAGTGAGGATCTATTAGAGGCGGAAGAAAATGGTGAGGGTGATAAGGTATTGGAGGCAATTATGGATGTTGAGAATAAGGTTATTGTACAACGATTTTTGGGTGTATTTTGTGTTGTGGTTGCTACGATTGTTTGGAGTTTAATTAGTTATCATCCTGTACCGTTTGGTGAGTTGTAGTGGGGATACATATCAGGGATTAAGGGGGTATATAGATATGGTTAGGGTGGATTGTAATTAATGCGAGGGACGGGCTAATCAGGGAGTGATGGAGAATGATACGACTAGACTGGCAAACACGGGAAATACTAGATGTTCGTATTTGTTGGAACCGCTATTTTGCAACCAATAATGTGTTGTGAACTACTTAGTCGGTTAAATATTATAACCAAGCTAAAACAAAGTACTCTTATAGTCACAATTAACCTTGCAATTTATGCAATTCCGGGCAGTTGAACAAACATAAGACCCGGTGCAATCTCATATATAATATCTCCAAGAAGTATCCCCAGAGCACTCTCAAGAAGATGGAGAAGGGTTAGGCCTCAATAACAAGTTCAACAAGTGGCCATTCTATTAGTCCGAGAAAGAACATGTGGATCGGTACTGCTTTGAATTGAGTCGAGCAACTAACGGTCAAAGTCGATTACGAGCCAATACTCAAGTCAATCATGTTCATGTGTATCGAATGTGTTTGAATCAAAGTCTAGTATGTTTTCATGTACCAGGTGTCAAAGGCTACAGTGCTATGTGATCTGTGAAGCCGTTTCATAGGCTTATGAGCGATTATATGCCAACAATTGATGTAGACAAGCCTAGGCAACATACAGGACTGTTACCTCTTCATAAGAGGATCATAATATACTGAAGGGTGTGGATGAAAGTATCACTTCATTACTTGATCAAGATTCTACAACAAAGAGATGACGAAGGTACACATGTCAAACGGGGCATCAAACAAATGGGTAGGCGATGAGTATTCTCAGTTGCTAGTAGAGCAGATTGCTGTTATGGTTTCAAAGGAGAAGACTTGTACCGATTATCTTTCGGGCTTTCCAAAGATGAACACAGATTACTTGATTGACGAGGTCTGGAGGCAAAAGGCCGCTGAATGGATGTTCAAAGTAATTGATTTCTATGTAAGTAAACACACCCCTTTCTTCTTGTCTGCCACCGTGATGTTTTCTCATGTTACTATTCATCAACTCAAACCTGATAGGATCTTGATCGAAACATAGTAAGTATAGGCATGTTTTATCTAGATCAGATCTTCACTTCATCAACACTTCATCATCGATGGAGCAAGTTACAATGCAACTTGGTCACGATGACTGCATTAAAGATTGCAATAAAGCTTTTTGAGCCAAGGACCATGAACATGGAAGATATGCTCAAGCTCGGAAAGAAGATGGGAGGCTCCTTTTCTCATTCTGATATAGTCCAGATGGAACAAGAGATGCTTTGGAAACTGGAATGGGGTGTTTACCCTCCGACTACATTTACTTTTGCACATCATATGATTTGCCTGTTTCCTCAAAGTGTACCAAAATCTCCTACTCGGTACATTGTTCAAGAGCTATGCAAGTACATGTCAGAGCTTGCAGTATGTGTTTATTCTTTCATTACATTTAATGCATCATCCAAGAGCTTTGCTTGTATCCTTGTTGCATTAGATAGGTACGTAAGATGCGGATATGTGTGCTGTGGATGCAATCATCCCCTGCAACATAAATAACAACTAATTACTTCTCCGTTTATTTCTTTAGTTTGGAAAAGGACTGTGCCATCTCTCCTGATGCCATGGCGACTTTCCTAGAGAGAATCAGCTCTACATTCGGTTTGCAACATAATGATAGGGAGATTGCAACCTTGAAAGTTGAATTGAAGGAGCTGCTTTGTCATAATACCAACTTGCCAGAATTTGTTTGTCTGATTCGTAAATCAAATCATTCTCAAGAATCTCCCAAGTCAACAGCCACAAGTATCAAGTCTCTGTTCTGATCATTAAGAGTTAGAAATTCAGTCAGAACCACTAGTATTCGTTTAGTATGTGTTATTCGTCAAATAGGAATAAGTTAAGTGATAATGAGCAGTAATGAATACACGCACGTTTGTTATATGTAATTACTGCCACATTTTACTTTACTTTAACATACGACAAGCTACTCTAACCTCACCAAGGAATTGGGAAGAAGCTGAGAGAAACACTACCAAATAATCTTTCATTTGCCTTAACTATGCTTGACGGGTCTTCTTCTTTAGCCTTGCGTCCACCACCATCCAAGAAGTCAGAATCATCGTCTGAATCAGAAGAAGAGTCTGCATATGCGAATTGATCTTGCTCACTTTTTTCGATAGCCGCCATCTCTTCACCAATGGCATCAAATATGTCCATACGAATAGGCGATCGTGCTTTACATGGCCTGAATAATGCACATTCTTGTGGAGCAGGGACGTTGAGATCATCAACGGTGCTTGATTTCTCAGCAAGGTTCATTTCTTTCCGCCGCAATTGCTCTTCATACACATTGAGAACAGCTGAATACATATCACCAACTGAAATCTTACACACCCCTAGTGGCGTTGCTCTTGTAGTCGAGGCCTTGATACCACGATTATTCCTGGTATGATGAGATAGTGGCGATGAGACTAAGCTAGATTACAAAATAGGTTGATAGAACATGTGCAAACTTACCAGAAATTTATTGCAACTAAGAAAGACAAGAGGGGCCAAGTTGAGATGACCGGTAAGCGAATTGTTTGTTCTAAACATAGACCTCATGCACGGGCACTTACCTGTATCACCAAGCTGTAAATCAGACGAGCGAAGAATGAGTGTCTCTTCAAACGTCTACACCAAATAGTGAGTATAGAAAGGATAAATGAGTTAGATTTTGGTATAAACAAATTGATAGAATAGAAAGACAAACTCACTACCGCATAATGACTCAACACGAGGTTTCCGGGTGCATCTACTAACAACTTCGGTCTAACAGGGGAAGTAACGTAATGATATTTATCCTTCTCATGCATGATACTGATTAACTTCTTTGGCGGATACTTCCGCCTTTCTTCTGCAGCTCGGATACGCTTATACTCTTTTGATGTAACCTGTGGATCAACTTCACCGTCTTGGCTATCTCTCGGCTGAACCAGACGCTTCCTAACCTTTTGGTAACGGACAGTATGGACACGGATACCAATTGCCTTCAAGTATGAGAGACCGTTATCACTCATAGGACGCCCCCAAGGAACGACCCTGGCAGGTCGGCATCTAGCATCGATAACGCCAAGCTCTAAGCATTGTGTGGTTGCTCCCATACCATCAGAAGACTTTGCAATGAACCCAAGTGCCCCAACGAAAGGGGCAGTGACCAATCCACCGACACCACTAGCAACTCCCTTAGTAAAACCGGCTGCACCTCCGGTCTTGGCACCTCGATACGGATTACCGACAACTCCTGCAAGCCCATGAACCACAGTCTCGCCTAAAAACTGAGTTCCTTGAACAACACCATCAATAGCATTGTCAGGATGTTTCCCACCAGAAGATGAAGCCTTTTTAGGCTTCAAATGATTAGAGGTTGCATCGTTAGTAAACATACTATCAATAGTATCAGCCACACCCCCTGTTGCCTTTCCAATGGCAAACAAGGTACCGCCAACAACATTTTGTACTAATGACGATACTCCTTTACCAACCCCATCTTGTCCACCAACTACTAATTCATCACGAGTTTTAATAAACAGATCCGAAAACCCTGCTTTGTATTGTGCAAATAGATGACTTGGATCTCCCAACAGCTGCATTGAAAAGATGACCTTGTAGCCTTGCTTGATTGTCTGGTTAGTGTACGGCTTTGCAATTTCTTCAAATAGATCAAACAAGGCACAATATGTGTCAGAGTAGGATATGTCAGAGTATCGAAATGTTGGCGATACATGAGCAAAGTTTGCTCCTACATTGATCACCCAACTCATGATGGCAGCAACAGCCACTGAATTCGTCGCTTGTGCAATGGAATGTAAGGTCAAGTTTGAATCTCCCTCATCAACATGATCAGCGTCGTCTGACTTAATGTTCAGCTCGATATCAAGCGTAACAGGGGAGATGTATAAGTTTTCAATGTAAGTCATGAACTTATGCGCTTGCCCACGGGTGACATATTTCAATTTATCATTGGCACTGCTGGTTGCATGAAGATTCCTTGCAACATCATCTTGATCTTGATACTTGTTGACCGAGTCGACAATCATCCCCATGATTCGTAAGATATAGTCTACATCAACCCACAGCTTCAACGGACAAATGAACACATTGATCGAGGGCACCCATGTCATATTCCTTTGGGGTACATACTCAACCTCTGTTTCAAATACTGGAATAGGCTTCTCTTCGTTTTTCATCCAGAAACATTCATTTGTGTCGACATTCTCTGGCATGATCAAGTCTAAGGCATTGCTTCCTTTTATTAAAGGATCTCGTCTGTCAACGCCCATAGGAGATGGCTGAATGATGATAGGGTATCGAGCAGAAGGAAGCATAGCATCCACCTGAAAGTGACGGCATCTTGCAGTCAGTTTGATCGAGCCCATGGGTTTCTGGAGTTGTATATCCCTTAAAATAACTGCCATGACTTCTTTTGGGTAGTCATCCATGATATAAAGACCGACCCCTTCAATATTCATCTCACAAAGAGATGCCTTGAAGTCACCTCCTTTCTTCAACTGGCCAGCATCTACTTGATTCGCTATCCATGTTGAATCACTGAATGATATAGTCTTAGTCCCTGCTACTATTCGGATATGAGCAAAAAGACTTGATGACATCATTTGATGTCCAGATTCACTCTCTTTGGAAGACGGGCAAGGCAATTGCTGTTGCATGCCAACCTTTTTCAGGTTATAGCTTCTTGAGAAAATGGTATACACAGCTTTCTTCCGAGGAGATCTATATCGTGCCGTCTTATTCAAATCAAGGGAGGTTTTCCCGGTGGTACCCTTCTTCAACGCCTGCATCAAAGGATCTTTTGTCGATTCGCTTTGAATTGTCTCATTATCATCATCACTATCATACGTGTCCAGTGTTCGTTCTTCTTCATCATCTCGCTCCTGTTTCAGTTGAGCATCAAGCTGATAGTTCTTACTTTTTTCTACAGGTATCACTACTGCTCTAAGCTTCTTCTTCCCCAAAGGAGAATCCCAAGTATAGGACGCAGTGGACATTGGAGGCAACTCAAAGACAACTGCATCGGCATCATCTTGGACAAATCGAAGGATATGATCATTACTCCTATTTTCTATACAGAATGGCGGCACAGTTGCATGTGTTATCGAGACGAGCATAGCACCTTCATCAGAGCTATGAGTCTTCACTTCAAGAATACCGCACATTGTATCATTACAGCCATCATGCTCGCCGAAGAATGAGGATTCAGGAAGATCAATAGGAACAAGATGCCACTAAGAATAGAAGTACACATTCGAATTCGTGAGGTAAGTGGTATAGTATGTTTCTTCTTCATTCACTTGTCCAATACTCACCTTTGGCTTGTAACTTGCCCCATAATGCGAGGCATTGACACGGAAAGCAACCCATCGATACGGCTTTTCCTACAATGTATACAAGCAAAGAAAGTTAGAAAGTATACAAGAGCAACACATGCATCATGAACACATTGGTAGAACTCACCAGACCTCCCGAGATGTTATGGAAATGATAGAGAAGAAGTGAATCACCAGGTGAAAGATCTTGTTTTAACTTTTCATCCTGCTTTGTCAGTTCTTGTCGTAGTTGTCTAGCTTTTCGAAGAGCATCATATAATCCACCAATGAGAGGGATTATGCTAACATGGATGTGAAGCATATTCTTGACAATGAAACGTGGGGTTATATTGATAAGATTACTCCGGTGGAAGGCACCAGCTAGTGAATCGATTGAAACATTGAATATAAACTGGTTGTTGCATTCAATTTCCCCATGAGTACCAGCTGCAAGAAGAGAGAAAGTAGTGAGGTATCGGAAAGCTTGCACAAGTATCGTCAGCAATAGAGTAGTCTTACCAACATCAAGCTCAATCTTATCACTCCATCTAATAACGCCCTTCCCTTTCTGCTCTATCTTTGCTCGTTTTTGAATCACTAATGCCCCGTTTGTCTTTGGGTTCCACCATTGCTCTGCCACACGCCGACTTGGATATTCTACTGACAATACCGATATTGCCCTTGATACATTCTTGTAACGCTCGTTTGTACTATATGGAGAGAGTGGAAGATTATTGCAATGAGTCACATACATCAAATTGAACAAAATAGATTGAACAGACCAAGTCACTTACTTTTCAGATTCACTTCCGTGTATCATAATTGGCAAACCGCCAGTGCCACTGTCGAGGTATCGTTTAGATTGCCCAGCTACCTTATATTCAAGCTTCGCTCCAGACTTGTTCATAATCCAATACGGAGAGTAGATTGTGCAGACAGGCACCTTGGTTCCTCCTTCAAGTGAAACATCAACAAGACAATCACAATTGTCTCCGAGATCTAGAACTAACTTTGGCAGCCGTTTCACTCCCTTTGAGTTGATACCTGATTTCATTCCAGACAGATTAATTTGAAGTGGATTTGTCCACAAGAAATCCATCTCCTCAGATGCATTGACTTGTTGAGAGACTTGAATAAAAAGAGATTCCTGTAGATCAATACCACTTAATCGCAGTGTCTGTCCAACTGCAACATGATCTTGAGAGTAGTGTTCGGTACTTCCTTTTCCACTTGACATGTGTGTATCTTCCGTTAAATTTCTCCCTCCAGCAATGCTTGGAGTAGTATATGTCAGGTCTTCATCATCACTGCTTTGGTCGTCATTCATACCGTGACCTGATGGAATTGGTAATGCGGGTTCGTCCCATAATTCATCATCGCTCTCTTTAGTAGTCTCTTGCCAGCTGCGTACAACTATTGGAAATGTGAGACTGTTGGAAAGGAGGAAGAATGGAACAACTTGAATTGATACATCCCAAGCCGTCCTTTTCAATATACTCTTCTTCGAGTCACCGGATAATGGTGCATATCTCCGTTTATCAGACAAGTGCACATTCAGTCTTTCCTTTTGAACCACGATACCACTAAGTGTATGACACTTGGTAACTTCTCGGATATTAGTCGTATTGAACAAGAAAGATTTCAATAATGGCACTGGATCTCTCCAGGCAAAGGTTTTTGTAGGATCTTTGCTGATCGGTTGGACAAGAAGTGCGTGGTAGTGAGATGAATCTAGCACATCAAGAGGTATAGGAGCGACATCTCCTTCATTGACTTCATTCTCATAGACAACTGGAGCTCCTTCGACCGCTCTTCTCATTGCGGCCATGAGATTCTTCTTTGATAGATCAATCTTTGTCGTGCTTCCTTTCTTGAGGAGCGCTTTGGCTTCCTTGCCTTTTCCTACCTTCCCAAGCCTAACGATCCTAATCTTGATTGGTATTTGGGTACATAAGTGCACAGATGATCTAACAATCAGAGAAATGGAGTCAAGGCTATCCGTCTTGGGAACAATAGTCAAATGAGGACTAAATCCAGACGCATTTCGTCTTTTCCTTGAAGAACTACTACTCTTGCGACGTTTGAGAGGGAACATTAATGATTGGTACGGAGACACAGGAATGTCATCAATCATTTTGTATCCTTTAGTAACAATTGAAATCCTTCCATTGATTGGGATGGCTTGTGAATGAGAATCATCAATACTAATAAATGCGTTTGATTGAGATGCCTCAAAGTCTGATGTCGTTGAACTGGTTAGTCCATACTGACCGAGATTAGTCTGGCTGGTAGCATACAACTCTCTTCCGATGTTGTTTGTAATTTGGAGCTCATTTGACCCAGAAAAGTAGCAGCGTGAAGTATATGTCTTGAAGGCTGATATGACGTTGTCTAGTGATATCATCCCATCTCCTCTTCCTCCTTGACGAAGAGCCAGATCACGAAAGGTGGATGCAAAATGATTCCTCTCATCACGAGTCAGGCCAGCAACCTCATCTTTCCAATGTGCGTTAATCAAAGAGACAAGCATGTCTAAAGTATCATCACAGGTCATGACACCTAGCCTGGCTGAGTCCGAAGAACGCCCTAAAGAATGTTTGTTGGGAAACGAAGGGATGATTAGATATTGACACAACATATTGGACTATGCACTTCTCAAGCAGCAGGCAACATGATTGTCTTTACTTACAAAAGTTCTTGATGTAGCCAATATCTCTGTCTAATATCACCCTACGAAATATATCAGGGTCAGATTGGAAGATCACTTTACTTAGAACAGACGCAGTCTCAAAGAAGGATCGTGATGTATTAATGTTAAGGAAGCGTGGTTCATTAAGATGAATCGAATATGATGCAGCTGTGTATGACGAAATGAAATGAAAAGTGGTTAGTTGAGCCACGATTAGCGGAGTTTAAACATGCAATGGTGCAGGTTCATACCTTTCTTTTCATCACCCTCATCAGGAAAGACTTTATATGTAACTTTCCCAAAAGTAGGATATGGCTCAATAAAACACTCCATATGATTGTGCTTTGTATTCAAGTACATGGCAGAGATCATAGTTTGAAAGTCAACATGATTGCCAATGTGATCCTCTTCCGCTAGTTCCTTCTCGGGGACAAACCATACAGACTGAGAAGATACTAGAGCCGATGCGTTCATCTTGAATTGAGAAAATCGAGCCTCAAATAAAGGATTAGTAAAGGCGTGGGAGCTTCCAAATCTCAATATGGCACTTCCAACATCTACATTTAGACGGATATCATACTGAATATCACTCTCAGTATTCAAGGACGGATTGATTTCATTTGTAACTTCTGTATCAACATGCCTCACCAGACGATCAATCACTCCATATCTTATCTTTGTTTTTGGATCCTTGTCAAGTAGCCAATGAATAGCATCTGTCGTCTCAGTTTCAGTTGCGGTATATATCTCAGGCTGTACCAATGTCTTCCAGCAATACTTTGCAAACTCATAGTTGCTAGTTAACAGTAACAAAAGGATGATGAGATAAGTATTGGATTAAAAGAACTGAGTTCAAGTTCAAACATGTAAACTTACCACAAGATACGAACAAGCTTTCTTTGAACAAGATGAATATTTTGACCATTTAGAGAGTTCCGTGTACATCCTGTTTCTCTTTCATACAAATCCCAGAATAGGTCAATGCCCTCTCCTTGTCGCCATAACGATGGTGGTGGAAAGTGTGAGCTCGATCCAAGCCCAACATCACCCGTGATTCTATAGACTTCACTAGATGATGCATACTCCCTCAGATCATCATAGTAGACAAGCTTTCTCATGAAAGGACCACTAAGAAATGAATCTTCTTTCGCCCAATGGTCATAGTACATTTCATGATCTTCACCATCCAACAATTGGGGACCAACACGCTTGATTGCCGAGGATTGCACGTTGTTGTCATCTATATGATTAGCCAAGCGATAAAAGGCGTCGTCTAATTCTTGGAATGTTATCTCATTTGTTCGATTCAGGTCAACAGTGGCAAGAAGATGTCGACGCTCTCTCTTGAGCTCTCTTGGAGTTGGTCTTTTCGCTGTAGTCTTGCCCTCTTTGTTATTCTCATCAAAGATCTTCAGAATCACAAGCTCGAGCTCATCTTCTGATAGTGTGCCTGATCCATCTACATCCACTTCCTTGAAAATCCTGCGGACTACCTCCCGTTGCTTAACCAAATGTTGTTCCGACTCTAGCTTCTTTTGAGCCTTAATCCTCTTGAGTTCCTCTTCCCTGCTTTCATGACCTCCTTGTACCCAATCCAAGAAAGGGTCTAACGAAGATACAACTCCAAACATCGCAACGATTGTGGAAGGCGATGTGTTGAAAAACAGCGATTCAGATCCAACCTTAATATCCAACTTTACTGTAGACATTGACTCCTTGCCAATCAGTTGGATGTTTGCTCCGTCCACGTCAATTATGGGTTGATATGGCATCAATGTAGTACCAATGTATCCGTTTTGAGATGATAGAGCATTCATTCGGGCGGCACGCAAGACGAGTGGTTCAGTGGAGAAGGATAACTCTCCTATCAACCCTCCAGATTCAAAATTAACATTAATGCCATGCACATTCAACTGAAGTATCCCTCGAGGAACTTTCTTACGATCAATAAAGAAGATGAGTTGAACGTTCTCCACAGAGATACTAACATTTGATTGTATTCCAAATACTGATATGCTCTCGTCTACATCCCCATCCTTGGAAGCAACATCATCATATTCGTCATTCAAGTCAGTAGTCTTTAAATCGTCAGGTGGTTGGAAAGGAATATCTGACAGCTCAATCAAGTTTTGAATAGCTGATATGATCGGAAGAGGATTCACCAATATTGACATATCACAAGCTTTGAATTCGAGACCAAAGTACTGTTCTGGTTCCAAGGTAGGAGTCACAGCAATGGACAATCCAAGAGAAAGGACGTGTTTAGATGACACGGCGTCTTCACTCTATATTGTCGAGGTAGAAGAATGGAAGGGAAGCACAATGGGTCAGTATAGGGTACAATACACCAAACGACGTTGATAATCTTTGCCAAACAACAGCAACTACTCACCATGTAAACAATTCCCAAAGGAGATCTATCACGAAATAACGGCAACTCTTCTGACACGTGCATATCATCATCATCAACAACCACATCCCACTTTACAGCGTGTATATCCAAAGATAAGTTAAGAAATGGACGTGGATTGTCCAATTTATTATCAATACCAGCCTTCTCATCGCCATTACCAACATGTAGAACATTCTCTTGATCAATACCAAAGTATAATCCAGAAACAGTAATCGAGGATGGTATTGATGACACTTCTTGTGCGGTAGACGTATGATAAGGGAAGTCAATATGCAATGTTGACACTGAAAGTTCAATCGTAGCACGAGGTGCAAGTATCGATGAATTCTCTCGTATCAAGGTAACAAGTGCATGAAGTGGTGTGGCATACACTCGTTGGAATGGGCTTAAGTTTGTTTCGTCCATTGGAGTTGCACTGTCT
>Ga0214479_100843_pt1 | contig 15472 bp, 11 predicted proteins | sample M1_20Mar14CPVII9_5_FD_165054 | JGI IMG/M metagenome (GOLD analysis project Ga0214479, IMG submission 165054) | Marine eukaryotic communities from Monterey Bay, California, United States - M1_20Mar14CPVII9sort6BwellE14 | ecosystem: Environmental > Aquatic > Marine > Unclassified | place: USA...
TTTGAAAGTAGGTATCCGCACCTAACCAAACAACGAAGAATGTCCCTTGTAGATGAAGTCAACGATACTTCTTCCTCTTTCAAATGAGAGTGCAAATCCTCGCGATTTGGCAATAATGATCGCATCTTGGTAAGCAACTCACTCAACATGTCACGGACAGAATCATAAGTACCATCTTTCATTTGTTGAGCCATTTGATTAAAGAATGCAAGTTTCATAGACTCAGCTATCCTCATAGGCATGTACTCCGTCGTCAACTGGATGGTGCCTGTGGCACTATCTTGCTCTTGTGATAAGGAAGCCATAATAAAATCTTTGGGGCTCACATTAGGTTGTTGAGCATCAACTTCATTCCATGACAAAGAACTGAAGTCAGCTGGATCGGTCAGCAAGATTTTGTGGACTAGAAGTCTATTTGACAAGATTTCATCATTTATGCCTAGAAACCTTTGATCAATGTCTTGGAAAGTACCTGTTTCATCCTCTGCAGTAAGGCGGCCTGACAACTCAGGTGTAGAAGGTGCCACATTACCATAAATCTCATTGATTTCATCTTTTAATTCATTCATTGCTTCCGACTCTTCTATGTCCTTCAAGGCAGACGCCTTTACAGTCTTGACAACCTCCTTCCCATCCTCTGTACCAATCAACTTATTCAGTGATACCCGAATACGTTTGATATGAGAGCGACTCCCTGACCTGCTTGCCTCATGACGTAGTCGGAGTGACGCTAGAGGGTCATCAACCTTATTGCTGTCTACATCGCCAGTGGCAGTACCAGTCACTTCTACAAGGTACTTTAATGTCTCGGATGAGGTCAAATAAACAAACCAACTCTGTTCCAATTGCTTAGTTAGGTTCTTGATTAACTCAGCCATATCCAACCTCTTCCAACAGCTAAACAGTTCAGAAGCTTGTAGGCAAAGTTGAGATATACTTTTCAAGGTGGCAGAGGTATTCTCTTTATCTGATTGAAGAAGCTTTAAGGCCTCAAGCAGAGAATGACTTGATAATGCCAACAATTGAGATCCACGGTTGGTGGATCTCGATTCAACGTTCTCGGTCTCCTCCTCCTCTTCTTCTTCTTCTTCTTTATAGCTACTAGACTTCTGATTATCAAAGTCATCTCCCAACACTTCACGAGGGTGAACGGCAATCAATAATAATGCTAAAAGAGTTCGGCCATCCAGTTTTGCAGACTTGTTGTTGGTTGAAGACCTGTATGACACTTCATTGATTGGGCGTAAGCAATCTACAATCACAGTAGCCATCTTGAGAGTTGTGGGTTGCATCATAATCTGACTAATTTGTTCAAATGGAGGTGGTTCCTGTCCTAGAGGGAATACCTTCAACAACATTTCCAATGCTTTGATTGCGTCTGCTGTATCCTCATCATCATCATTTTGTGTACCAAACAACCTCTTCTTACTTATATGAACTCTCCACTCGAACCATCTCTGTAGACGTTTAGCAGCACCATGGTGACTCAAAGCAGCATCTGAATTTGTATTTTCTTGACTTCTTTTTATATCATACGCAGTGCGGACTAACGACTGAATTGTACGAGCAGCTTTGACTCGTCTTGCCACCGCTTTGGCCTTATCAACATCTTCAGCGGCCTTGATAGCCTTCTCTTCATTAATCTTATTACTTTTCAGTGCAGCCTTTTCCAATTTAGTATTCAAAGATGCAAGTAATTTGACACGTTTTTCATATAATATAAGTTTCCTCCTCCTTTCATTACGATCTTTTCGTTCAACATTGGATGCTCGTTGTTGCTTATCATATAGATGTTGTTGTACGCGACGTTTTGCTAATGAATTTTTTGATTCAATTGTCGCTTCTACACTCTTGACACGTTGTGCTACCTGTTTATCACGTCGTTCTTTTGCCAATGGTGATTTCGCTAGTTCGAGACGTGCCTTTGAAATAAGCTGCTGTGTAACATCCTCTTTATTCTTCATTGCCATCTCCTCCTTGTGTTTAGACTTGATTTCAATAGATTGTACGCGTTCTTCCAATATCTGTTCACGTTTGGTACGAGCTCGAGCTAAACGTTGTTGTAGTGGTGACATATTTAGATCATTCTTTCGTGGGGAAGAGTCTGTACCACAATGTTGCATATTGTTTGATAGCAAATCATCATTCTCAGACCCGTTCTGATTGACCTCACAGCGCCGTGACTTCACGGTAGTATATCTTCTCATTTTCATACGTTCTTCTATATGACTTTTCGGACGAGGAGGAGAATTTGGTGGCGTAGAGAATAATGATCGAGGAGTTGCTGTTGTCGATCCTGAATAGGATGATCGAGGCGTTTGATATCCACTGGAGGTATTATTATTGTTGTCATCTTCTTCACGAGCATCATTGCTGGGTGATGATGATATTAATGAAAAGATATGGGGGAAGGGTTTGTTGCTTGTCATCTTAATTTGTTGGATGAGTAATCAGGTTTATTTGCTTGCCTCTACTATCTCTAGATAGAGAGAAAGCAATGATGATGGTTAAAGCTGTTCTTCTGTTGTATGTTTTTTTTTGTCTGTTATTGCTCTAGAGGTTTAATATCAGTCTCCATCAATGTATTATGAGTCTATCTAATGATGAATTGATGAATAGAATATGGTGTTGATTCTATCACTACTGATAAGCTTTCGAAATCAGTTGAATAGTTTAGCGTTGGGCGTTGGCCTCGCGCCTCTCGTACAATAAAGAAAAAAAGAAAAGATAGATAGTAGATACCGTGCTGAGAAGGTCAATTTGTTACGATGTACTACTAACTTGCAACTTACACTACTGATACGTTGTATGTTTTGTTATACTGTTGGTGTTAAGTAGTTACCTAGTTGGTAGATTGACTATTTTCCTTTACTACCATTATCAACTCATACCTATAAATAACAAATGAATTAGTATCGATTATATTATAAGGTGTTAAGTGGATATTAATTAAGGAATTATAAACAATGGGCTTTTTCTCATCAGCAGCATCATCCACTAATCAACAAGCTAATAAGAAGAAAACGCACAACACAAACAAAGTGTGCTTTACAGACATATCAACGGTTATTTTATCTATACATTCTGAGATGGATTTTGTAGGACAGCCCGGGCACTACCTCCCTCTTTATTCTTTCCACACCCACCATTGCCTATTTTAGGACACACGACTATCAGTCTTTTGTTATGCGGGGGGAGGCTTTGCTGAGTCAACCAACCTTCGTCAGCCAAGATGTATGGATACCTACATCTTGTGCATGTGTACAACTTGACATTCAGATCATTCTCCGATCGTGTTAATACCTTACTGAGGACAAAGTATGCAAGAGAATTGGCTCTACCGCTAGTCTTGCCACTAGAGTCTACACCCTTGCATGATGCATTGAACCGAGGACATTCAATGTTGACAGTTCTACTAGTGGTCTGATTGATGTGACTCACTTGAGGATCAAACTTTACCATTGCATCCATAATGATAAGAGTAAGGTGTCGAGTCATTTTCTTAGTACCTTCTCTCGATGCATTATCCTTTGGTGTGACATTTAGTTTCAAATTCGAGATTCGATTTTCAGCGTTAGGATGTTGGATAGAAAAATCGGGCTTTTTAGCATACTCGATACTTTCTGGAAGACTCCAATCTTCGGGTAAGTCAGCAAGAGATACTTTGGCGATGAATCTCTCGGTGGCATTGATGAAATTAGCCAATGGCATGACGCCGTCAACCACACTATCGGCTTCTTCCTCTAACTCAACCCTGTACAGGAGTGCGAATTGACGAAGTTGTGGGACGTTGTATTTCCCAAACAAAGTTGTGACTTTGGCACCTGTGTATCCAAAGTAATCCTTAAATACTCCATCAACATCATGGTTTCTAAGAGCTCCATCCATGTCCAAAGAATTTTGGTATACATTGTAATGCACTTCCGACTCCACTAGAAGGACAGTCATAGCTTCATCCCTATCATCACACAAGCCGGTATCTAATAGCCACTTCACAAACAACTTTGCATCGGTCCTGTATTGTGCAGTAGTGGCGGCACCTCTCGCATGTGCCCAGATCCTTTCCAAATCTTCGGGACTTGCCTCATTAGCAACCCTCCGTGCCTTGGCCTCTCTCAACAACTTCTGCGTATTTGTACCACCCAAACTGCAACCGGCAAGATAAATCTCTTGAGATTTCTTGTATGCAGCAGAGTTGACATCAACGATACCAGAACAGTATGTGCACTCGGCAGTAGTGTCGCCAGAGATTCGTCGCTTCTGTTCAGTACCCAGAGCATTCATAACCTCGATCTTCTGCTCCATATTACTTCGGAATCTCTTTTTATAGAATGAACAAGGGTGATATCCACCCACAACCTGGCCGTTTCTAAAAAGGATGAACTTGTCTGGGTGCCTGATAGCATAAGCATGCAACGCCTCCTCACTGCCATGCACCTGTTCGGCGTACATTTTCATCGCACCCTTGGAGGACAGAACAACATGATCGCACACCTCTTGGAGTGTGGTTAAGACCTGCTTATAACTCTTTCGAATTGCTTGTAGGACCTCCTCGTCGATGACATCTGTCGGGTCCTTGTAGGCAAAGTAGCAGATATTCTCGGTATCAACCTGTATACACTTTAAGTGATTTTCAAGATCAATCATCTCCTTTTTAAAGTCCCATGTATTTGAGAGTATTGTCTCTCCATCAGAATGCATCTTGGTGGCACAATGCTCGCTGTCTTTTAAACTTCGAGCGGCTTGAGTTGTATTGTAGTGCAGGACATCAACAACCAATGGATCATCGGTAGTGTCACGAGACCGTTTGTCCCAGGGAATTCTTGGGCATGTCCAGAAGATTGGAGTTCCGTCGTCCTTGTGTGTGAAATGTTTTACTCTTTCATGATGAGCCTTAAAGGCTTTATAGATACGGACTAGTCTTGGACATTGATTAGCCATTTCATCCGGAGGCGGAGTATTCATTAGAATATCGGCGTCTAATGAAATGTTATGACAAGAAAGATAGATATATGATGTTAGTGAGATGACAGTTAGGGAGATGTTGTTTCATATATCATATCACAACTATACATACCTTGACGAGCAGTGGCGTTAGCAACACCATTAGCAACATTTGTGAGTTCTTCAATCCTCTCTGCCTCTGCACCTCTCTTTCTCTTTGCCATTGCCTTGGCATATATGGGTAATACATCGGAAGCACAGAGGTTGTCACAACAGCAACAAAGAACTGTATCTAATGCACCACACATTCCATCTAAGAAACGTCGCAACATACCACCTTCTCCACTAGCTTCCTCTTCTTCTTCTTCTGCGGATGATTCGTCATCATCATCTCCACCATCACCATCCCCCCCATTGTTGCAGTGTATAGTTTCAATTTCCCCTTGTTCATCATCAGTTGTTCTTACAAAATCTGTAGAAACATCAAGGCATACGTGGTTACGAGATGCTGTGTGATCAATGACCAGAGTTGTTCCCATGATGGAGAGTAGTGATGTGTTGCCGTCGTCTCCGTGTCAAGTGAAGTGTCGACTCCTTCTGTACGTTATAATCAAACAACAAGCATCTACTATTGAGCTTTTGACTGCCAAAGTAAAGTTGGGGTACAACATCCAACTCAAGCCAAGCTTGAGCCTTCTTCTGTACACTGTCGACAGTGTCATAGACGTTCACATTGAGTGCAAAATATCCCTCCGCTCTCCCACTCGACGTCTTGATGGTGATTTGAATGTCAGTGTTGGGCCTGCTGTCTGTACTTGACAAGCTTGGATGAGTCAAGCATCTTAAACGTCCAACAATGAATGTCTTTATGAATTGCAAGAACATTGCAACAATAGCAATAGCAACAATGGGAATGCAACCCAGTGCCATTCCAAGATTAGAAGATGACGAAGAAGACGGTGTATCTGACAACCGAGGAGAGTTTACATTCGTGAAAGGAGAATAGCTTGCGATATCATAATGTCCTTCGAGTTCATTTGAGAGAATGTCATCCAAACTCAACTCTTGAGACGGCGGCAACGGCGAGGCTCCAATCTCCAACACACGACCACCACCACCTACTAAATCTTGAGAATCATTAGCATTGGCATCGACATCGTCGTCATTGGACTGTGCAGATGAAGTCGGAGTAGTATTAATGTGATGAGGAGTCTCTAGACTCGAAGAGGACGAGGAGGTACCACAATCTCTCCCGCCTATACGATAGATGCATCGATACCGCCTATTACGATAGACGCATGATACCCCTCACGTATTCCTGGTGTTATATCTTCTCTTCTGTGCAAGTAATTCATGTTATCAGAGCTAGATTAAGGATGTGCTGATGTTTAATGTTGTTGATATGATATGATATGATGTATCGATGATTGCAATGATGATTGCAATGATTTATAATACAATGATGGATTGATATGGATGTGATATATACAAATTATGGTACCACACACTGGCTGTGTTGAATAAACTATGCTACTACTACACGCTTTACCAACACACACTGCCTACGGAATTGAAACTTAGGCGGCAAAAACCAAGGCGGCCAAATCAATTATCAAATCGGTTGGATGTTTTACTTTAATCGGTAGTAGCCTTTTCGCATTATTCAATCATATAAATCGTATATTAGAGGTAAGTCTATGAGGATTGGCATATAAGATTGGCAAATTGGATTACTATCCTCAGAACTATGGCATTTTAAACAAATCTACTATGCCAATATTTCAATTTTTAGGCGCGTTGGCATGTGATGAGATAGAATGGGGGAGAGTAAAGCCAAATTTTATTCCTGAATTACTCAGGATACCGCGTCTCAAGCATCCGTCCATGTCTTTCTCGTATACGAGAGAGACACGGTATCCTTTTCTGATATGGTTTTCATTTATGAGAACTCTTTCATGTAATCAACAAACCATAATAGAGGCCAGATAGAGGTAGGTACTGCACCTCATTGGCAGTCTCAGTTGTAGACAATAATGGATAAAGTTACATAGATAATAATGGATAAAGATAATAGTAACGATGAAGATGATAAAAAGTCATCTACTACAACATTATCTGTATCAGATAGATCATCAAGTACTATACCACATACACATACACAATTACCAACACAGTATAATACAAATCCTTCACAGTTTATGTATTATCATCATCATTATAATATGCAACAATATCATTACCAGCAACAACAATATCATTACCATCGTCATCAACAATCACAACAACAACAACAACAACAATCATCTACATTGCAACAATCATCAATTGCACAAGTAGCTATATCATCAAGCATTCGCAACCATTCACCATCTAGAGCTCCTAAAGTACACTCGCCTACGCGTTCGCCTGTACATAAAAAACATCGTCCGGTATGTGCGGGTGCGGGTAGTACTATTCAATTCGATGATACCCTTGTCTCGTCGTTATCGTCGTCGTCGATCAATGATACTACTCTGTTACCGCCGCATCAACCGTCGTCGACGACTACAACTACTGGAGATTACTCTGAAGGTAATCCTGATGAAATATGCAATAATAATATGTTAACAAGTAAAAGTGATGACTTTATACCTCGAGTATTAAAAATATTGGAGAATAAGAGTATAAAAAGATATCTATATCTATCATCAACTATTGGTCAATATGAGTATAGCTGCATCCCAGAGGAATATAGGTATGTATTTATCAACATCAAAATCAAGGATAATAATAAGAATATCAAACTAAACCTCCATTATATGGAAGTAGTAGAATCTGGTGAGGTTGTTGGATTGAGAAATAGGTTTAATAATGATGAAACTAAAGCTTATGAAAGAATTTTGAAAAAAACAAAAGCAATACATGGAAAATATACACATCGAAACTTGTCCAATGTTGGAAATAAACCTTCAACTATTCAAGATACTAATGCCGATGGAATTAAGATTGAGTGTATTAGAAAAATAACATATAATGATGGTATTCTTTTCGGTAGGGTATACCGAGCGTATATACCAACAATTACTACAGACGGATCAGTTTTGTTATATTATGATAATAGTAAAGAGCAAAAATCATATAATGATATTGCAAAAGCACATATATTAGAATCGTTACCAACACAAGTATTAACCAATTGTGCCGGGGCGTATCGAGATCATATACAGGCTACATCCAACATGAAGAGTGTTATAACTGAATACGAAGGCACAATTTTACAAGCTGCCGAAGAGCATAGTAACTTTATTACTAAGATTAATAAAGATGCAAAGTCAAAAAATAATGCAAAAGAGGCATATGGCGCAAAATCATTACCAAAAGAACCACAGATATCAAGGATTGATCACTCTACAACAACAATACCATATTCTCATTATAGTAGAAAGAAAGACAGACACGATAGCTTTGAAGATAAGAAGGTACGATTGGCTTACAACTTTCAAACAGCTAGTAGTCGAGTATCGAATGTCAGCAACCAAGTAAACAAGGCATCAAAAGAAAATGGTTTGGAAGTATCAATAAATACTATACTAAATGAAGATGGTTCATCATTTACAGAGGAAACAAAGAATGCATTAATGCCATTCTGTGAATCGAGTAAATCATATGAGATTAGGAATAAGGATAGAAATAATATTAGTGCCGAAGATCGATGGAATGAGAAGAATAAGTCAGTTACAACAGTTTATTGGAATAGAGAATCATACCAGATATCCAAATTTGCCAAGAAGATAGTTCATTATCATAATAAAGATGAAGGAACGCATACATATACACCGGTATTATTGGATGATAATGATGTATTGGGCCGGGGTAAGAAGCAAATGTATCTACTGGTATCAAACCATGTTAGTGATGATCGGTTAATAAACATATCCGAATGTTGTGAGAATACTATTGGTGATTGGAATAGTTTTGTTGCAATAGTACAACTGTTATGCACACAAGACGTATATAAAATCACAGACGTTGAGGAGGAGGACGTCGATGAGTTAATAGTAACAGATACAACCAAGGAAGAGACCGATGCGCTTGTTAGCCTTACTGAGGAGTATATTAAAACAGCACTCACCGCATTAGTTCATCATCTCGATTTTGAAAATGGTAGTATCAATGATCTGTTACGAATACCTTGGATATTTTGGAATTTAATGGCGGCGGAGTTCCATGATTTCATCGATCCAATAATGCAATCTCGAATGTATGATAACTTGCTTGAAGTATGGAACCGCGTGAGTGAAATGAATCCAGATATCCAAGAAGGTAGTGCTGATTTTATAGATAAATTCAAAGAAGAAGTAGGGAAGGCAAAGATGTTTCACTACCTCATTATAATGCTAGTCAGTGGTTCTAGAACAGATGGGAAATGTCGTGAATGTTATGAGAAGATAATGTACAAGACATCAGATGTCAAATCATTCTTACAAAAGATTGGGATGGTCGACCAGTTACATGCATTTGAGGATATATTAACGGAGATACTACGTGGTAGCTCTCTTGGTGGCTCTACTGCAAACTCAATCGTCGAAGCGGCAGTTAGATGTGCTATTGATTTCAATGGCGGTATCCCAGATTCAAATACTCAAAAGTCAATGTACCAAGTAGGATCGAAGAAGTCGGGTATAGCTCTAAACACCAAAGCAGTATTCACGGGTAATATTGATGACTTTGTCAGAATTGGTACAGACACACATGTGTTACGGCTATTCGCAATTATAATCAAAATTTGGTTAAAACATAATGAAAAGAATGTTCCAGATGATGATCAGTTAAAAAAACGTGCACGGATATTGGCGAAGTTAATTGATAGGAATATTGGTGTATACGCCAATGAGGTGATTGGTCAACTAGCACAATTCATGAGCAATAGAAGAGACATTGGTGACATATTCAACACATTAGCACAGAAGAATAAGTTATTTGAAGAAGTGAACAAAGAATGGAAAGCCAAGGCAAAGAAGAAGAAGAACTAGAGTAACAGTAACTAGTTTCTATGTAAAAACAGAGCCTACTAATAATCCAACAATAGCACCTTCTTCTACTTTCTTAATCCTTTCCCAACCAGCGGTGCCACATACCCAAGAAGTTTGCATTGCTTGACATCAATCAACCCCATAATTTGCTAATTGCGATGATCACTAATACTCATGCTAACTTTCCAACAATAGCATCGATTGGGATTGATCCAAAAACACGACTATCAGTACTGTGTAATTCATTATCACCAACGACGAAAACATACCCCTTGGGAACAACTTCACTTGATTGATATCTCTTTCCTCTTGTTGCCTTGATACGCTTCACGATGTATTCGGTGTCCTTCCAATATTCATAGTCATCATGGTTCTTCATCCACGACGAATCGAACTTGATCAATACAACACAGTCGATAGCACAACCAAATAATAACCGTGAACGTAAGTAAATATTACGACCCACTCTGTGCATACTACCATTCTTATATTTACTAATCTTTGTTTCCATACTTATTCCATCAATAACAACAGGAGGATTCCTTTTCAACAATGATATTAATTTACGGCGGCGCATGATAAGAGAGGGTATATTAATATTAGTAAGGTCAGTAGTAAAACAAAATGTACATAGCATGACTTAAAACCATAATTTAGCGGGACAAAAAAAAACGACGAAAAAAGATAATAATTATTAATAATGCTGTCAAATCACAACATGTTAATAATGCTGTCAAATCGCAACATCAGTGTCATAATTAATGGAACATTAAACATGAATATTCTTTTGATTGGGACCTTGAGTCTGAATATTGGTATTCCAAAGGAGAGCTTAAAAGTATGGCAGAATTAAGATTTGATGATGCCGATGTGTTAAGGAAAGAAAGAGGTAGTAAGTAATCAGTGCTGTTAAAAGTATCTTATGTCTTTTGCAATATATGCATAAAAGCTCAAACATATAATCTCATATAGTTCGCACAGCCTCAAGGAATGATGCAGATGAAATGACCCAAAGTTCACGTACATTGTTTATCAGGAAAGTCCGCGTTTGTATTGTTTTATCTATGCATATGTGATGTTTGAATGAAGTCTTGGTGATCTAGCTACTCGTTTGACTTTCATCTGCCTCTTTTGAACGCCTTTGTAACCCACATGTACTAACATATGTTAACAATCATCTCTCTTTCGTCTTCACAAAACGTGATAACGCGCATCTTCCAGTGATAAGATTACAAACGCGTTGGATGATTGTGACGATAATCATGAAATCTCGATACGAGGAATAGAGCACTTTGTTTTTCCTGTACTGCAGAAGGAAATGGTGAATAAGAAGAAGCTGTTGAAAAGGGTTGTATTGGGTTACTCTCGTGATCCAATACAAAGGAAGAAGGATCCAAACGGTATCAAATTAGCTGATGAAAGCGCTGAACATAGCAAATGGGCGAGAGATGTTGCTACTGAACGCGGAATTAAATATTGTCAGATGAAACGAGGGGGCGGAAGAGGCGGTGGTTTATTAGCAGCGTCGAAAAATATGAATAAGAATACAAAGGCGACTCGACGGGGCTTCTTTGCTAATGCATTATCAACTAAAACAATCAAGGAGGATAGTAGGGATGATACTGTTGTGAAGAAGAAGTCGTTTACAAGAAAACCCAGTCTTGTGAGTCATGTGTAATGACAACTATCAACATATTTTGTTATTAGGGTTGTGCGAAATGTGACTGTATCGTTTTGGTAGATAATGTCTAGTAGTTACAGGTAGTTAGTAATAAAAGTGTACCCATTTAGTTATCTAATTGATAAAACGGCATCATCTTTATAGCAAATTACACAACTACAGTAAGTGCTAAAAGTATTGTCCCTGTCGCTGCCCAAATCTCCCGCCCAACAGCATGATTGATATTTTTATTAAGGTGCATATCTGACAGCATAGACTAGACAAGCCGTGGAAGTGACGCGGTCTCACCAGTGGTTTCACCACTGGTTTGTATCTCGGATGAACCATGATTATCCTCGTGAGAACTCTCTATCTCCGGAGTATCCACTATATCTAATTCTCCCACACTCTTACTAATCTCATCAATAATAGTACTCTTTATATCCTCTTCACCCCCACTTATTATCTCATTCCCTTCTCCTCCATCCATATTATTATTACTATCATCTTCATTTTCCGATATTTGTTGCAAAACATTCACGGGTGTTTTAGGTCTATCCTCGGCATCATACGATCTTGACGAAGCTGGGCCGCTAAAGCTTTGACTTCCATGTAATGATCGGCTACTTGCCTCTAATTCATCAGTACTACGCTGAAATTGTTCCTTCTCCTCGTCACTAATCACTGTTTCACCGGTATCATCACCTGCACAATTATTCATACAGTACTTCATGCCCTTTTCTAATGCAACATTTCGTGCCCATTGAGAAAATGTACGCGAATGTTGTGCCAATCTCCAACCCTGCGGATCAGCACGTTTCGCCCTAACAAATCCCAACACTTCGCGTTGTACCTCCTTCTTCTTCCGTATCATCTCCTGTTGCAAATCAGGATAAACAAAGTGCTCAATACCTCTAATTGATACATTTTCATCTTGATCACTATCATCGAGCGCCATTGTCAATAGTGTTGCAATATCCTTCACTTTTGATTTTTTCACAATATCCACATCATCAACTGATACCTCATCCTTCTCTCTATTATGGCGCTGTTGACGTAATATTGCTGCATCATCAAATCTAGCTTGTCCCATAGCCGTTAATTCCTTCCGTGTATAGAATACATCATCGGCTACACTCCAATCGAAGTGAAATGGCTGTACCTCAATTGTTGAAAAATGTACAACTTTTTTACCGTCGGTGTAGCCTAATGGTTTAAAATTTGCTGGTGCACGTGTCTTGCTACTAGCACCAATGTTGCTATGCCATACTAAGCGACTTGCAGAGCCTGATCCACCACCACGGGCTGTTGTTGTTGGACGCCTAGCAGTATTGCTTGATGTACGTTTATGAGTAGGTTTATTAGTAGTTTTATTTGATTGTTTTGGTTGTCCTTTTGGCTTAGCATCTTTGAGGTATTGTGAATAGAAAAATGGCATGATTAATGCTCATTGTTGTGCAGCACTGAGCTGCTTATAATTGTAAATGTAATACTATTTGTATAGAGATACACCTACCATATATGCCATATTCTAATCTTATTGAGGTTGAGTTTGAGTTTATTTTTCTAAACTCTTAGTACAATACTAATACGGTGTCAGAAATACGGAACGGGCATTTATCTGTTCCTGGGCTTTGGCCGTTTTTACATTTACTGTACAACTTCGATCATAGTACACCTGTATGGACGCCTATTGGTAGCGATAAACCAGGGCCAGCTTTTGATACACCACTTCCCAATTATGGTGTTTACTCCTCATTACATAAGAAGCGATTTATTGTTGGTGCGGATGGCCAGTGTCATGCAGAAAAATATTCATTTAATCACCAGAAATAATTTATATGAAAGAAAGAAGATAAATTCATTTATACTAAATGAATTTGAAAAGTCTATCATCGTCAACTCAGTATCATCATCAAATGTTACTTCACATGAGGCTGCATATGTCAAGGTTACTAATAATAATGACGAAACCAGAACAATAACACCCGATTATAAAGGGCCAAAATATACTATCGAACCTAATGATGTGCTGGATTCACGGTTGTTATCAATTCCACATACGTTACATCGTCCAGAAGTTAATTATGAAAATTTGTTTGATGTTGATGTATCATCTGTATCATCGACAAATCCTACTACTCCTCGGGGCACATCATATTCTGCAACTGCAACAAAACGACGCTCCCAGTAGTAAGTCCAGATGTATTATCTTCTGATAGCCCTACACCTCAGGATGATAAAAAGGAAAAACCAAAACGTTATCCAACACCAACAGCTATCCGTCAAAGGCCTAGGGCTTTTATGTTAGATATCGGTATTGAACAACTAATACCCGTCGAGGAAGTAAAACGGAATGTCTTCGAGAACCTACATCGCAATCCTCGACATTTTGCACGGTCTACATCCGAAGACGTCCCATTGATTATTGTTTCTAATTATCTACTTGGCAAGAAACGTGATGCTATCCCTGACGAGTCATCACAACTTCTGAACTTGATATATAATATGGTTTCGTGGCGCAGTCGGTTTACAATACCACCAGATAATATGTTTATTAAAATTGAGGAAATACCTGGATGGAAAACATGTAGGCAAAAGTTATATGATGATTATCCTCGGAATACTGATGAGCTCATCAAATTATGGCGGAATTGGCAATTAGAGAATCCCATCATGGTTAAACTTCGTGAATTGATACTCGACGTAGGGGAGCATGGAAAGGAAGAAGTTTTAACATTATTGAAGGATGCTAAGTTGTTGGATGAGGTTTGGGGGGAGACACATCCAAATCCATGGTATGTGGAGAAGCTCCTTGCATGTCATAAAGAGGGCAAGACTTGTTACCCTGGTTGTCAATTTTGCAAGGTTGAGGGTTCATTATTCACTGGTGCAATTCATTGTGATGAGGATCATAAAACTTTGGAGGCTCAACAGCAAAAGAGAGGTACACGTCACATAAATCCAACTACAGGCTTGCCTACTACCATGGTACAACCTTCTCATCTCAACGAACAACAACATAAAGAACAAGCATGGGGTATTAAACCTACCTGTGCCTGCCGCCACCAAATGGATACACATGACAAGATTAGGAATGGCAAGGGTGATTACAACTTTCGTGAACGATTGCAATATGCATATTCGGTAGTATTAGTTTTGCACGTGAATGGTTACGTCTGCAAGCATACTAATGTTGAAATTACGTGGGATACCTACACTGCATATGATACTGAGCATCCATTAATGGGGATGAATGTTATGATTGATGGTGAGGAGTTTCCAACGAGAAAGATTATGTGCATTACTGATATTAGGAAAAAGAGCTGGAAGTCGTTTTCCGAGTTTTTTGATGCCTTACGTCGTGAGGTTACGATGACTTACGTTGTCAATCGAATGGCTCATGCCTTGATTGGTTATGGTCACCACGAGAAACGTCGTCATCTATTTCCAAAATTGCCTCCTTCTCTTTCATGGCACCCACGACACCATCTACACGAACTATCTCATCCTTTAACGCTTTCAACTCAATACTGGCTTTTTAATGGACTTTCGGTTTGTTGACTTGTTAGTAGTGGTGGCAGTTGTAACACTGATGGTACTTGAGGTTGTTGTTGTTGATAAGGTAGAAACTGTTTCTACTGATGTGGTTGTTGTTGATTTTGTTGAAGGAAGTGCCAATGGTTCCAATACAGTACGTCCGTCAAGTTTTACCTTTTGAAATGGGAAGGGAGGCAATTTTGGAAATAGATGACGACGTTTCTCGTGGTGACCATAACCAATCAAGGCATGAGCCATTCGATTGACAACGTAAGTCATCGTAACCTCACGACGTAAGGCATCAAAAAACTCGGAA
>Ga0214479_100845_pt1 | contig 15454 bp, 13 predicted proteins | sample M1_20Mar14CPVII9_5_FD_165054 | JGI IMG/M metagenome (GOLD analysis project Ga0214479, IMG submission 165054) | Marine eukaryotic communities from Monterey Bay, California, United States - M1_20Mar14CPVII9sort6BwellE14 | ecosystem: Environmental > Aquatic > Marine > Unclassified | place: USA...
GTGGCAAAGTTGAATTCGACTGCAAGTAAGATTCAAGCCGTCGTACGTGGTATCCAAGCTCGAGAAGATATTGATCAAAGACACCAGGCTGCTACCACAATCCAAAAGCACTTCAGAGGATTCATTGGTTATGAGAATTATGTTTTGGATCTAGCTTGTGCCATTCAATGTCAAGCCGCCGTCAGACAATTCCTTGCCAAGGTCGAGCTTACGAAAAGGAAGCACACCCGAGATGCTGTTACCAAAATTCAAAGTTGCTGGCGTCGATATACTGCTCAGATGGATTATACATACACTATTTGTTCAGTATTAGATATCCAAGCTGTTGTTAGAAAGCACCTGGCAACTATTAGAGTGAACAGAATCCGTGTCTCTCGTGCAATGTATGAAGCAGAGAATACCAGGAGAGTAGAATACTCTGCTTCCGTTAGTATCCAAAAGTGGTGGAGAGATATCTTGATTCAAAAGAGAATCGCCGAGGACAATGCAGCGGTTATTATTGTAAGTTGTATTCTCTACTTTTTCTTGTCCCATTGTATTGTTTATGTACATATCTAATCATATTTCTTCCTATCTTGTCCATCTACCCAGCAATCTACTTTCCGTGGATACCAGGGCTTCATTCAATATGTAATTGCAGTCGTTTCTGTCATCCGTATACAGAATGCTGCAAGAGGCTACCTTGCTCGAAGAAAGTTACGACTATTACAAGACGAGAAGATTGCTGAAATGGAAGCTGAAGCCATGGTTGTGAAGAATGCCTCGGCACTTGCCATTCAGACATGCTTCCGTGGTTACAAGTGCTTTATGAGATATGTAATCATGCAATATTTCATTATCAAGATTCAATCTCGTTTCAGGGCATACCAAGCACAATGTCTTCTTCGGAAGGTAAGAGTTGAGGATAGGAAGAAGAAGATCAAGAAGAATGGCCGTCTTTCTGATACCATGTCTCGAGTCTCAATGATATCATCAACTCAAAAGAAGAAGAGCATGGCGCGTACTCCGCCATCACCCTTGCCTTTCTCGTCAAGAAAATCTTTTAATAAGAAGCCCATGACATATGGTATTCGAGAGATAGAGGCAGCCTTGACAATCGAGCGTTTCTTCATCAAAATCAAAGCTGACATCGATCGAGAAATCTCTCGTATGGAGAACAAGCCCCCAAGGAAAGATCACCATCGCAAGTCTCGTCTGGATAAGAAGTTACGGAAAGATGCAGAGAAGGGAGGTAGAAGGTCTCGTGGTGAGACTGCTTCTTTGCCTGCTCAAAGAATGTCGCCCTCACGGGGAAGAATGTCATCTGTTCAGTCTGTACAAGGTGGACGAATGTCATCGTCTGGTCAGTCAGTGCAAGGTGGATGGATGTCATCGTCTGGTCAGTCAGTACAACAAGGGAATGGAAACGAAAGGTTCCATGGTGGGGTCTTGACAGTGTCTGAACCGCCTCAGCCCATGAAACGAGTCTCTTCGGTTTCATCACTCCATTCAGTTGACACTGCTTGTCAAAGTGGTGGACATCAATCAGCTCCTCCTCAACAGCATGATATGATCAGCACACCTCCTAGAAAATCAAGAGTGCCAACGTTCGATTCAGTAGGGCCACAACATGGTGTGTACACTGCTCCTGTCCCTCGAAACACTCAACCATTCAATAACAACACAAGTCCTTACCGACAAGGCCCACATGCAAGTCCTCAACGACCAGTACTACCTCATCAGGGCTCGTTTGGTCTACCACAGTCCAATTCGTTTCCCCATCAAGGTCCAAACAATGTCCAGCCGTATCCATACCTATACGCTCCTCGAATGCCCAGTCCGCAACAACAAAGACCAACTCAACAGTATCATACCGGTTCGAATCAATCGGCTACGACTCCTCCACGAGGACAATACCAGCAACAGCAACAAAGACCACAATCTCAACAGAATATTATGAGACAAAAGAGTTACAACAGGTACTAAATTGTATAGATAGAGATTGGGAGATGTAGTACCCTCCCACAATGTGAAGTGTATTATATGTAAATATGTGTGTCAGTATGAAGTATAAACTGTAAAGAGTGCTAGCTTAAAAGCACATATAGAATAGAGGAGAGTTAAAAGTAAGAAGAGAGTATCAAATAGAATTATCTTGTGCCTCCTCAAGTAGATTGTAGATGTTGTTGGAGTACCTACCTTATTGTGTTTAGTATCGAATTCTAGCCGGTCATAATTATGTGCATATGAAGTACTCTTTAACATACTAAGAGAACTTGTTGAGTTCTTGACAAAAAATTTCTCGTTACATTTATATAATAAAGAAAGGCCCAGTCTTTCTATTTCACCTTACCCCCCCGCCCGTCAATCCATGTTTAACCTCTTTGCCTACTTAGTTCCCAATTCCTGCTGCATTGAGCTTCTGCATAATGCCATTATCTTCGTATTCGTATACATACTCAGTTACATTGTACTCATAGTCAGTTGCCTTGTACTCATACTCTGTTGCATTGTACTCATACTCTGTTGCATTGTACTCATACTCTGTTGCATTGTACTCATACTCTGTTGCATTGTACTCATACTCTGTTGCATTGTACTCATACTCTGTTGCATTGTAGCCGTATTCTCCCCAATCAACATCATCAGTTGAACTAACGAGTGCAGGGTTAGGTGGGAAAGTAACTCCGTTAATTGAGATTGGTGCACCTGATGAGCCAATTGTCAAACCACCAACTAGATTGGCTGTTGCTTGTTCATTGATATTCGCTGTCAAACGTCCATTGATATTCGCTGTCAAGGGTCCATTGACAGTCGCTGTCAAAGAACCCGGATTCAGGGACAAACTCTGACCACCCGCAGTTAGGGCTAGGGAATTGCCGCCATTAATGGATGCAGATCCAAACGAGGTTGCCAAAGAAGTGCCACTCAAGCTAAAAGCCCGACCTCTGAGGTTTATTGACCCACCAGAATTGACTGTCAAACCACCATTGCTATTCAAGGTTGTTGGTCCATTGATATTCGCTGTCAAGGGTCCATTGACAGTCGCTGTCAAAGAAGCCGTATTCAGGGACAAACTCTGACCACCCGCAGTTAGGGCTAGGGAACTGCCGCCATCAATGGATGCAGATCCAAACGAGGTTGTCAGAGAACTACCCACTAAGTTTGTAGTACCAAAAGAGGTTGCCAAAGAACCGCCTCTCAAGCTAAAAGCCGGACCACTGAGGTTTATTGAACCACCAGTACCGATGCTTAAACCACCACCGGTGGTGAGGCCTATACCCGCAGCAGAACTAATGCTTACACCACCACCAGTACCAATGCTTACACCACCACCAGAACTAAGGCTTATTGAACCGACACCACCATTGACGCCTAAACCTGAAACAGCATTAATGCCTACACCACCACCAGAACTAATGACTACACCAGTAGCAGAACTAATGCCTACACCATTACCATTAAAGGACGCCTGGAAGATGCGCGTTATCACAGTTTATGATGATGAAAGAGAGGAGATTATAACATATGTTAGTACATATGATATGCAAAGGCTATCAAATAAAGGCAAAATAAAATCAAACAAAGCAGTCAAATTATACTGAACACACGAATTCATATCATAAAAACAATACAAACTCGGACTTTCCTGACTATTGGGGGCACCAATGTCTACATTTCCAGCGGTAGAAGCGATAGTTACATCTCCAGTAGAACCGAGAGTAATGGTTTCATTTGACTGGATAACGACGTTATCAATACTTGGTCCACCAAAGGTACACACGATGGCCCGCTAGTAAGGTAATTAGGTTCATACCCAACGCATGTTGCAATTGCCTCAATCGCTTCTAGCTTTTCTAGGAGTGTATTGTAGAGATAGCCTTGACTCTCGATACCTTCAGGATCGTCATCTTCTCGGAGCTTGTGGCGGAGGTTCTTTCCTTGGGGGACACCTTGTACCTGAGCTTTGAGCTTGACAATCTCGGCATCTTGTGCATTAAGCTTTGCATCTTGAGCTTTGAGCTTGGCATCTTGTGCATCAAGCCTTGCAATGAGGTTGCGGACGATGTCTTCATCTCCTGTCTTCTTGGCCGATGCAGAAGAAGTGAAGAGAGTGATGACGGCGGCGATGGTAGTAATTGAGTATTTCATGATGATGCTGATTAGTAGGAGATTGATAATAGTTTGTATGATTGCGGAGAATTATGTGCCTCTTGTAGTGATTAGTGATAGAGAGGACAATCAAATCATATCGTCTACTTACATTCATGGCGGTTTCGGTTGAGTAATATTTAACGTATGCTGCTTTAAATATAGCTCACAATGTGGCGGCAAGCGATAGATTTCGTACGATGTCCTGGCCAAAATTATAAAATGGCATGTGTATCTATCCGTGATGTGTATGTGTCACATCATTTTCATTTTGATCAGCCCCATGACGGATAAGCTAAGAACCCCCCCCCCCATTGTATCACTAGCACTGCATAGAGCTCAATTACGGAAAGAAGGAGTATATAAACATAACTATAGTGTTGTTTTGTAGTATACACACACTAACAATCATCACATTCATATACATATTATTTACACAACACATAGATACACACAAAGCATGATGTTTAACAAGCATCGTCGTGTTAAAGCTAGTACAGATGCTACAAATAACTCTTCTTCTTCATCACCAGGAAAGAATAAGAAGAAGGTTATACTGCACGATATATCTAAAGAATTAATACCAATAACAGGTACTAACAAATTTGCAATACTATTACATAACGTACTAACACCATCCGAATGTAGTAACTTGATAAAACGTGCTGAACAAATTGGTTTCGATAATGCATTAATCCAAGGACCGAATGGTAAACAGATATTAAGGACTGATATACGTAGTTGTGAACGTTGTATTATTGATGATGAAGAATTGGCTGATATGTTGTATAAACGGATAGTAACTGCAATAGAAGGGAATGAGGAATTAGAAAAGAAGTTAATGTTTGCTCCTTGGGCGAAGAAGCATAATAGTAGTGGTGTTGATCATGATAGACGATGTTCTACCGGTATGGATAATAGTAATGATAGAATGGGGAATTTGAAAAGTGTTGGTTTGAATGAAAGAATGAGATTTCTTAAGTATAAGTGAGTTAATGTTTTGTATGTTCTTCTTGGTATTGCATCACAATTATACTCATTATATACATGCTTCTTCTGATGTATACAGGCCAGGACACTTCTTTGGTAAGTGCAATACGAGAGGTTATTGGGCAGGCCGAACCTATTTGCTCATATCTTATGCTCAATCTTATGATCATATCTTATGCTCACATCTTATGCGCCTTTAAATAAATAAACACATTTGCTTTACAGCACCACATCAAGATATACAATACACAAGAGGACCAGAATTCGGACTCAAGGCAGGGCAAGCATCCTACATCACTGTACAATTATATCTAAATGATAAATTTAAAGGCGGCAGCACACGATTCCTATGCGGTTCAGTAAAAAAGCCTAGCAACTCTAGATATTACGATGTCAAACCCAAAGTAGGATCGGTATTAATATTTGATCATGATATACTCCATGAGGGTAGTGAAGTTAAGAATGGTACAAAGTATTCAGTTCGGACTGATATAATGTACACTTCTACTGATAGAATACAACAAAAGCAGCAACAGGAAAGGATGGAGCATAATCATGACCAAAAGCAACAACGGAGAGTTACTTCGTCGGTGGCGTCACTAGTTGAGGATAGAGATCCATTGAGTATCTTTGGTAACCTGTCCACTGATGATGCAACATGAATAAGAAGGGGAGAGAGGAAGTACTAATAGAAATAATAATGTAGAATTATCATGTTTGAATCACCAAGTAGCTTAGATCATATCTATGTGCAACAAGCCATGATCGGAAAAGCACAAGCGCAAATTGGTCTTCTCGTTGAGTACTCTAGACCTTCACCGCCCCTTTGCTGGATACATTATCATCCTTCAAATTCAACCTAAGTAAACCACCAATAGCATCAGCTTCCCGTAAGCGTAACTCCTTCTCCTCCTCCCTCTTTCTGTTTTGTAATGATACGACACGCACGCTATTCAGCCCAACCACTTGATCACTATCACCATTGAAAAAATCATACTCTAACTCTTCGTTATTGCTATTGGCACTGGTGCGCTTCTCCCAGAGAGTCTCGAAGACTGATGTATCTTCCTCATTGATTGCATATCCGTTTCTATCAAGTGGGGTATCTGCAATCTTTTTCTGGCCGTTTGGATCAGTTCCAAGGCAGGAATGATGAGGAAGGTGGACTACAGCTGGCTTCTGTAGTATACAATCTACCACAATCTTGTTCTTTTCCTTCCTCTCCACCGTCTCAGTCTTCTTTTCCTCAATAACCGTTGGTGCCAACCCCAAACTATTCCAATACTCGGAATTCATGGTAGCTATCTTACTCGTTTTCTTCTTCCCCTGCTTCTCTACCATTGATAGATCTTTCAATCTTTTGTCATTTGCGTCGTTACTCTCATCATCTCCAATTGTAGCGCTACTCGAACAAATGGTTTTGGTACGATGATAATCCGTCTCTGAGCATTCAATAGTGATACTCTCGGATGTTTCCTTCTCAGTTGCCCCCCTCGTAGGACGCCGTTGCTTCCACTTGCTCTTCCTATCTCTCAACCACTCATCAAATACCTACCAATACACATATTTGTGAGTATGAAACACAAGATTAAAGGCAAAAGGGGATGCAAAAGAGTCTCGTCTCACCTTGTCCGTTTGCCAACGACCAGGTGCAAGCGTTCCATACTCTTGGGTATTTTCAATAGTGCACGTCTCAGATACAGCCTTCAACGCAGCCTCTTTTCCTAGCTTGACATTCTGTATACTTTCTTCTGGACTGAGGAGTGAGCTCCTTGTTACCGCAAGGAAATTTCGTGCAACTTCATTGGCAAGAGCTGCCTCGGCTTTCATCCTATATGTTCCCATACTACGTGGCTTGCCTTGGTAACATACTATAACCTCCTGAGTTGAGGAATGAAGGAATTTCACATAGGTAATCAGAAATAATGGAATTAAAAGATACTACCATTTGTGAAGACTTACCCAGCTCCCAGAAATCGTCAACTTTATCCCAACAGAACTAAAATCAATGTCCTTTGTCTTGCTTGGTCTTCCGACTTTTTTAGTTTGCTTGCCCTTCAATAGATTAGATGCAGCAATCCCAGAGGCCTTTATAGCTTCTTTTGCCGATTGTATGTTTGTGCCGATTTGTTCAACGGATGGATGCACACCCCTTTCTGTTATTAGCATTCTACGAGCAACTTTGTTAGCCTGGACTGCATCATCCAAAGTAATATATGTGCCAATAACACGCCGCTGCCCATGATAGCCCAACGAGACCTCGAAATTGCCAGATGGCATTTCTCTCACACCAATAGGAATAGCTGAGTCGTTAGATGTAGGCTTACATCCAGAATGACTCGTCTGCTCCTCCCCGATATCTTCCTCGGTATCAGCTCCGATCTCATTTGTCCGCAACTTGGGTGGCTTTACTCGATGCTTCCTCAAGGTCATCATCTTCTTTTCGGCAGTCGGCTGCTTTGTTGCCTCACGTGAAAGTTGACTACTCGTAGAAGTCCTTTTTGGGCGACCTCTGCCTCGCTTCTCAAAGGGAGGCTGATGATCCACAATCGGATTTTTCTTTGGACGTCCCCTACCACGTTTTACAAGAGAGGGTTCATTCACAACAAGCAGCTTCTCCTTTTTGGCACTGTCAGTATCCATCTCAATAGTTTTTCTTGGGCGACCCCTACCTCGTTTTACATGATGCTCATTCTCAGAGGGTAGACTTTCTTCCTCGCCAGTCTCCTTTGTACTCCTACCAGCCTTCTTGAACAGAGTAAAGTGACCTTTACACATATCATCAGTTGTTGATCCTTGTCCCTGCTTTGTACACCCCTCAACTTTACAGAATGGTTTTCCACCCCATTTTCCACTTACTTTTTTCCTGTCTTTCTTTGGTACAATTTTCAATTCGGCAACATCAGAGTAGAGTGCTTCGTCCTCCTCCTCAGCAGCAACAGCAACTTCCCCTCCCAAATACGCACTGGAGTCTTTATTATCACTGTCTAATACTCCTGCCTCCTTGTCTATAGAACGAGCAGTTGGCACCGAGAGAGTGCTCTGAGGTTGGTAATCTCTCCCTCCAACCGTATGTTTACGACGCCATCGCACACCGATTGACTTTTGTGCATTAGCAGAAGGTGCAAGGGCGTATCTTCTTTGAAGGATACGCGAATTATTAAATATATCTTTCCAATTCTCCCCGTGGACTCGGACAAGCTTGACCAGTTCCACATCCTCCTCCGTCGTCCATTCTTGACGTTTCGACTTGACCTTTTCCTCTTGTCTCTGCTGCACAGTATTCATTTTACTTGCAGCAGAAGATGCAACTGCAGCACCTTTCCCAACTGCACCTTTCCCTTCTTTATCTCTATCTAATACCGAAGACTTTCTTTTTCGTAAACTCCCACTAGATTTGGACATGGACATATCAACATCACATGGGGCATCCTTCTTCTTAGTAATACCACCACTTGCCCTCTTCTTTCTGCTAGAATTGAATTCACTACCTGGTAACTCCAAAGACGTTCTCTTTCGTAAACTCATATTGGATTTTGGTGTGTTGACTTCCCCATCAGCTAGGGCATTATCCTTCTTTGCAGCTGCCCTCTTTTCTCTTCTCAACTTTAATCTTTCTGCAATCGGGATATCAAATCCACATTTTGTATCATCTGCAGTATCGAAGGCATCACTAGACTTATCAACCGGAAAGTTATCAACACTTGTAGGACTTGTTTCCTTCCTTTTGCAATACTCTGTATCATTCTGATCTGTGTTGATAGTGATATGTCCTTGTCTAAAAAAAAGACACATATGATATATGCACAAAATATGTTGCCATGAGTATGGACAGAAAACATTTATACATAACACAGATGTAACAAATATACATTGCAAAAATACTGTAGAATGTAAATAACTTACCCCGGTCTATCCTTTTTGTTGGCAATGACTGCTTTGTCCAACCTATAAATTTGATGCATAAGATGTGCACATAATATTATGAGAGTTTGTACATATATAGAAGATGACCAACAAGTACCATTTGCAGCAAAAACATTAGATATCAATACAACAAACACATAAAAAACGCACCCCGGTCTATCCTCAACTATATTATTGTCCAAACTATTATCAATTGTTGGTGCAGGTAATTGAAAAAAGTTTTCATCTCGGTGCAACAGTAGGGTCTGATCTACTGATTTGGGTAGTCTACTCACACCCAATTGCAATAGGAATCGACGTGAAGATGAGTGGATAGTAGGCATGGTTTTAGTTGCCGTGTTTGACGTTATGTATTGGTATAGCAATGTTCCTAGCACCTCGCTATTGCCATTTGTTAATTTGTTGTATTTATATCTTTGTCCCCGGGCATACTGTGCCCTTTATCCTCTACAATAAAATCATACTGCCTGCCACAAGCCACAAATAACTAAAAACCATGTTGAAAACACTCCTATCATTGGCTCTCTTACAGGGAGCTAACCATGGAGCAGATGGTTTCTATTTACCGGGTGTTAATCCTTATTCATTTACCGAGGGTGAAACGTAAGTTAAAGTATTAGATGGAGAAGGACATTGAGAGGCTGGTTTGGCAGTGCATGTTGTGTATTGCCCCTGTACGATATACTATCGCTTAGTGATATCCAATGCAATTGTGTATGTCATGTTTATATATCTCACACATTTGTCTATATATCCAAATACCCCGTCAAAAAATAACAACAAATAACAATTAATAATAATATTAATTACACAGTGTAAAGCTCAAGGTTAACAAAATGACTTCCCAAAAAACTCTCCTACCAGTCGATTATTATCGTGTACCATTCTGTCAACCAGAGGGTGGTCCCAAAATGGATCACGAGAATCTTGGTGAATTCCTAGCCGGTGATCGTATCGAATCATCACCATACCGTCTTAACATGAAGGTAGATATGTATTGTGAACAATTATGTATTACAAATTTAGGTCGAGGTGAACAGAAGGGTGTCTCTCCAAATAAAATGGTCCGTGCTATTCGTAAGAATTATCATAATAATTGGATTGTTGATAATATTCCCTCAGCATCAAAAGTTGAAGATGATACAACAGTTACTACACGTTTTTGGCAGGGATTCCCCGTGGGATTTATTGCAAGTGATACAAAGAAGGCATATGTACATAATCATGTTAATATTGAAATTCAATATCATGCCGTGGAAACTGAACCAGATAAGGCACGTGTTGTTCGTTTTACTGTTGAACCATTTAGTATTAAACATGACTTTGAAGCATCGGCTGATGATGATGACGATGCATTGGAGGAAGGTGCATTGAAACCATACAAGGTTGCTGATATTCAAAATCCAATTGAGTCATGTAATCCCAAAATTAGTTCGAAGGAACATACACGGTATGAAATGGTATATGCACGTGGTCGGGAACCACAACCAGCATCTGGACGTGTCTTATTTACATATGATGTTATTTGGACTGAGAATAAACAATTACATTGGGCAAGTCGTTGGGATGTTTATTTAAGTATGGATAATGCCATCCCTGCCAAGGTTCATTGGATGAGTATTGCAAATAGTTTGGTTATTGTTATTGTATTATCGGCAATGATTGCGGCTATTTTGGTTCGTAACTTACGTCGTGATTTCAATCGATACAATCGATTGGCAACTGATGAAGAGAAGGCTGAGGATATGGAAGAATTTGGATGGAAGTTGGTACATGCTGATGTTTTCAGACCTCCTAGTTTCTCTCCGCTACTCATGTCGGTTTGTTGTGGTACAGGCGCTCAGTTGTTGTGTATGGCTATATTAACCATCCTCTTCTCGGCTATGGGATTCTTGAGCCCCTCGAATCGTGGTGCACTTGTCATGGCACAATTACTCTTATATGTACTGTTGGGATCGATTGCGGGATACGTTACTGCAAGATTCTACAAGACATTCAAGGGAAAGAGTTGGCAAAAGGCCACAGCATGTGTTGCATTTGGATTTCCCGGAGTTACCTTCGCCTTGTTTGTGATTATGAACATTGTGGCACTCTCCCAGGGAAGTTCAGATGCCGTCCCACCATTGACAATGTTTGTTCTACTCTTCCTTTGGTTCGGTATCTCCACGCCATTGGTCTTCTTTGGTGCATACTTTGGTTACAAGCAGGATGCTATTGAGTTCCCTGTCAACACGAGTAGTATCCCTCGTCAGATTCCTGATCAGCCTTGGTTTATGGGATTACCATTCACCCTTGCTGTTGGCGGAATCTTACCATTCGGTGCCTGCTTCGTTGAGTTATACTTCATCCTTGCATCGGTATGGATGGATCAGTACTACTATGTATTTGCCTTCCTCCTTTTGGTATTTGCCATCCTTGTTATTACCGCGGCTGAGATTACTGTTCTATTCAATTACTTCCAACTTTGCGGAGAGAATTATCACTGGTGGTGGCGTTCATTCAGTACTGGTGGATCTACAGGTATTTATGTCTTCCTTTACTCCTTTGTATACTTCAAGCAGTTGGAGGCCAACTCCCTTGCTACATATGTACTTTACTTTGGATACATGGGATTATCATCTCTTGGATTATTCTTAATGACTGGATTTGTTGGTGTTTCGACATGTCTCTTCTTCAATAAGACAATCTTTGGATCAATCAAGATTGACTAAACAGTGGATAGGATTTGTATAAGGGGCATACGTTGGGGGTAGTTAGGTACATTAATGTTTGTGAATGAAATTAAGAGATAATTTAATGATACTCGTGTGTAAGATTCTTCAGTTTAATGTAACTACTGTGCCCTATAAACACATGCATGCATGCATGCATGATGCAGAGTAGAGTATATCATAATCTCTGTCAATAAAAAGAGGAAGCTGTCTCTCTTCTACTTACCAAAACAAAAGAGCGAAGCCCAATTACGGTATCGAACCAGGACCTTTTTCATTACGAATGAAATGCTCTGCCACTATATTTTTCATATCCAAGGAGAGTATGATCGATGATAGATTGAAGCTGCAGATAGCTCGCCTTCAAACATACTAGAGTAGAAAAAGATAGAGTCTCAATGGTAATGGACTATAAGCTACATAGGGTAGGTTAAGATATGTATCTAATAACTACATAAGACCTGAGTTAGGGTTATCATCAGGACAATCTCAAACAAAAGCCAGGGTTGTTGAGTAAAGGAAACATTTACACACAAAACCACTGACATATTCATGCAGAGTAGAGTATATCATAATCTCTGTCAATAAAAAGAGGAAGCTGTCTCTCTTCTACTTACCAAAACAAAAGAGCGAGCCCAATCACGGTATCGAACCATGGACCTTTTCATTACGAATGAAATGCTCTACCACTGAGCTAATTGGGCAGCGTAAATTTGACACAAAATATAATTTATCCTTATCAGCAGTATCTTTTCATATCTTTTTCATATCTTTCCTCATATCTTCCATGATCTTCATACTGTCTCCACCATTGGCTGATGGCATATCATATAGTTATTCATTATATATGCAGTAGTTAGTGGTATTATTATCAAGAATAGCGTATCTTTTCATTCATTTTGGTATCCTGATCTACAATATCTTGATTCTGAATAATATAATCCATCGTCATTCATCCCCTCCCCTCCCACACATTACATACTACATCTTACAACAACAACTAGCTAGATTTACAAGAGAAAGAAGAATTAATATTAATTATTATATATCAGTTGTCTATCATCATATTTACTGTGGAATAAATACTACTACATACGTTATCATGTCAACACTATTACTTGGTAGATATGTCAAGATACATAGCTTGGCGTCGGAGAAGGCAAAGAAACATAATGGTAAAACAGCTATCGTGAAGACCCCCCTTAATCGAGATACAGGGAGATACGGCATTCAACCTTATAATGAGCAAGTTATGCTAGCGATTAAACCCATCAATTTTACAATCTTATGCTCCTGTTGCAAGATGAGAGACGCGGATGAATCTATATCATGTGAACGTTGCACGAAGGAATCATATTGCAGCAACAGTTGCAAGAAGAAACATTGGGATGGTACTAATACTAATAAAAGTTCTGGTTCAGATGCTGTGAATAACCACGAGATGTGGTGTGTACCTGTCCAGCCAGAAATGGAATTGCCAACACGAGCAATCGGTGAAGCAAATGTGGGGGATGATGCATATGAAAAAGTATGTCAGTATCTTCAATTGTCAATGAGAATTGGTAATAGTGGAAGAAGGAACGAAGAAAGAGTCATGTTGGAAAAATTAATCAAGGTAGATCCGCTACAGCCAAGTGCATATAACAATCTATTCGTATGTTGTTCTGAACTAGCCGCACTGGCAGAGAGATTCAAGCCTGAAATGTATGACGAATTGGAAACAAAGGCAATTGAATATCTCATAAAGGGGATTGAAATGTTAGTTGACGATGAGCAATTACAAGACGGTGTGGAAGCAAATCACAAGAGAAGCCTGGAAGGGCCTATGCAACAGGTTGTTGATGCTTATATTCGTACAATTAATACATGTGGGCTAACCTTCTTGGAAGGTTGTATGCAAGGCCAACGTTGTATGCCAGGCGAGTCTCACCCAAAGTTAGAAAGGATTGAAATATGCTTGATGGCGATTGTTATCCTCCTTACTCAGAACGAAACAACCTCCTTTAAAGAACGACAGCTTCTTGGATATATTCAACAGAAGTTGGGGAAGTATGAAGAAGCGGTTGATACTTTCCAAGGAGTAGTCAACACAACATCAACTGATGACAAGGAGAAGAAAGCCGAGGGAAAGAAGAGGAAGAGTACTGCAGCTGAATATGTTGATGATAAGCAATGGAATCATCAGTCAATGTTGCAAATTGGGTAAGTATGTCCTACTGTATCTATGTACTTTATTGGTTTGTTCAAGGTATGTCTCTAACTTCATACACACATACACTTCTTTAGACAATGCCTGTCTAGCCTTGCAATGTACAGTAACGATAAGCCAGCACAGGAGAGAGTTGAAATCATCGACTTGGCAGTTGTTAAGTTTAATGAGACTATCGATCAGTTAAAGAAAGATGAAGGAAAGACAAACTGTATCCCTGTCTTCTATGCTCAATATAGTCTTGCCCGATGCTTGTACAATTGCAGCTCGTTAAAGACTCAACTATCGAGAAATGGAGAGATATCTTATAACAAAGAAGAGGTACATGCCTTGTTCTGTGAAACAGTGATTGAAGCATATCAAGGAGCACTGGAAGCAGGTGACATGGATCAAGCACAAGAGATAAAAAGTCTTGATAACTTACCTTGGTGATCATTCAAGTCAACAAATATTGATACATGTTAGGACAAGTGAGATAGAAGTAGCAAGTAATAAATGGTTAAGCTTTATACCCATTATTGCTATACATCTATTAACATTCTATTAGTAAGCCCACATCCAGTCTTGTGCCAATTGTAAAGCCTTCTTTGACGCTCTATCGACATGTTGAGGAAATCTATACTGGAACATTTCCATTCCGGCAATATCACATGCCAACTCTTTTGCATGTATCTTCTCTTCTTTCGTTGGAGCATGAAGCTCATTCGATACTGCGGCCCTAAGTACTGCTAGCATAAAGTCTTGATTATCTTCTATATCAGATACGCTCAAATGATGAAGTCCTCTGTCTTCGGATCGATTGACTATGCCTTCATACAAGTTCATAATCTTCTTATTGATCAAACACCGTTCTTCATGGCTGGTAGTACTTCTAAGTTCACTCAAGTATACTCTTAACAGCAATTCAACATCTGATATCCTCGGTTTGAATGGTGATGCTGCATCTTTCTTCTTCTTATATCTAACGGCATAATTCCATATAGCATCAGCAATATCAGATCTCTTGGACTTCCTTGCTGCTTTCAGTGTACTTCTTAATGTATTCGAGTTGGGTTCAATATCATCGGCAGCCATTCTTCGAATAACATCTTTAGTCTTGTCGGTATCACCACTCAATATACACGCCTTGAGAAGACTGTTATAGCAAGCTAAATCAGGTTTTGCTCCTACGCTCCTCATCTCTTGGAAGACTAGAAAGACTTGGAATAAAACATCCTCGTCGTTGTTTCCATCTAGAACCAGACACCGCATTAGTTCAGTATACAAGACGATTGCATCTGATGTTTTACTATCTTCTTCTATATCCGATGGGGCACTTGTATCAAGATTATCGATGATTTGTACTTGCAGTCCATCTTTTCGAATTACATTCTTATTTTCTTTCTCCGCTAGAGATAGAGCGATCCCCATCAAAGATGTATACATTACAGGAGAGGGGGGCAACTCTTCTTTCTTCATGTATTGTAAAACCTCTAATGTTTCGGTC
>Ga0214479_100853_pt1 | contig 15396 bp, 16 predicted proteins | sample M1_20Mar14CPVII9_5_FD_165054 | JGI IMG/M metagenome (GOLD analysis project Ga0214479, IMG submission 165054) | Marine eukaryotic communities from Monterey Bay, California, United States - M1_20Mar14CPVII9sort6BwellE14 | ecosystem: Environmental > Aquatic > Marine > Unclassified | place: USA...
GTGGCAAAGTTGAATTCGACTGCAAGTAAGATTCAAGCCGTCGTACGTGGTATCCAAGCTCGAGAAGATATTGATCAAAGACACCAGGCTGCTACCACAATCCAAAAGCACTTCAGAGGATTCATTGATTATGAGAATTATGTTTTGGATCTAGCTTGTACCATACAATGTCAAGCCGCAGTCCGACAATTCCTTGCCAAGGTCGAGCTTGCAAAAAGGAAGCACACCCGAGATGCTGTTACCAAAATTCAAAGTTGCTGGCGTCGATACACTGCTCAGATGGATTATACATACACTATTTGTTCAGTATTAGATATCCAAGCTGTTGTTAGAAAGCACCTGGCAACTATCAGAGTGAACAGAATCCGCGTCTCTCATGCAATGTATCAAGCAGAGAATATCAGGAGAGTAGAATGCTCTGCTTCCGTTAGTATCCAAAAGTGGTGGAGAGATATCTTGATTCAAAAGAGAATCGCCGAGGACGACGCAGCGGTTATTATTGTAAGTTGTATTCTCTACTTGATCTTGTCCTATTGTATTGTTTATGTACATATCTAATCATAGTTCTATCCTATCTTGTCAATCTACCCAGCAATCTACTTTCCGTGGATACCAGGGCTTTATTCAATATGTAATTACAGTCGTTTCTGTCATCCGTATACAGAATGCTGCGAGAGGCTACCTTGCTCGAAGAAAGTTACGACTATTACAAGACGAGAAGCTTGCTGAAATGGAAGCAGAAGCCATGATTGTGAAGAATGCCTCGGCACTTGCCATTCAGACATGCTTCCGCGGTTACAAGTGCTTTATGAGATATGTTATCATGCAATATTTCATCATTAAGATTCAATCTCGTTTCAGGGCATACCAAGCACAATGTCTTCTTAGAAAGTTGAGAGTTGAGGACAGGAAGGAGAAGATCAAGAAGAATGGCCGTCTGTCTGATACCATGTCTCGAGTCTCAATGATATCATCAACTCAAAAGAAGAAGAGCATGACACGTACTCCGCCATCATCCTTGCCTTTCTCATCAAGAAAGTCTTTCAATAAGAAGCCCATGACATATGGCATTCGAGAGATAGAAGCAGCCTTGACAATTGAGCGTTTCTTCATCAAGATCAAAGCCGACATCGATCGAGAAATCTCCCGTATGGAGAACAAGCCCCCAAGGAAAGATCACCCTCGCAAGTCTCGTCTGAATAAGAAGTTACGGAAAGATGCCAAGAAGGGAGGTAGAAGGTCTCGTGGTGAAACTGCTTCTTTGCCTGCCCATCGAATATCGCCCTCAAAGGGAAGAATGTCATCTATCCAGTCTGTACAAGGTGGACGAATGTCATCGTCTGGTCAGTCGGTGCAAGTTGGATTTATGTTATCATCTGGTCAGTCAGTACAACAAGGGAATGGACACGAAAGGTTCCATGGTGGGGTCCTGACAGGCTCTGGTCCGCCTCAGCCCATGAAACGAGTCTCTTCGGTTACATCACTCCATTCCGTTGACACTGCTTGTCAAAGTGGCGGACATCAATCAGCTCCTCCTCAACAGCATGATATGATCAATACACCCCCTAGAAAATCAAGAGTACCAACGTTCGATTCAGTAGGGCCACAACATGGTGTGTACACTGCTCCTGTTTATAACAGTGTCGGTCCTCATCGACAAGGCCCACATGCAAGTCCTCAACGACCAGTACTACCTCATCAGGGCTCATATGGTTTACCACAGTCCAATTCGTTTTCCAATTCTCATCAAGGTCCAAATAACGTCCAGCCGTATCCATACCTATACGCTCCTCAAATGCCCAGTCCACAACAACAAAGACCAAGCCAACAGTATCATACCAATCAATCGGCAGCAGCGACTCCTCCACGAGGACAATACCATCAACAGCAACAGCAAAGACCACAATCTCAACAGAATATTACGAGGCAAAAGAGTTACAACAGGTACTAAATTGTATATATAGATAGATAGAGATTGGGAGATATAGTACCCTCCCACAATGTGAAGTGTATTATATGTAAATATGTGTGTCAGTATTAGTATGTTATGCAAGTTTAAACTGTAAAGAGTGCTAGCTTAAAAGCACATATAGAATAGAGGAGAGTTAAAAGTAAGAAGAGAGTATCAAATAGAATTATTTTGTGCCTCCTCGTAGATTGTAGATGTTGTTGGAGTACCTACCTTATTGTGTTTAGTATCGAATTCTAGCCGGTCATAATTATGTGCATATGAAGTACTCTTTAACATACTAAGAGAACTTGTTGAGTTCTTGACACAAAAAATTTCTCGTTACATTTATATAATAAAGAAAGGCCCAGTCTTTCTATTTCACCTTACCCCCAACTTACTCCCCCGCCCGTCAATCCATGTTTAACCTCTTTGCCTACTTAGTTCCCAATTCCTGCTGCATTGAGCTTCTGCATAATGCCATTATCTTCGTATTCGTATACATACTCAGTTACATTGTACTCATAGTCAGTTGCCTTGTACTCATACTCAGTTACATTGTACTTATACTCTGTTGCATTGTACTCATACTCTGTTGCATTATAGCCGTATTCTCCCAAATCAACATCATCAGTTGAACTAACAAGTGCATTTGGGTTAGGAGGGAAGGCAACTCCGTTAATTGAGATTGGTGCACCTGATGAGCCAATGTTTGTAAAAGCAGTAGCAATACTCAAAGCAGGGGTATTAAGGCTTACTAAACCAGCAGAATTGACTGTCAAACCGCCAACTAGATTGGCTGTTGCTGGTCCATTGACATTCGCTGTCAAACCAAATCCTGACAAGCTTATAGTAGGCGTTCCACCACCCGATGGAACGCCAAGGGACAAACTCTGACTTGCCGCAGTTAGGGATAGGGAAGAGCCACCATCAATTAATGCAGATCCAAACGAGGCTGCCAAAGAACCACCCACTAAGTTTGTAGTACCAAGAGGTTACCAAAGAACCGCCACTCAAGCTAAAAGCCGGACCACTGAGGTTTATTAAACCACCAGTACCGATGCTTAAACCACCACTGGTGGTGAGGCCTATTTCTGCTGAAAAGACTGTCAAATCGCCACCAGTAGCAATGATCACACCACCACCAGAACTAAGTCTTATTGGACCACTGGTGGTGAGGCCTATACCCGCAGCAGAACCAATGCCTACACCAGTAGCAGAACTAATGCCTACATCATTACCAGTAAAGGACGCCTGGAAGATGCGCGTTATCACAGTTTATGATGATGAAAGAGAGGAGATTATAACATATGTTAGTACATATGATATGCAAAGGCTATCAAATAAAGGCAAAATAAAATCAAACAAAGCAGTCAAATTATACTGAACACACGAATTCATATCATAAAAACAATACAAACTCGGACTTTCCTGACCATTGGGGGCACCAATGTCTACATTTCCAGCGGTAGAAGCGATAGTTACATCTCCAGTAGAACCGAGAGTAATGGTTTCATTTGACTGGATAACGACGTTCATGTTCACTTTAAGAAGGCAGAGGGTTTAACAGAGGCACAACATATGGAAATTTTTCGGAGAGTGGAGGAGCTGATGTGGGAAGATCCGATGTCGTTGCTACCGTCTGACAGGCACCTGTTGGAGGAGGATATTGATATTTTGGGTACATGTAGTACAGCAGTGAGGAAGTACTGGATAATAATAAGGCGGCTCAAGTGTCTGCCACTAGAGTTATGTCCGGGATCCCCACAAGGGATCGGTATAAAGCCTTTATACCACGACAGTCGGGTAGACGGGAAGTGGGGGTACAGAAGCGGAGTGATGGGTGTATAGTGTATAAAAGGTTTGGGAAGCAGAGCGATGGCGATAGTCTGAGGAATAGTTCAAGGAATGGATAGCCATTCCGCTTGGTTCGGTCGGAACCAAGTTCTTGTTTTTATCAACAAAAGAATTGAATTGAATGAACAATTCCTATCGCCTCGTTTGCGGTTGCGTTCCCCGTGGGACAAAGAAAGACAAAAGCAATGCTCTGCCCATATCCTATAGTTATCCGGGTAATTTTATAAAACAGCTTTAAACAGCTTTGGATAATCGACGTTATCAATACTTTGTGTCACATCATTTTCATTTTGATCAGCCCCTTATTCGTCATTAATTTGCAAATACAGCATAGCATGCATTGTATCACTAGCACTGCATAGAGCTCCGTAATAAGGAGTATATAAACAAATTCTATAGTTATCGGTGTTGTTTTGTAGTATACACACACTAACAATCATCACATTCATATACATATTATTTACACAACACATAGATACACACAAAGCATGATGTTTAACAAGCATCGTCGTGTTAAAGCTAGTACAGATGCTACAAATAACTCTTCTTCTTCATCACCAGGAAAGAATAAGAAGAAGGTTATACTACACGATATATCTAAAGAATTAATACCAATAACAGGTACTAACAAATTTGCAATACTATTACATAACGTATTAACACCCACTGAATGTAGTAACTTGATAAAACGTGCTGAACAAATTGGTTTTGATAATGCATTGATACAAGGACCGAATGGTAAACAGATATTACGAACTGATATACGTAGTTGTGAACGTTGTATTATTGATGATGAAGAATTGGCTGATATTTTATATGGAAGGATATTAACTGCAATAGAAGGGCATGAGGAATTAGAAAAGAAGTTAATGTATGCTCCTTGGGCAAATTATAAGAAGAAGCATAATAGTAGTAGTAATAGTGTTGATCATGATAGAAGATGTTCTACCGGTACGGATAATAGTGATAGAACAGGGAAATTGAAAAGTGTTGGTTTGAATGAGCGAATGAGATTTCTAAAGTATAAGTGAGTTATTAAATGTTGTTCGTGTTGTGGGGTGTTGTATTATATGTTCTTCTTGGTATTGATTGAATGCGGACAATTATACTCATTATTGATGCTTCTTCTTGTATACAGGCCAGGACACTTCTTTGGTAAGTGCATGGGAGGTATCAAACGAGCAAAGTTTTGTTTTTGATCATACTTATGTCACATCTTTTAATTGCTATTTTATTCTCACATCTTATGCTCACCTTTAAACAAAACATTTACAGCGCCTCATCAAGATATACAATACACAAGAGGACCGGAATTCGGACCCAAGGCAGGTGAAGCATCCTATATCACAGTACAGTTATATCTAAATGATAAATTTAAAGGTGGTGCCACACGATTCCTATGCGGCTCGGTAAAGAATCCAAGCAAATCTAGACACTATGATGTCAAACCAAAAGTAGGATCGGTATTAATATTTGATCATGACATATTGCACGAGGGTAGTGAAGTTAAGAATGGTACAAAGTATTCAGTTCGGACTGATATAATGTACACTTCTACTGATAGAATAAAACAACAGCAAGGGATGGAACAGAGTCATGACCAAAAGCAACAAAGGAGGGTGACTTCGTCAGTGGCATCATTAGTTGAGGATAGAGATCCTTTGGGTATCTTTGGTAACTTGTCAACTGATGATGCAACATGATTAAGATAGGGAGAAAAGGCGGTACTAGAAGATAATAGTAGTGTAGAATTATCATGTTTGAAGCCATTATATTTACGACCTACAAGTCCTAGCTGAAGATTGTCAAGAAAACATAACACTGTAATTAGCATCAACGTCCAAAGAACAATTTCTCTTATACTTATTCCCATCTTTTCTCACGGAGTACTGGAAATGATTAAAAGATAAATAGAACAAAGGTAAGTGTATTAGAAAGGTTTGGGATAAGCAATGTATTCATTACATATGCATAAAATATCTCACCTTGAGCAGCTTTCTTTCGAGTATCCTCTTCACTCATCTCATACCAAAGATTATCAGTAGTACCTCTCTGTTCTAAGAAACGTCCACCGTATGCTTTGACTCTCTTTACGAGTTCAAGTGAGTATTGATACTTCTTCTCCGACCTTCCTTCTAGACCATCTTGATAATCGCCTCGTAACTTTCGTGCTTCATCTCTCAGTTTCATGTTTCCCTCGTGACTGGTTGTCGCTCGACCTCGGCCACGAAGGACGTCTTTTGCAGTTGGGGACTTTATGCCTTTGCCTGGTACATTGCTGGATACAATACCATTCAAATTCAAGCTAAGTAAGCCCCCAACAGCATCAGCCTCTCGTAAGCGTAGCTCCTTCTCCTTTTCCTCCTCCCTCTTTCTGTTTTGTAATGATACGGCACGCACGCTATTCAGACCAACCACTTGATCATTACTTTCACCGTTGAAAAACTTATACTCCAGTTCTTCGGAACTGGTATTGGCGCTAATGCGCTTCTCCCAGAGATTCTCAAAGACCGATGTACCGCCCTCGTTGGTTGCATAATTCATATCATCATTTGTAAAACTACTTTGAAGTGCAGGAACTTGTCTTTTCATTTCCAGTTGGATTTTGTTTTGCAGTAGTGCTTCCTTCTTTTTCTCTTCAATAAACTTGCTCCAATACTCGGAATTGATGTCAGCTATCTTATCACTCACCTCCATTCTGTTTTGTTTCTTTAGAGTCTGCAAAGTGTTACTCGCGGGTACTTGTTTACCAATTGTCGCCAGTTCGTTTACTACCACCACAACTGCAGCTTCTTTTGCTAACTGTCTTTGTTCAAAAGACAAAGAAAAGAACTTTGTCGCATCAAGCAGTGATGAAAACTTGATTGCATCTAATTCTCCTTGGATAATCTCTTGAGCCAGTGCGGATTGGCTGACAGTGATGTGACTCCCTTGATGCCTAACTCTTACCTCCTATTGCACAGATAATGTGATGTATTAGAATACAAGCTACAAAATGATGATATATTATATCCACAGTACTTGATACTTACCCAGTTGCCAGAAGTTGTCATGTAAACACCAGCAGCACGAGGCCCTGACCTGTCCGATGAAGTGGGTTGCTTGCTTGTGTTACTCTTGGACGTTTCGTTTCCAGTTGCCGATCTGTTTGGTCGCTGTAGCTGCCACTTGCTCTTCCTATCTCTCAACCACTCATCAAATACCTATCAAAAGATGTGTGAGTTAAGGGTAATTAATTGATAAATGGTTCATACTGTTGCATAGTCAACTGACCTTGTCCGTTTGCCAACGACCAGCCACCAGAGAGGGACCACGATCATCTTCCTTTGGGTGCTTGTTCTGACGGTCCTGCTTCCACTTGCTCTTCCTATCTGTGAGCCACTCAATGAAAACCTTTGTTTGATCATAGCAAATAAGGGTGTATATTAGTATTTAATCACAGAGCAAAAGCAATGAAGGCACAAAAGAGTCGTCTCACCTCGTTAGATTGCCACCGTCCAAGAGAAAGCGTTCCAGGCTCTTGATTTGGTTCATCATCATCCCTTGAACCCCTACTAGAGTACATCTCAGAAACAGCCTTTGACGCAGCCTCTTTCGCCAGCTTCACATTCTGCTCAATTTGTACTTCGGTTAGAGCTGAGTCTTTTGTTGATTGGAGCATTTCTCGTGCTACCTTATTAGCAAGTGTTGCTCGTTCAAGAGTTGGGAAAGTTCCAATAGTAGGTTGCTTGCCGTGGTACAAAAAACTAATTTTGACAGACTGTAGTTCATAATGTGATGAGACACAATTGCAAGACAATATATAGCAAATATAACGTTAACGACGTACCCAATTTCCTGACTGAATCTGTCTTATGCCAACCGTATCTTTGCCGGCCTGTGCAGTATGTTTCTCGGAGTTCCCCATCATCTCAGATACAGCCTTCGACGCAGCCTCTTTCGCCAGCTTTGCAATCTCTGCACTTTCTTCTATACTAAGGACCGAGTTCCTTGTTGCCGCAATAAAATTTCGTGCAACTTTATTGGCAAGAGCTGCCTCAGCTTTCGTCCTATATGTCCCCATACTACGTTTCTTGCCTTGATAACATACTATAACCGTCTGAAGATGAGGGATGATAAAGAGATTTGGCACCGGTGTCAGAAACATTCACATAAAAAAGAAGTCGTGAAATAATCTGACTTACCCAGCTTCCTGCGACTGTCTGGTATACACCAATAGAACTAAAATCAATGTCGTTCGAACTTTGCTGACCTGATAGATTAGACGCCGCAATTCCAGAAGCCTTTATAGCGTCTTTTGCTGATTGTATGTTTGTACTGATTTGTTCAACGGATAGATGCACACCCCTTTCCGTTATTAGCATACTACGAGCAACTTTGTTAGCCTGGACTGCATCATCCAAAGTAGTGTATGTGCCAATACTACGCGGCTGTCCATGATAGCTCAACGAGACCTCGAAATTGCCAGATCTCATTTCTCTCACACCAATGGGAATATCTGAATTGTTGTATGTAGGCTTACCTTCAGATTGATCCTTCTGCTCCCCTCCGATATCTTCCTCAGCTCCGATCTCACTTGTCCGCAACTTGGATGACTTTACTCGATGCTTTCGCAAAGTCATCGTCTTCTTCTCGGCAGTCTGCTGCATTGTTGCCTCACGCGAAAGTTGACTACTCGTAGAAGGCTTTCTTGGGCGACCTCTGCCACGTTTGACTGGAGGAAGCTCTTCCACAACAATCTTTTCGCCAGTCTCTTTTGAACTTCTACCAGCTTTTTGGAACATATTGAAGTGGCTCCTACACATTTGCTCCGATTCATTTCGACCTTGTTTCGGGCACCCCTCAACCTTACAGAATGGAATTCCATTTGCATTATTCAATCTATCTTCCTTTGGTACAATTTTCAACTTGGCAACATCGGGGTAGAATGTTTCGTCCTCCTCCTCATCACCTCCTCCCAATATACTTGGTCGAGCCACAACTAGCTCGGGTGCTATTTTCTTTCGATTAGATCGACGTTCAGTCACTGTACAATCTGACTTCAATTGACTCTTAACTTCTTCACCTGTCTCTTTTGTGTTCCTGCCAGCCATCTTGAACGTGTTGTAATGAGCTTTGCACATTTCATCTTTCTCAGAGCGACCCTGTTTGTCACATCCCTTAATTTTGCATAGGGGATGGCCACTCGCCTTCTTCTTTCTGAGGTGACTTGGTAGAACGACCAAGTCGGCAGCTAGTAGCTCGGGTTTCGAGTGAAGTGTTTCCTCCTCCTCTTTCTCATCATCAGACTCTTCCGTACTTCCACCAGCTTTCAAGGCAGCGGATGTCGTATATGTACTGGAATCTTTATCACTATCTAATACCGAAGACTTTCTTTTTCGTAAACTCCTGCTAGATTTTGACATGGAGATATCATTACTAACCGGGGCATCCTTCTTCTTAGCAATACCACCACTCGGGACCCTCTTCTTTCTGCTGGAATTGAATTCACTACCAGGTAAAACCAAAGACTTTCTCTTCCGTAAACTGATATTTAATTTTGGAGTATTAACTTCCCCATCGGTGGGGGTATTATCCTTCTTTGCAGCTGAACTCTTCTTTCTTCTCAATTTTAATCTTTCTGCAATGGGCACATCGTATGCTCCTTGAGTTGTATCGGCAGCCGCACCTAAATCATCACTAGACTTATCAATTGGAAAGTTATCAACACTTGTTGGACTTGTTTCCTTCCTTTTACTATACACTGTATCATTCTGATCTGTGTTTACAGTGATACGTCTTTGTCTTAAAAAAAAAGACACATGATATGCACAAAAACTTTATCATTAGTATGGGCAGAAAACATTTATACATAACACAGATATAACAAATATACATTATAAAAATACTGTAGAATGTAAATAACGTACCCCGGTCTATCCTTTTTGTTGGCAATGACTGCTTTGTCCAATCTATATAATTTGATGCATAAGATGTGCACATAATATTATGAGAGTTTGTACATATATAGAAGATGACCAACAAGTACCATATGCAGCAAAAACATTAGATAACATTACAACAAACACACATATATACAACGTACCCCGCTTCATCCTCCTCAACTATATCATTGTCCAAACTATTATCAATTGTTGGTGCAGGTAATTGAAAAAAGTTTTCATCTCGGTGCAACAGTAGGGTCTGATCTACTGATTTGGGTAGTCTACTCACACCCAATTGCAATAGAAATTGACGTGAAGATGAGTGGATAGTAGGCATGGTTTTAGTTGCCGTGTTTGACGTTATGTATTGGTATAGCAATGTTCCTATTTGCCTATCTCTCGACTCTTCAGCATAGCAGAGGTTTTAAATCGTATCTTTGTCCCTCTAAGGAGATTCCTAATGAAAACTTACCAAGAATCTATCGAATGGGGATGCAACTAGAACAATTCGTACCACCTGAATCAAAGTTTGACCTACCTTATTATCTACTGTCTGTCTAGTAATATTCATCCTCACTGTACGAGCCTGCTGCACACTTTGCAGGTGGAGGTTGATAATGTTTAGATATTGGGCCCAAACTATCCGTCACCTCTAATATACGATGTCTCAACCATGAACACCACCTAGGATTATAACGCTTCAAATCAGTCGGTGGATCACCATTCTGGTCATCGTTGGCAGGTGCCTTGGCATCGAACAACATTTGTTTCATCTTCTCATCTTCTGGACACCAACTATACCCAAGCGAGCAATCTTTAGCGTCTTCCATTAAATTATCATCTGTTGAACCCATAGAACCAAATAGTAGTATCCACAAATTTGTATCAGTTACAGTAACCTTCTTAACCTCTTTATTGTTGGCTCCATACAAATGTTTACGTATCTTATTACATGTTGCCTTGGTCAAATTTTTAGTCTTGATAACATCATAATTGTTAGAACAAATCTCCGTATACTTCAATTTCAACTGTTCAACATCTTCTTCAAAGTCCAATAGGAAATAATTCCAATCAGTTGCCATATCATATGAGTAATATTTCGCCTGTCCATACCATGAATGTGTTAATTTGATAGCGTGCGGGATGGCATAGGGTGACCAAACGTATGAATAGTAATCAACTGAGCGTATCTTATCTTCTTCTTCCAATTCTAACTTTGGCTTTAATGGTGTCCATTGCCATTCATGTTCATTTATCATGAGTTTTTTGGTCATTTCCCCCATACCATTGAAACTACTATCAGTCCATGACCACATTAGACTTTGCAATACATCATCATGATTCTTCATTTCATAATCGTCGATGGAGTCTCCGTCCGAATTGTAGTTACTAAATGATATGTTACGTGCATCATCCTTCTCCTTATTAACTCGATAATTGTAATATCGCTTCCATGCGTCTTCGCTGCCAACAGCTACAGAGTCCTTCCATTTATCGGGAATCGGTTGTAGATTGAACTCATCAATGGATTTTTCACGCCATGACGATGATATTGCAGTGCCGTCAATGGACTTTCTCTTCTTCTCTGGTGGTGTGTTGTTACTCATATTATTAATTACACAGACAGGCCCTTATTATTTATGGCTTGGTATCGTATGAGAGTGCGGACAGATTCATCAATAATTGGAATGGTGTGCAGATCTTATTATTAGTAGTAGAAGAAGTTAAGATTACCCTGCAGTGATCCAACAGAGAGCAGCCGCCAATCTATTCTATTACAACCCTCGGCAACTTCTCTGTTACTGATTTTGCCCCTGGACAACAACTCTGCCCTCCTCACAATCTAATACCTACAGCAAAACTAAAACAAAATCCTACCCACAAATACAATAACATGGTTTTGAAAGCGCTCCTATCATTGGCTCTCCTACAGGGAGCTAACCACGGAGCAGATGGTTTCTATCTCCCGGGTGTTAATCCTTATTCATTTACCGAGGGCGAAACGTAAGTTCAAAGATATAGTATGGAGAAGGGATTATTGGGCTGGTTTGGCAGTGCATGTAATGTGTATTGCCCCTATACGATATACTTCCATTGTCTATTGGCATACAATGCAATTGTGTATGTTATATTGCTTATATATCTCACACGTTTTATCTATATATCCGAATACCCCGTCAAAAAATATAAACAATAATGTATATACCAAACAATAATAGTGTAAAGCTCAAGGTTAACAAAATGACTTCCCAAAAAACTCTCCTACCAGTCGATTATTATCGTGTACCATTCTGCCAACCAGAGGGTGGTCCCAAAATGGATCACGAGAATCTTGGTGAATTCCTAGCCGGAGACCGTATCGAATCATCACCCTACCGTCTTAACATGAAGGTAGATATGTATTGTGAACAATTATGTATTACAAATTTAGGTCGAGGTGAACAGAAGGGTGTCTCTCCAAATAAAATGGTTCGTGCTATTCGTAAGAATTATCATAATAATTGGATTGTTGATAACATCCCCTCAGCATCAAAAGTTGAAGATGATACAACAGTTACTACACGTTTTTGGCAGGGATTCCCCGTGGGTTTTATTGCAAGTGATACCAAGAAGGCATATGTACATAATCATGTTAATATTGAAATTCAATATCATGCCGTGGAAACTGAACCAGATAAGGCACGTGTTGTTCGTTTTACTGTTGAACCATTTAGTATTAAACATGACTTTGAGGCATCGGCTGATGATGATGATGATTCATTGGAGGAAGGTGCAGTAAAACCATACAAGGTTGCTGATATTCAAAATCCAATTGAATCATGTAATCCCAAAATTAGTTCGAAGGAACATACACGGTATGAAATGGTATATGCACGTGGTCGGGAACCACAACCAGCATCTGGACGTGTCTTATTTACATATGATGTTATCTGGACTGAGAATAAACAATTACATTGGGCAAGTCGTTGGGATGTTTATTTAAGTATGGATAATGCCATCCCGGCTAAGGTTCATTGGATGAGTATTGCAAATAGTTTGGTTATTGTTATTGTATTATCGGCAATGATTGCAGCTATTTTGGTTCGTAACTTACGTCGTGATTTCAATCGTTACAATCGATTGGCAACTGATGAAGAGAAGGCTGAGGATATGGAAGAATTTGGATGGAAGTTGGTACATGCTGATGTTTTCAGACCTCCTAGTTTCTCTCCGCTACTCATGTCGGTTTGTTGTGGTACAGGCGCTCAGTTGTTGTGTATGGCTATATTAACCATCCTCTTCTCGGCTATGGGATTCTTGAGCCCCTCGAATCGTGGTGCACTTGTCATGGCACAATTACTCTTATATGTACTGTTGGGATCGATTGCGGGATACGTTACTGCAAGATTCTACAAGACATTCAAGGGAAAGAGTTGGCAAAAGGCCACAGCATGTGTTGCATTTGGATTTCCCGGAGTTACCTTCGCCTTGTTTGTGATTATGAACATTGTGGCACTCTCCCAGGGAAGTTCAGATGCCGTCCCACCATTGACAATGTTTGTTCTACTCTTCCTTTGGTTCGGTATCTCCACGCCATTGGTCTTCTTTGGTGCATACTTTGGTTACAAGCAGGATGCTATTGAGTTCCCTGTCAACACGAGTAGTATCCCTCGTCAGATTCCTGATCAGCCTTGGTTTATGGGATTACCATTCACCCTTGCTGTTGGCGGAATCTTACCATTCGGTGCCTGCTTCGTTGAGTTATACTTCATCCTTGCATCGGTATGGATGGATCAGTACTACTATGTATTTGCCTTCCTCCTTTTGGTATTTGCCATCCTTGTTATTACCGCGGCTGAGATTACTGTTCTATTCAATTACTTCCAACTTTGTGGAGAGAATTATCACTGGTGGTGGCGTTCATTCAGTACTGGTGGATCTACAGGAATTTATGTCTTCCTTTACTCCTTTGTATACTTCAAGCAATTGGAGGCCAACTCCCTTGCTACATATGTACTTTACTTTGGATACATGGGATTATCATCTCTTGGATTATTCTTAATGACCGGATTTGTTGGTGTTTCGACATGTCTCTTCTTCAATAAGACAATCTTTGGATCAATCAAGATTGACTAAAAGTGGACAGAATTTGTATAAGGGACGTACGTTGGGGGTAGTTAGGTACATTAATGTTTGTGAATGAAATATAAGAATGTGATGTGTATACGAAGATAAAATGTAAACACAACGAGAATCTATACTATCCATTTCTTATAATCTTATGTAGTCTAATATCATATCTGTCTCTACTACTTCTCCGCCTTGACTGCTAACTTTGTACGATCTGCTGCCATCGCTCTTTTCAACCTATCCCTCAGTCCTTGGAGATTAAACCTTGGCTTCTCCGGCTCCTTGTTAAAGAACTTTTGATCCTTCCTGTAGATATACCCAAACCTTGACAACAACACACACAACTGTATCTTTTCCAGCTTCTTCACATTGTTTCCTGATTTACGAAAGTGTTCAATAGTATCGGGATACATCTCGTCGTACTCTGCTTTCACATCAGCGTCGGATCTATTCTTCTTCTTCCCCGTCGGAGTAAATGGATTCTCCGACGACTTCACAAGATACACTTCCATCACATTGTATGGATTGATATATTTCAAAGTATTCGAATCATATTTTGCTATACCGAGTGTGTACATCAAATCATAATCATAAAACTTCTTGCTCTGCTGCTTGCTCGACTTGCCCTCGCCATGTACACCCTTCACTGTCCGCCCAAGTAAGCCAGCGTGTGTAATACCACGAAGTATATCTGCACGACGAAATGTGACCGATGGCATGTCACTACCTGGTTCACTCTCAATGATTGTACCATCTTCCGGCCACTTGAAGGGAGATCCATCCTGATTAGTTGGGTTATCATAAAATGCACGTCCCTGAGCTTGGATGAAGACTCTCCTCTTGTTATTGACAACCTCAGTCAAGTCTGCATCTAAAATTTTCATGTCATCCTTGCTTGAACTTGAAGAACGTGCACATATCTTATTGCCTGGATTCGGGCTCTGCTCCTCGTATGATACAATAAGCTCATCCAACAATTCGTCAACAATCAAACGAGAGGACTTGACGATTCTCATACGGTTGCCAACATCTACCTCCTTGCCTTCCGTTACTCGATCAGTCTTCAGAAAGGCAAGCATTATTGGCACATCTTCTTCGATTGTTGTATCGACTCCTTCTCCTAGGGCGGCACTGACAAGACCTACTTGAAACTTGTTATCACGGTTAATCGTTTCATCATTAGCACGATTGTTGATAGTTTCTTGATTCCGCTGATTCTTACCAACAACTTTAGACGAACCAGCGGTACGTTCCATACCGGTCTGCAAATTACTACGGGACATAACCTATAAGGGTATTAAAAGAAATACAAATGAGGATCTTACAGAAACTGACTTGTTCTGTAGTGTATTAATGTACTGTATTGCGTTGGACAAGGTTATCCATCAGCCCAATAGCAGTAGTCCTTTACCACGTCGAATAAGGTTACTCGGCAGCCTAGCAAAGCCAGTAAACTAGAGGTTAAGAAGGGTGAGTGGCCTTCCCGTTCTCTTATGTAAACCTAGATGATATAGATATACACGGAGGTGTATATATAACCAATCCTAAACAAGTATA
>Ga0214479_100854_pt1 | contig 15391 bp, 12 predicted proteins | sample M1_20Mar14CPVII9_5_FD_165054 | JGI IMG/M metagenome (GOLD analysis project Ga0214479, IMG submission 165054) | Marine eukaryotic communities from Monterey Bay, California, United States - M1_20Mar14CPVII9sort6BwellE14 | ecosystem: Environmental > Aquatic > Marine > Unclassified | place: USA...
ATTATGCTGTGAAGAAAGAGTTTGTTTAGGTATATTTTATGTTTTATAGAGCACTTCAAGACTTGATGAGAGTTTCCCTCCGAATCAAGTATGTTGAAATGAATAGGGTTTATTAACTGCTCGGGACCTTATGGCTCAATGAAGAAGAAGAGTTGGTGTGATACTATCTACCAATACCTTGTATAGCTTGTATATGATAAAGAATGAATATGTGTTGATCGAATATGTATTATTGTTTATGTTCTGCTCTTGAAGATATCTGCCTCGGTGGCCTGTTCGATTCATTCTCATTTCATCTTGTAATGATATATACATCAAATCGATTCACAGATCCTCGTACATCATATGATGGTTTGGGAATGTTGCTATCATCATCGGTATTATCACTATCACAATCACTATTATCCGCCACTAATCCAAGCGGTAAAGCAGATATAGGACGTTTCACAACTACTCGTCGTTGTGCCGAATTGTAAGCTGCCAATAGTAAAGCTTGTTCTTCGTGTATTCTATCATGTGTATCATCATCTTCTCCTTCATTTACAGCCACCACTGTACCAAGTAATGAATGTAACATTGCCATATCTTTCTTAACTGCACTTGATTTCTTCTTTCGTGGTGGAAACATTGGATCTAGATAGCATACATCTGGTGGATATGATGGTGAATATGAAATGATACTATCTGAAGAAGAAGCTGCTGCTGCTGATTCTTTGTCCTTGTCTAACATCTTGAGACGATTCAATACTGTAACTCCATCTCCCTCTTCCATAGATAGACATTGAGTTATTTGTTGTGCTTTACTTCTCTCGTCATTATCATTTGATGAAGCAAGTTGATGTAATCTCCTCATGGCATCCTTTAATAACAATGCAACTATAGGATCTCGTTCTACCATGTGCACTCTTAATCTCGGTATATACTCATTACTACTGCTATTACCATTACTATGATCAATACAGTCAAGGTATGATGAAAGTATGACCAGTGAATCACGTCCCAAACCGGCAGTTAAATCATAAACAATCACTTCTTCTTGATTGTCATTTGCTTCTTTACTCGTCTTATCGGATATCATCTTCTTGATACCCAATGCCTTGATTAACATTTCACTTCCACCGCCACCACTATTCTTCTGTTTACTGCTATTCATTCTATATCCTAATATACTATCAGATGGTGGATGCAAATCTATATAGAATGGTTCGGTTAGTTTGAGCTTCTTCTTCTTTTTTGTTTGTTTTTGTTGTCTTCTACTTTTGTTGGATGATGATTGTTGGTCAAGCGTTGATATTGATAGAGCATATGAGTTGGTACGAGGATATGGTATTGCTGTTAGATAATGTGTGTTTATATGTTGTTGTTCTTTGCTTGGTATTGCCGACTCGTCTATTGTACTGAGTTGCTGCAGTCCAAATTGATTTGCAATTTGATTTAGTCTATAAGTTGCATCCGTATGCCATTGCAAATAACTTTCATCCGTATGTTTATCATCAATAGAATCATTACTTGGTATTTCGGGAAGAAGAATAGCAACCTTTCTTCTATCATCACTGTTGTACACTCTCGAGTTGGAGATCGAGATCATGACCTGAGATGATAATATTGATGGATGTTGAAAGAAGGCAGATACCAACAGCAAATCATGCCTTTCTTCGGCAAATATAGATACTATCACGTATACTAGGCAATATTGCTGTATAGAATAAGGCATCATATTGTAGAAGGACGCATTCCACTTCTTATGAATATCGTCATTTGTTGAGAGTTGAGAGTTGAGAGTTGATGAATGATCTGACCGTGGCAAATAAAAAGATACCTTTTTCAGTCGAAGGGGTATCCTACTTTTTGGGCAGTAGGTAGCAGGCAAGAGCAGTAGTAGCCACATACTACCCTGTTATTTGTGACATCTATTGCCATCATCGGTTTTGCTTAACTTTGTGCAGTTTTATATTGGCAGTCTCGATAAATATAGCATAGTGCTGTCTCCATAATCTTGGCAAGACTATCAAGAATATCAATACTATAGTACAGCTACTAAGCATATCAATCTTATCCATCATGTCAACAACAGTATCAGATACGTCAAAAGCATCAACATCGTCAGCAGAGAATATCTCAACCGATTCATTCAGAATAGAAGAGAAAGATAAACTACCCTGCAATCATGTTGGAAGTATCATCGGAAAAGGAGGAGAGATGATACGTGACCTCCAAGCTCGTTCTGGTTGTTTCATCGTTGTTGATAATCAAGATGGCAAGTCTCGTCTACCTCCCATGATTACCTACCGTGGCAAGTGTACAGAGGATATCAACTTTGCTAAGAGCTTAGTATCAATGTTATGCAATAATCAAAAAGATAAAGTTGAATTGACATTAGGTCAAGCTAGTATGAAACAGATGCAAGTACACAAGTCCGATGCCGGTCGTATCATTGGAAGAAGGGGTAAAATGATTAATAAACTACAGGTTGATAGTCAAGCGCGGATACAGATTGATCATAGTGGTAAGAAAGTGGACGGTGATAGTCGTTTAGTTATCATAACGGGAACGGAAGATGCTGTTGTCAAAGCAGAGAAGATGGTAGAAAAGCTTTTGAATGATCCCATTGCCTACTCTAAGTCGTCCAAAAGCAGTGGCAGAGGCAGGAGGAGTAGCAGTAGTATTACTGCCACCACAACGTCATCAACATCAAACAGTATTCCTAAGCATATCGATACTGCTCAGGAACCACAACCACAGCATTCGGTTGCATCGGAGGTATTGGCAAAACGAATAGTTGAATTGGAAAGTGACTTGTATTGTGCTCGAAGTGCCTTGATGGTACAACAGCCATATCAACAACTGTATCCACAGCCATACTGTTCACAACCATGTTATCCACAGCAGCAACCGTATTATTATGATCCAAACTATGGATGGGTAGCAACAGCATCGGCAGTAGATGGGGAGGTGTATCCTTATAATCGCGCTGCTTAGGTTTCAGGAATGATGTATCAGGAAATGTATATTGTAAAATAGAGCTAGTAATGGATGTCATGTGTAGTTACCGAGCATACTTATTGCTTACCTATGTAGATATGCCGTTTTGCATTGGCTCGGCTACTTTCTGCTAAAGCCATACTATACACATCAAACAAGCATATTAGTATTGAAATGGTGTCCTTAGACCTCTTAAGCTGTTTCTTACTCGAACTCTTTCATTGATATCATTTCATCGATATCATTCCATCTTTAGTGAGTATCTTGTTGCAATTGGCTTTTGGCTCTCCCTTTACTTCAGCCACATCAGTCCACTTAGCCTATTGGACTGAAAGATGTTCATTCTACTAGCTCTTCTTTTACCTTTGGTGCATCGACCCACTTTGCCTTCTTTAAGATGTCAATCAGCATCCGATGATACTTCGGCTCGCTAGGGCAGAATGCAGTCTTTGTCCTGCATGCCATACACGATATCCACCTCGGAATCTTCCCGTCGTTCTCTTCAGCAATTGCAGCTTGTCGTTTAAGGATACAACCGTGGCAGAAGCAATGATCACATGACTTTGATGATGCACTTAGTACTGGTAGATGTTTCTTAATGTCATCATCATCATTGTTTATATCAGTAGAGTACTTTGACCGGCATATGCTACATGTGGTATATTCTTGGCTTAATTGTAATGTCAATAATTTGGGTTGATACTGATCAGTACGTTGACGCTTCGCTGACGGAGGAGATGGTTGACCAGAAACTGCCATACGAATGAGTTGTTGAGATGAAACTCCAGCTTGGATTGAATCATTGTCTCCAGTGGTTGGCTCCTCATCATCGGTTTCCGTAATAGATGCAGTGTCGGAGGTATCATCAGTCTCTGCTTCGACATTACCATGTAGCACCTCAGGCATTTCCTCGTCTTCAGGAATGCAGCAGAACCTAGCAAATGATGAATAAGGTATAAAAGTAGAACTAGATCGATCGTCACCAGCGTTCCATTGTTGACATAGATCTTGAACAGTATAGCGACTACCGGAACTTGGATTAGTCACATAACGCATTGCAATCCAACGATCACGAATGCGGTTTCTAAGCCACGCAGGCCACGCCATGATAACAAATTAATAATGATAACTGATAATATAGACTTTGGTATTTGATAATGATAACATCTGCACAAACCCACCTCTCGTTGGCATTTGAATTGTCTCGCTGACATATAATGACTGCATCAATGACTCGCGTGGTCATTGATATATGAAAATGAAAACAACAACCTCTGTGTTGGACTTCATTCTTCAATGTGCATCACTAATAGTAGTTGTTCGTATAGAATCACGAGACCTATTATACCTTTGGTAACTCCTATACTTATCTGCACCGCATCAATGAGAGAAGACGACCTCTGCTGCATCCATCCTCATACTGCGTCTATCACCGAGGAGTAACGCTAACTGTTCGCACAGGTATCCTTCAGCGATCAAACGGTACCCAGCTACTGCCATCATCATGCAGGCAAAACGCTAGTAGAAGGCAGTTTGATATTGCAGCTCCTACTGCCTTTACAAATCCACGGCCCTAATCTATTATTATGTGCTTTGTTTCATTTCTTTGGTCGGGGCAGTACGGCTAATAATATTGATCACATAAATCTGAGTATATTGCAATTGCAATACGTATCAATTTCTACCCCCGCTGGTCTTTGCTATCAACAAACCTCATAGTATACACAACTACTCTAAGTGCAGCTAAGTATAATGAACTCTAACTCATCACTATTCGGTGATCTACTCGATGGTTGTCTTGAAAAAGAAAATGATAATGAAGTACATCATTTAGATGATAACTTCTTAGCCGGACCAGTCGATACCGATGCTCACATTGATGATAACTTACAACAACAAGCTGGTCAACAGTGGCGTCATCATTCTAATAATCATATTAACGTTACCGATCAAGAAGAAGACAACTCAACAACAAAAGATGGCAAGGGGAAGAAGGGAGGAGTTAGTCCACCCAAAATGGTATTCAACTCGTTAGGCGTGATGGAATTAGAACATCGATTTACCGGTGGTCAATCTATAACTACTCCTTCCAATGTAACTTCATTGTTATACTCCTCTGCCGGCGATGAAGAAGAAGAAAGCAGCAGTGACGACGATGATACAGACTTTATCTATGAGGTAGATCGACATGATCACTTATACTCCACTACCAACAACAACACAAACAGCACCATGAATAGTGGAAGTGGAAGGTATCAAACAACAAACTTTTTAGACACAGCGTCATCAATAATTGATAACTTACCTGTATTTAATAACTCAGGTAATTATACGGGAACTACTAGTAGGGAATGTAACATTGATGATTTAGAATATATGGGTAATAATACTAATGTACGATATGGGGGAATGGGTGGTGGTAGTGTTAGTTATGAATCAACTTCAACTAGACGATATAAAAAGTTACAAAGAAAATATTGTAGGGTGGGGATTGTTTTACTTGGTTTGGTTGGGATTGTATTGGGTATTTATTATGGCAAGGGTGGTACTTCTTCGTCTCAATCTCAACAACAATTTGATAGATATTATCAAATTGGTAGTGAAGATGATGGTATTATTGTGAGTGATGGTGTTGAGTTGGTAGAAGGCATGGTGAGTATATATTGCATGATGTGTCATGTGTGTTCTTAAGACTGCTTGTCTATGCCATAACTCACATGCTACTCTATCATCACATCTCTCTTCTCAATCACATCTCTACCTCAAAGGGTGACGGATATGCCAACATGAGCGGAGAAAACTCGGCCGTGGCATTCCACGAAATCAACGCCGGACCCGAAGGATGGTGGTGTGGCACATGTTCCTTCAAACTACGTTACTCCAACGGATCAAACCATCAAAGTCGTTCCTACCTTATCAAAATGAATGGTGAAACACTAGATACAATCAAATTTGATAAAACGAATAGTTGGTCAACTTGGGAATATACCAAAAGTATCACGTCGTATAATTGTTTAGGTAATAATGATGGTAAGACATATAATACTGTTAGTGTCGAGATTCAGAATGATGGTGGTAAGGGATATATCTATTTAGATGGATTAGATTTTAAACTTGGTACCGATGATGATGAGGATGAGGATGAGGATGGAGATAAGACTACTCCCGAGGTAAGTCGTCATAACACACGTTGTGATAATTGTGCTACTTACCCCTCTCGATCAACATTACATCTAACCTTATTCGTTCTGTCTACACTCTCAACTCATTCATCAGGTAACATTCCAAACTTTCACCGACGAGTCGGTTCAAAGTGACAAGAAAGACGATGTACAGGACAAGGCTGAGTACACTGATACAGCTACCAAAGAAGAGGCAGCCATTCAAGAAACATTACAAGCTGCTGTCGAGCCCAAGGATTCCAAGGCAGGACCCCTTGATCGATTCTACCAAGTTGATAATGAAGAGGAAGTTATCCTCTCTGGTGGAATACACTTTATCAAGAGTGTGGAGGATAACTTACTTGGATATGTTGAACTTGGAGGAGATCAAAGTATGGTAGCATTCAATAGGGTAGATACAGGCCCGGATGGTGGAGAATGTGTCTTCAAGTTTCTATATTCTAACGGAAGTGGAAATAGTCGTACATACTTTATCAAGGTGAATGATATCCTCGTATCTGATATGACGTTTGATCCAACAGACAGTTGGTCTGATTGGAAATATACACAAGTCATCACATCCAATTCTGATTGTGTTGCAAATAAAGATGGTAAGACGTTTAATAAGATCAGTATTGAACTGGCAAAGGAAGGTAGGGGTTACATCTATCTTGGTGGTATGGATTTCAAAGTTACTGCCCATGAAGAAGTCGATCAAGCCGATGAGGACCACTCGGATCATAGCCATAATGAAGCAGGGGAAGACAACTTAATTGTTAATGGTGATTTTGAGGATGGATTGGATAAGTGGTATATGAATAGTGGAGAGTTTGTACTGGATGAGACGAATGTATACTCTGGATCCCATTCCGTGTTGTGTATGGATAGAAAAGCTCATTGGAATGGTATTGAACAAGTTATTGATGTAGAGAAGGTGCAAAAGGATGCAACTTATCGTGTCTCTTGCTATGCCAAGATTAAAGAAGGTGCTGCAAAGGATAAGATCAAGCTAACTTTCAGGGTCCAAACTAATGATGATGATGGAGAGAAGACGTTTTATTTAGGTCCTGAACTTGAAGATATCGTCCAAGATGATATCAATGATAGTGATTGGTCGTACTATGAAGGCCAAGTTGCTCTCAATGTAACGGGAACTATTTCGGGTGTTCAGTTCTATGCCGAAGGTCCTGCTGAGGGTGTAGAATATTGGGTTGACGAGATCTCGGCGGTTAAAGTCGAATAGGAAGTGTATTAATTGTTTACTAGAGCTCATTTGTATGTGTAAGGTATCTGATAGTAGTAATTCCAATACTTTTATTTTACTCCTCCGGTGTCCATCCAAGTTAGGGTATGCACGGATAGAAGCTAGAATGCGATCAGATGGCATCCTTGTACCTCTTCAACTGTTCCTACCTCGAACACTTCTTTGTTGAATGATAAAGTCTTTATTTGCTCTTCTTTCACTTCAGCCATATCGGTCCATCTTGCTTGTTTCAGAATATCAATCAATACCCTATGATACTTCGGCTCACTAGGGCAGAATGCAGTCTTTGTTCGGCAGATCATACACGGTATCCACTTAGGAACCTTACCATCATTCTCCTCGGCAATTGAAGCTTGTTGCTTTAGAATACAACCGTGACAAAAGTAATGATCACATGACTTTGATGATGCACTGACAACAGGTAGATGTTTCCTTATGTTGTCGTCTTTGCTGTTCATAACTGTCGAGTACTTTGAGAGACAGATAATGCAACTCGTATGTTCTTGACCTAGCTGCATTGTCAATACTTTGGGCCGAACTTCTTGATCCTTATTTGTGCGTTGGCGTTTTGATGGAGGGCGCTGTATCGTGGCTGGTGTAAGTGATGTAAGTGATGCAATCTGTTTATCTCTCGCAGCAATCTCATTCTGTTTCCTCTTTAGATCTGATTTCAATTGAGCAATCACTTCATCTTTTGCTGTAATCTCTTTCTCTTTCATTTTGATGTCTTGGAAGACGACAGTTTCATTCAATGCTTTGAGTCTCAGACCGAGTGTTTGTTTTAACTTAGCAATTTCTCCATCTCTTGATGCCAACTTGTCCTTTAAAGAGGCAATCTCATGTTTAGGCTCTTGCGTCTGTGGCAGAGTACCCCATCTACTCTTTTTCTGCTTGCCACCCAATGAGATATGATCATTATTAACTTCAATAGATGGAGAATTGGATACCTTGGCTGATAGTGAAGCAATCTTCTGGTCTTTGTTATTTATATCATTGTCCTTGTTCCTTAGATAACATCTTAAGCGGTTGATGACATTCTCTCTCGACTCTAGCTCGTCTTTTGAAGTAGCAAGCTCGTCTTTTAAACATACAATCTCTTCATTCCTCTTTGCGACGAGATTGTTCCACTCTCCAATCTCTGCATCTTTCTCTTTTAAGAGTGCAATATAGTTCTCTCTTGAAGTATATGATTCGATCTCCTCTTCTTTTTCTATAATCAGTTGACTCTTGCTCTTTAGATCAACCTGTAAATTGCCGATATAATCTTCTCTCAGTGTAATTGCTTTCTCTTTCAATGCAATTTTATCTCTCAGCCCAGCAATATCGGTATCTCTTATGGTGAAACTTGATCTCTTGATGCAAGTATATCTCTCAAGTTAGTAATCTCAAATCCTTTTGCACTATCTTTTGCCTCTATCTCCTTGATCTTTTTATCTTTTGATATAATCTCTTTATCGTGTTCATCGGCTGTCTGTTTCAATCGAGCAATTTCGTCATCCCTTGACAACAGCTTGGCTATCAAGGTATCCTCTCGACTGCAATCCCTAATATTAATATCATCTTCTCTTTCGTTGGTACTGTAATGCAATTGCTGATCTTTAGAATTGTGCTTTTGGTTGCTACTATTGATACCTATTGAACGATAGGAGGTATGTTCCTCCACCGGTGGCTGCCACCGAAATGCAATATTAGTTTCTGGTTCATTTGGTACAATACTATCACTATCATCATGACTCAATGAGTTGAAATATGTAGACTCAAGAGTAAGAGATTCCTCAGCCTCAGCTGCTGCCTTCTTCTTGTGTTTCTTCCCATTCATGTGTTGTAATTTCATATTCTCGTTTGGACAATTAACTTTACATATTTGACAATAGAACCCAGAAGCCGATGAAATGATCCCATTACTCATATCTTATTTTATCATATAAAAGTGGTGGTCTAGAGACCGTGGTGGCTTAAGAATAGAAGTATTAGATGTGTTTAAACTTTGATACACAAGATATGCACTTTTTTGTAATAATACTACAATAAACTGCCGCGAATGAACTTCGGTATATGTAGTAAATGATAAATTATCAAATGGCGGTAGTGGGAGGGTACCAAAGTATATTTAATATGTTGTTCTGGTGATAGTGATGGGTAGTCGATGATGCAAATTATTTTGAGATAGGCGTACCTAGGTGGATAACATCTATGAATAGACTGCCGAATAAATGTAAAGTATTGTCGGTCATGAATGAAATCATACAATATTCTTCTGGACAAATATTATCGATATAAAGACGGATAATGCCAATTAGCATGCCAAGCATGCCATCGTCGATGAACTAATTGGAGATCTTTATTTCATCACTTTATTGTCAAAAGGATACCTTAGGATACCGGCTCCGTTGTCAAACTTCCATCCATTCGCCAATTTAACTTCCAACCGAGCTTGCAACTTCCATCCACTCGCGGTTCTAACTTCCAACCACACGACGACGCCTAGCAACGCTGTGTATATGCCGTCGGTAGCATCTCCTCATAATTCTATAACATTGCAATCATTCATTGATTTGCAACTAGCCATACATAACTCATCTCATACTCAACTCGATTGAATCGATATCCTCCGATCGCCTGAGTCGTCTATTGCAAATACATTCCTATATCCATCGTCGTCGACCGAATCAATCATCCATCATCTATCCATCATGAACTATTCAAGTGCCCTCTTCACTCTATTGGCAATAATAGCCACATCATCCGCTCAAACTAATCAAACAAAGTTTGAAAAGAAACAAATCAAAATACAAAAACGTAATAAGCGTCAAGAACGTAACGAAGCCCTCAAGGGTACTACAGTAAAGACCAATCCGCAGTCAGCAAATGTACCAACAACATCACCATCTTACACACCTACTGAATGGCCAACTTGGTTCCCCACAACTGATCAAACGAAAGCCCCAACAACACGTAAGCCAACCCGACCACCTCGTACGCCACGTCCAACGAAGAACCCCACACCAATTCCAACTACACCAATCACACCACAATTAAATCAAAATGGATTAGTAATAGCCGTAGATGATACAATCTCCCTCCAATCAGGAACAACTGAAGCCTTCATCGCTGTCCTAGAAAACGATACCGGATCTAACTTAATTGTTCGTGCAATCACAAGTCAACCTACCAATGGACAATGTAGTATTAGTTTAAATTTAAGTGAGGTAGTATATATACCAAATGATACAAGTTTCGTGGGTAGTGATCAATGTACATATGAAACATGTGATGATGAAGAAGATTGTGATACGGCAATTGTTCGGATTACTATTGGTAGTGGTGTTAATTCCAAGTGGATGTGATTTGGGAACAATTGTAGATGTTGCCGAAAAGAATGGATTTGATACATTAGTTGCAGCTGTGGAGGCTGCTGGATTGGTAGATACTCTGAATGGAGATGGACCGTTTACTGTATTTGGTACGTTTTTGTTGTAGTTTTTTGTTTGATCTCTTTGTGTAACATGATATGTGTCAATAAACTTACATATCTAACACACATCATATTATGTTCTTCTCCCTCTTACCCAAAACAAAAACAGCCCCAACGGATGAGGCATTCGCCGCCCTACCAGCAGGAACACTTGATACACTCCTCCAACCGGAGAATGTTGATGACTTAACAGCAATCCTAACCTATCATGTCGTGTCGGGAAGAGTACCAAGTAATGCTCTTGAAACAGGTCCAGTCCAAACAGTCAATGGTGCCAATGTTAACATTGAATTAATATCAAATGGTGATATATTCGTGAATGATGCCGAGGTTATTCTTCCTGATGTTCCGGCATGTAATGGTATTATTCATGTAATTGATGAGGTATTATTACCTCCCGTTGTGCCCGTGCCTCCACCTACTCCACCTACGCCACCATCACCCACGCCTCCTGCAATGACACCTTTCCCCACCGAGGTTACGGCACAGCCTACCAGGAAAGTTTCTCCACCAAGCGGTGGCGGTAGTGGAGGAGATGGTCCAATGGATGGAATGAGTTATAGTTATTCCAAGGATTATAATTATGATCATTTAGACTACTACAAATCCAAGGATTCAAGTAGTTCTAGTTCTAGTTGGAGTGGATCGTCAAGCAGTGGAAAGAGTGGCAAGTCGGGTAGTAGTTATTCGGGTAAATCTGGCAAGAGTGGTTCATCGTCATGGTCATCATCGGGGAAGAGCGGAAAGAGCGGCGGTTACTCCTCGTCAAGCAGTTCTAGTTCATCGACAAAGTGGGGAGCATCTTACAGTAAGGATGATTCGTATGATAACAAGCCATACTATCCCCCCAAGCCCAAGCCTCCCAAGCCAGCTTACTCCAAGCCATCGTATGATAGTCCCGATTCATACTCCAAGCCTTCGTATAGCAAGCCAAGTTATAGCGAAGACTCATACTCCAAGCCATCATACTCTAAGCCATCGTATTCCAAACCATCTTATTCGAAACCATCGTATTCCAAGCCATCATACTCTAAGGATACCTACTATTCCGAGGATGCAGGGTGGGGGAAACCAGAATGGGGATCGTCCTCAAGCTCTTCATCATGGTCTTCGGGAAGTGGCAAGTCGGGCAAGAGTGGTGGAGGAGGAGGATCGGGTTCGTCATGGGGCAGTGGCAAGACGAGAAAAGTACGAAGGAATTTAAGAAGGAGGTAGAACATGTGAAGTGGCCGGTCCCCCATTCAATATCACTTGTGTTGCAAAATGTATATATCTTTGCTGTGATAGAAAATGGATCGAGACCTTGTTGGTTGCTTTTGTATATTAGAAAAGGATGTGTAGTGTTTGGAACAGTACATGTCCCGAATCATTGTTATATGGATTGTGATGAAGAGAAATAGAGATGCTAGAGTTGAGTAGTATGCGCCGCCTTTTGTCCTTCAAGTATTTGCTTTAGAAAGAGTTGATTGGATCAAACTTTTCCTAGGTATTACTTTGTGTTTCCAGAAGGATAGTGAATGTTGTAATAGAGGCAGGCTGCAACATATTAAGTTAGAAAAGAACTGATTTATGGACTCTCGGCAGCGGCGAGGCCTGCTTATACTCATGTGTGTAAATGGTAACTAAACTTATCTAAAGAAATAGTTCGATAGTTTCCACCTGCTTATTAAATATACTTGTACAGCTCATTATGCAGAAGCTTCGCCCCTCTGGATACTCTTCACCTCATTCAAATACTTTTGATAAGCCCATAATGCCTGTGCGTAATCATCTTTCGCCACGGGGTAATCACATTAATCTACACTATCTAGTTGATATATTTGTAATCCGCTCGTGCTGCAGCAGCTTCATCCCTCTGGCTACTTTTCACTTCTAGCAAATACTTTTGATAAGCTCGCAATGCCTTTACATAATCATCTTTTGTTGCATGTCCCCTTGAGTATAGTTTTTGGATTACCTTCAAAGACTCGTGAACTCCGCCCTCTGTGGCAATCATGTAGTGCTTCAACGCCTTATCCAGGGAACCCATATTTTCCTCGAAAGCACCAAGATTGTGCCTTGCATGTGAATCTCCTTTCATTGCTGCCAGCTCGTAGTAGTGAACAGCTTTCTTCTCATCAATTTCCACTCCGTAGCCAAATTTATAAGCAGCACCAATGTTATAACATGATATGGTATCACCGAGTTCATCCGCCCGTCGATAAAGTTCTAATCCTTTCGTTTGATCTTGAGGCAAACCATGCAAACCATTAGAGTAATGACTTCCTAGACTGAACATTGCATGGGCATCCCCAGCATCCTCCCGTTTCCATAAGCGTTTAATTACTTCTTCGTTTGTTTCAGGAGTTGGAGTTCTACAAAAAGGACACAATGCTTCCTCATCTCTGATTTGTACTGCATGAATACATCCACTGCAAATAACTTTTCCACAACATGATTTGTATCTCCACCCAGAGTTTAACGTTGGCAACCGTAAAAAACAAATTGGACAATCTTCTTTTCGTGGAGGTCGTTTGAACAATTCAATATCATGTAATTCAGCAGCATTTTTGTTTTCTACTTCTTGTAACATAGCGGCGTGTCTGAGATGTTCCTCGCAATCTTTCTTATGCTTCTTTTTGTGTACTTTCTTACATACTGCATTACAATATTTTGTCATCTTACACTTGTTGCACGTATTGTTGGCACCCTCCTTACCACAATTGGCACATATATTAGACGCCTCCAAACTACCGGTATTGTTCTGTACGATATCAAGTTCAACATTATCATTATTACTCGATGTGTCATCTGTTTTGTTATGCTCTAATTTTTGCTCACAAGATGCGCCCTCTTTCATCTCTTCGGATTTCGTAGATGCTGCATCACTATCATCAGCTGTAGTTAGCTTCTCAATATCATTCGATATATCATCAACTATATTAGTACTACTTGATATATTGATATCAATAATACATTTGCTCATGATTTTGGTACTAATAAATATTGTTTGAAATTAAAGTTGAGATACTGTGTGGGCTCTGGTTGAAGTGGCGCCATTCAGTACTACAAACCCAACAACCTTGAGATAATAAAGAGCTATTATACAGTAGATTATGCCCGATAGGAGAATAAACTCTACTCCAACAACAACCTACAACAACACACCTTATTGTTTCTTTAAGAAGTTTCAAGTTAGTAGTAGATATTTGGTTGTAGAAGTTTCATTATAAAGATGACTGCCGTTAATTGTTGAGAACTCCCCTACCCGAATCAGATGGAAATTATATTGAGCAGATAATGAAGCGAGCTGAGGTTAATGACGCCAAAGCAATTTACGCTCTCGGAATTTATTATTCTAAGGGTAAGCACGGATTGCCACAAGATTGGGCAAAGGCATTAGAACTATTCCACAAAGCAGCAGATCTTGGATATATTGGATTGTCTTGCCTTTGTATTGGTAACGCGTATTATAACGGTCATGGAGTGCAAAGGGATATGAAGAAGGCGTTGCATTACTGGGAAAAAGGCGCAATGGGAGGAGAAACACAATCAAGACGAAACCTAGGAATATTATTGGAGGATACCGCAACCATTAAAACGGTCGATTTCATAGAAATTAAGATATGTGTCTTCACATTTTGGTGCTATCCTACATAGGAACTAGTAGCAAGATACCGAAAAACCTTCAGAGATACGAAGTAATATGTCCATCTTTCTCGCTCCAAGTGATGAAGCGACTTTCGTACCTTCCCATTGGTACCATGAGGCTCTATCTTGGCTCCAATCAATGGTGGCTGAAACAACTGTGCTAAGCTATGTATCATCTGCAAATCAAGCTGCATACATGATACTTATCACCATCGAACAAGATGATATTCTTTTGCACTCAAAGTGTAGAGCTTGAGCCAAAGATCTTGGTCGCCAGCTGATCTGTTATTCGAAGAAGAGTATGATGTTGTTCTATAAATTGCATAGGTTGTCAACTGGTACTAGTTTTAGAAAGTAAAATACATGATAACTTGTGAACACTGTGTAAACTTTAGCAGACAAAGATTCGACAGAGGGAAATTGATATAGAAAGAATTTGTGGTAATTCTAAGAATCGTCACAGAGTTGTTTTAAGCAAGAAAGGAACTCTAAGGAACTGGCACAGCCAAGTCCTACAACACAAACTCATACTCTCTACGATATGTTATAGTGGCTGTTCATCTTGTGGCTTCTACTACATACTTGTCTCTTCAATGAGTGTGTTATTATATTCAAAACCTTACAATTACAAAAACACATGGCTATGAAAAGGTAGTGCCTCTTTCATCCTTTAGTCCTTAAACATAGTGAACACAATAAGTGATTATACAACAATATAATGGTTATGCACCCAACTTGTGTCCAAATATTGACTGAATGCTGACAGAAAAAGGAGAATTTTGCCCAATCTGGGGCAAGAAACCTGCCAACAAGTGGCTGTAAAAGTATGGTGGAGGGACTTACAATCATGCTGGGAGTGTTCATCAACTTGTTATATAT
>Ga0214479_100857_pt1 | contig 15349 bp, 7 predicted proteins | sample M1_20Mar14CPVII9_5_FD_165054 | JGI IMG/M metagenome (GOLD analysis project Ga0214479, IMG submission 165054) | Marine eukaryotic communities from Monterey Bay, California, United States - M1_20Mar14CPVII9sort6BwellE14 | ecosystem: Environmental > Aquatic > Marine > Unclassified | place: USA...
GGAAGTTGTTCTTCTTTGTGATGATGGATGATGTTGATGTATTGGAGGATGATGTTGATATGAGTTGTGTGGTTGGAAAGCAAATACCGACCAGCTGGAGAGTATCACAGCAAAAAGAAGTGTAGCAGTCTTCATAGATATTCTTGTGATAGTAAGAGATAGTGCCACCAGCAATAGGTAGTAGTAGTAGTAATGCAGTTTATGCCTTATGCCAAAAAAATGCAAGATACCGGCTAACCTTCACCAACTATTTTGTATTTGATAATCGGTGCACCCTATCTAATTAATAAAGATGGCAGAAGAATGGGAGACGCCTATTGGCCTGACAAAGGAGTGTGCTATTTCTATAGATGATTCTTCAGACGATGATGAGGTCGGTAAACGCTGTGTAGATGGCGCAGATAATGTCGCAAACACAAAAGGTAGTGAGGAGTTGCAATACTATGGTGCTGCTTCTAGTTCTTCTTACTTCAATTCGTCAAAGTCGACAACATCAACTTCTAAAGCCGATAATAGAAACTGTATAGAGTCGTGTACTATGTCATCAAAAGCATCAAACAATGAGAGTACCGATACTGCCAGCACAGATGACACACAAGATGTGAGCATCAAAAGTAATAACGATAGTGCTGATAATAATATGGTGGCAGACAATACGAAACAACCACCAAGTCAGGACGAGAGGAAAGTAGATAATACTACCAAGAATGACAATCCATTTGCATCATTTGCCTTTATATCAGGAGAAGCTTCGATACCATCATCTTCATCTTCATGGCGGTCTAAGAAACTCTCTCACACCAATAGTAAATCATCTTCTCATAATAATAAACAACAACATACAAAGCGAAAGAATGATAATAATGGTATATCGTCATCAGTGGTAACAAAGAAAGCTAAACAACCGCCACCACATTCATTCTTTAACAAAAGTACTGGTAGTTCAGAAGATAATATAATACGTTGTAAAGATAAAAAATATGAGAGACAAGAGCTCATTTCTAAATGGCATAAATTTGCTGATCCAAATACACCAATAGAGCAACAACGTTTTCAGGTATTAGTTGCAGCTAGATTACATGCTAGATGTCAGGAACCAGTAGTATTGAAAGCAATGGATAAATTGAGAAAATACTTTAATGAGAAGGATGAAGGGAGAGTAGATAATAATGAGGCTTGTACATCCCAATCATCAGCCGAAGCAACAAAAGCAGAAGAAACAACAACATCTCAATCACAACAAACTTCAGGTCAAGGTCTAACAGTTCACAACCTTGCAAATGCAGATCCTGAAACAGAAATTGCCCCACTACTCAAATCAGTGCTGTTTGGAAATGTCAAAAGCAAACATATAGTCCAAGCTGCAAAGGATGTCCTTCAAAAGTTTGGAGGTAGAGTACCCGAATCTATTGTTAGCCTTAAAAGTATAATGGGGATTGGACCAGAACTAGCGGGGGTATTGAATATTGTGAATAAGGTGGATACATATACACAGAAATAGATTGGACGGGTATGTGATATTCCGAAATTCACTTTGGGGGCACTATTAGATACTCCCCCAGATCGAACAACACCGCCTTGCTTGGTCGGAGTTTATTAATATCAATATAGAGGGAACCATCTTCTGGTGTCAGGAATTCCGCCACTTTGATAGAAGTCGTTATGGAGACGTATTATTGCAAACCCCTCATAAACCGGTACCCTAAAAACAAGCAAGACCAACAAGACGATGATGCTTTCTTCATCTATTGTTCGGAAGATGGCTATACACTACGAACCAAACCAGGTCCAAGACAGTCAGCTGTGTTTACTAAGGCCTATGACAGTTCCACGATTATCAAACAAACAGATCTATCGCTCATAAAAACTACTACTAAAACATTAAGACAAAATCACTAAGACACCAGACTAAATAAGAAACCAAATTAACCCGAAGAAGATAACTAAGAATAACACAAGCAGATAACATGAAGATCTCCAATACTATTACAAACATCACCATCCTTCTCCTTGCAATTTCCGAACAAGCACATGGCAAACCTAGCAATTATGATCGCTGTGTTGGAGACCCTGAGCCTAATGCCATCACTAGGAAAGGATCTGATAACGGCAATGGTTCAAGATTTGCTTTTCGACTATTGAACAATGGCAATGAAATGTGCACTTCGGAGGTGGGAGAAGTATATCAATGGGGTAAGTTCAATAATATCCGTAGCTTTGAAGATTGTGCTGTGACTTGTGTCGAAGAATCTCCACTTCAGCTAATCAACGACGGCGTATTTCGAGGATTCAATTTCGACTGTAAGAAGAAGCAGTGTATGTGCCTCTTTGATGAGGGGGGGTTAGATAGGCTAACTGGCCGTGAGAGGAGTGTATTTAGAGGAACAGACCGAAAAGGGCGTGGATATGACAGTATTGATCGTAACCGTGGCAAATATGCGAGAGATATCTTCTGCGGAAGTTTAGTTGGGTTCATGGAAGAGGAAGCCGAAGTGGTACTTCAAACTGACCGACCTGCTCTAAGAGGTGGTATCAAGCTCGCTACTACCTTCGAAGAACAAGTTGCTGAGGCATTAGGTAACTATGAGGAAGAAGGCTGCGAGAAGAACGGACATTCTTGTACACATGCTGATCAATGTTGTAATGACTTTTGTGTACCTAATAATGATGGGGTTTCAACAACTTGTGCTGAAGGTGAATCCTGTACTTGTGCTTAAGGGTTCGGTTATAAGGTAGATACAGTCAACTGAATCGACAGCAACAACACATTAGTGCCTGTATATTGTAATGTATAAGATTATATTCTGTTTAAGAGTTATACTATTCACTCCAATATGATAAATGAAGAGGCATTACTCACAGAGATACTTTAGCCCTCAACTAAGAAGTCTTCCAAATCAACAAAGGCATCATTTGTGTTGTGCTTTTCTCCTGGCGTTGTTGCAAACTCATCGTCATCCATCGTAAGCCAGTTATCAATCGTATCATTCCTGCTCCGCAGTGATACCCTATGAGACTTCCGCATGGGTGTATAACGCCGCATCACCTGTCGTTTTCCAGCTGCAGTGAATTCTTCTTCCTCAGCATCCGTATCAGAATCGGAATCTTCATCTGAGAGGAGATTATCTCCGGCGTCAATTGCTTTTAAGATTCGTTTACTTGAATCTACATTCTCAATGCATTGACGAAGCAATCCTCTAAATGTAGGCTGATTGAGTTGTTCATTATTGTCTTGTCTGCTTATCATGGTAGACAGTACTTCTTCAAAGTTAAGCAGTCTTTGACTCGAGCTGCTTTCATCACCCATACAACTAAAATCAGCCGCCAAGATGGCATCGAGCTTTTGTACTTCAGCCTCCAAGCCATCTAGCTTTAGAAGAACCTTGGGTAGACGACCAAGTATTGGATAACCATCTTTTCCAAAAGATGAAAGAGAAGAGGAATACCATGATATAATTCCAGTAATCAAATCATGTTGTGGCGTATCGTTTGACTTGACTGACTGTAACCACCCAAGGATACAAATTAAAGACTCCTTAAGCTTGGAATCACTGTATAGACTTTGACTTGTAATTGGCCGCAAATCATTGAAGTGTTTGATAACCTGCTTAAAGGCAAGCACTAAGGTCACAGCAACCTTTTCTATGCATGAGCACATGTTGGACTTTCCATAGTAAGAAAGGTACTCAGCTAATATTGTTGATGTAGGTTCCTCATCTGCATTGTTGCCTAGCTCAGCTTTTGATTCATTCTGATGAACTTGAAACATGCGACACAGTGAAATGTGCAAACGAGAGAAGCCGTCTATTCTTCGCTTGGCAAGAGCTAATGGTTTGTCGATAGGGCTTTTTACAATGTGCCTGGCTGTTGATTTATCACTTCCCATAATGATTTGGTAAGAGTCACTCCACATGTTAGTTAAAGCTGTGATCGAGCAGTTGCATACCCAGGGTAATGTTTTCATTGTCGTAATACTATGCGTTTGAGCAGCACTTCCTGGTCCTTTACCGCCATCTGTTTTGGATTCATCTACCTCTGAGTCTTTCTTAGATGACAGGAGGAATTCATCATTACTAGTACTACTTTCCTTTTCTCCCCTATCCGAAAGGGCAAGTGCTTCCGGCTTCTGACTACTCTTCATTTCAACTGCTTTGGACTTCAAATGAACACTGCATTGTTCTAGCAGCTCACAGGTATGTTCACTTGGTACCTTATCAATTATACACTCATCAACCAGCCTCTCTACCCTCTGGACTAATCTTGGCATCTTATCAATACAGAGTCCCAATGAGTTTTTGACAACAGAAGCTTGCCGCAATGGATTTTCTCGAAGTATTTCCCATAAGATCTCGGCTGCTTGATAAACAGATGAGAATGTACTACTCATTTGACGTTGGGTACTTGTGGAAATTGATTCAAACAGTATCGAAATTGCATCAACACATTCTTCAATGGCATCTAAGAAACACAACATCAGCCGCTTCTGAAGACCTCCACTGTATCCGTGAAACGATGCATCCAAGTCTTGGCATAATCGTGGTAGTAGCTCAAGCATCAATTCTAGATTTTCCTTGCGCTCTTGAGGAGATAAGTCGGTGTGTAAAGAGGACACAGAGTTGAGGATTTGGGACAGCGTCAACAGAACTGTCTCTCGCATAAATCGGACATGAAAGTCTAAATCTTCGGAGGATGCAATTGTTACTAACGAGAATGATGTCTCGATATCATTTGGATTCATTTCTTGACCTGACCATCCTCCCTTTTCAACACAAGATTCTTTGACGAATGAAATCAATAGTTGGGAAGACTCCTCATCAGTAAGTGAGCAGTATATTGACCAGCACGAACAAAGCATGCGGCTTTGACTTGGACTGTCCCGCAAAGTTCGTTTGGAATGAATCTTGCAGAAGTCTAATGCATTCTTTACCAGCACGTCTACCTCTGGTAATATGCTCATCTTCTTCTCATTTGTTGTAAGAAGAGGACGCAAGCGGTGAGATGCCAAGTCAATGAGCTGACAGATTGACTTGTGAGATACACTTCCCAAGACAATCTCACTGCTTGATAATCGCCGCTTACACCATAATACATGATTTACACCGAGCAGTATAGACTTGTCTTGATTGCTGGATTCACAACTTGTTTCACTTCGAAGAAGAACATCAACTAGAATATCACAAAGTGACTCTTGGAAGCGTTTGAATTGTGTACAGGCTTTCAATTCCTCGTCCATTTGCCATTGGTTCTGTGTATCATCAAGAGACTTGTCTTGAATCCAGCTTGGAAGTAAAGAGCCGTGCTTCTGGCCTTCTTCTTGGAGATGATATGCCTCAGAATCAGATATATATCTTACCAATTTCTTTAATGTTTCGTTTGTATCATCTCTTCTGATCTTATCAAGTTGAATCATTCTGGCAGTACCCTGGAGGATAATCATTAATAAGACCTCGTCAAGGGCTAGATCACTATTACTTGGATTAAATCCTGCTTGCACTGCTCGATAAATGTCACTAAATAAACTGTCTATTGCGTCGTTTTGGTTAGTCTCGTCTAAGGCAACAGTGGGTGCTTCCTTGAGTAATGTCCAAAGAAGATGGGTGCTCAGAAGCTTTTGTGATTCATTTTGCATGACAGAACCATTGGATTTGTCACTGATAATAGCATCGTACAAACAAATAGCCAGCCGTAGCAATCCTGGGACATCGATCATCTTGTGAAGCAGTCTGGATGATGATGAAGGAGAATGTCCCATGGAAAATATACTCTCGGCAACCAATGAGGAAGAGGACAATGATTCGGAGTCTTCCAACGCAATACAATTTAGAAGACTTATAAAGCATGCTCTCAACAATCGATGTGATACCCACTTAGTCAACTTTCCACCTTGAGATGATATACTAAGCTCATTGAGCATCCATGATATGATGTTAATTTGTACACGAGATGTTGTGGAGGAGATTGATAAAGACGATGGTCGTTGAAGTACAATAAAATCCGCAATCATCATTAGAGCTCTCTGACCACAATCATCTTCAATGACTGATTGGCTTGAAGTGTGACAAATTTCAACCAATAAAAGTAGGCAATGTATGGATAGATAAATATCATCATCAATCTTTCTCGGTGCGGTTGGTAGAGTTTCAAACAAATTAGTTGATGATGAGTAAGCATATGAAGATGATAGAGCTCGCATGTTCTTCTGAGCCATGGCTAGAATCGCTTCCCGACCAGATGGAATAGGTGCAAGTGCACTAGCAAGCCGAGACAAGGCCCAATATGAAAGCTTTGGAGCTTCGCCAGTACCATCATATGTATCACTTGACAAGGACGATTTTGAAAGTAGATTGCACAATGGCTCCAACACAGCTGTCACATGATCTCTTCTATCTTTTCTTCTCACAATATTATTGGTCAAACATTTATCATCATTAGCAACAAGAGACCATGCCAACATGGATATGATGAGAAAACATGCCTCCTTACTCTGTTTCCCAGCAGTGTGTGAGTTATGAAATGTCATATTAGCAAGACGATTGTAAATGGACCGTACGATATCATCCCGAGATGAAGGCACCTCGAAGAATACGACAACGATAGCAACAATTGCCATTGCAGTGCCATCATTCGAATCATTACTGCTACGACTACCATGATCATCAAGGATCATATTAGCCGCATCAATCCATATTTTTGCGCTATCCGCCTTGGAAGAGTCAATTGATCGTGGCTCCCAAGTATCATGATCAGCTCCGTGATTTAAACTAGTGCGGACCAAGTTCGAATAGGAAGAGAGAGTATGTAGACCAAGTTCATGTTGATACGAATCATTACTGATGTTGTCTGGTGTGGCTTTGTATCGATTGTGAAACTTGTCATTACCAGCATAGTAACAACATTTCAATACATTGTATGCTGATTGCTCAGTCTTTCCTCCAACAATGTTACTATCACTCAAGTCTTCTTCTCTAACCGACGACAGACGTAATAGTACCTTTAGAGCATAGCCTATTTCATCATCAGCACCACCAACACTATTACTATTGTTAGCATCAGAACTTGTATGATCGTGTAATACTCGTTGCAATACAGCAGATGCCATACGGAATACAGCACGGGGACCAACATTATTTGTTGATGATATTCCTGAATGATTGGAAGAAGAAGATCTAGCTCTCATAATCAATAATACAACTCCGGCAACAGCCCAAGCTGGAACAACACACTGTTGGGAGTCAGCAACTCCTGATGACTCTTCCAATTTAGTATCGTCTTGATTACATAACAGACAACATTCTCTATTACATGCCTCTAAAATTGATTTAACAGTATCAACCGATGCCCCAGTAAACGATGGAAGAAGGACATGTGACTCAACCGTGGATAGTAATGCCAATCGATCTACTCCGCCTCCACTCCCTGATGATGACACCCTTCTAGGATGGTCTACTGATGATGTTGAGAATGGTCTTTGGTTCGTAGCAACTGACGTTGCATGATATAGTTGAAGTAATATTGATTCCCAACTAATAAGGCATGAACTATTGTTGTCACTAGAAGTAGTGGTGGCAGAGGAACATCTTGTTGTCGTTGCTACCAGCATTCGAAAGACACATCGCATCAAGGCAGGATAATCCGATGTTGGGATGATATGTATTCCCTCATCAACTATTCCCTCATCAATCACTTGTTGATTTCGTTGTTCTAGTTGATTCGTATCGCTAACCCCCCCACTACTGCCTAGTCTATCAACATTATTATTAAGATCTGAGTAGCATATCAAATTATCAAATATAACATTACCAATTTCAATCTTTAAACAATCCAAATATGTAAACTCTTCTTCGTTATTATCTAAAATTATTGTTGTTGTTGTTGTTAACATTCGATTAATACCAATATCATCAATTGCTAATGAAAGTAATGGTAGTAATGCTTCTGCGCGTATTGTCCTACTTTTTTGAACGTTATTATTAGTGGTGATGTTTGAGTTGGAGGATGCAAATAATAACGAAAGAAGTTTATCACTTGCACGTTCTACTTGAACTTCTCCTCCTCCTTCCTTATCGTCTGGAGATGATTGTTCATATTCATCATTATCATTCATAACAACATCATTCATAACATCATTATCATCGTCACTCTTCTTTACTACCATATTACCACTATTCCCCTTAGCTTCTTCTTTAATATGTAAATCAAACTTTATATCATTCAATATATCCAATGTTGTTAATATAGTTGGTATTAATTCCAATGGTAATATATAGGAATTGTATCGTTTCTTCCTCTTGTTGTTGTTGTTGGTAGGAGCTGTTGCTGTTGTTGTACTTACTTCTACCTTGTTAATTAGTAATGGTTCAAGTATAACATTGCCCAATGTAGTTAGTTGATTAATTATATTATCCAAATTGTCAACTCTTTTATTATTAAGTGCTATTGATCCCAAAGTTGATATGAATGTACGAATTTCAGCAATTAATGCTATTTCCTCACCGTGGCTTAGTTTTGTTGTAGAGTTTTTGATGTTATTATTATCATTATTGGTATATTGTAATGATTGTATAGCTGCAGTTGCTGCTTGCCTAATATATATTATATTTTCGAAAGGATCATGGGTATAATAATGTTAGGTATCAGTTGTGAAATCAATAGAAACAGACAGCTAATTACAATACAGTAACTTACCATGGAATAACATATCTATCATGCGGTATACATAGTAATGCCTTTAATAACAAATGTGCCTTAACGGATAGTGGTATATCCATATTATCATCCACTGCTGCTGCTGAACTACTATTGCAAACATCACTTGTATGATAGCCAATTAATGTATAGAATATTGATAATATCTCTTGACACTTGTTGTTTGGTACTTCATCATCATCTTGTCTGTGTGCTGTAGCTGGCGAATCATTTGCAACAATGTCTAATATAGAAAATAATTCAGAACTATTATTACTACCGCGTTCTATTGCATGACATGTATCAATTGCAAGCTGATATCGTTTATTGTTGTTGGTGTTGTTGGCATTCATATTTTTGTTGATATATTAGAGAGTTATCTGCTTACTCATTCGCTGCCTATAATTTTGCAATAGGTGGATCTATCCGCAACTATACTACTACTCTCTATACAATCATCCAATCAAGACAGAGCAAGCAATAGTTCACTGCACACTATGACACTTTTAGTGCAATATCGTACACGGAGTACAAAATACGACAATGAGACTTACGATTTACGAAACACTGCAGAGTTGAAAGTTGATACATAAACTCTAGTGTTGCTGTGTGTATTGCTTGAGCTGTGAGCAGAGTTCAAGCACATATCCCTTCTTGGCGTTGGTATGTTCTGGTTTAATCAGAGAGTGGATATGGGATGATGTACTTACTGGAAGGAGGAGTACTTGAACCTCCTAGTGTAGATAGAGTCAGAGTAAGCAGTGGAAAGAGAGCGCTATCGAACAACATTGATATAACTTTCAAGAGACAGTACTATCTTCATTAGTTATGCTTGTCAATGTAAAGCGCCCCTCCGTGTCTATTCATTAAAGATATCCGATGCTGCAGCTTTATCTCTTGCATCACTCTTCATTTCCTTCTGTCTCTCATGATAAGCTCGTAACGTACTTGCATATTCATCTTTTGTGACTGACCCAACCTTATATCCTATCTTGACTTTTTTCAAAGATGTCTCATCTCCTGCCTTTGCTGCAAGTGTAAAGTGCTTCAATGACCGGTGAAAATTGCCAACCTTAAATTCCATATAACCAAGATTATTCCTCGCGTGTATATCTCCGCCCATAGCTGCGAGCTCAAAGTAATGTTTAGCCTTCTTTTCATCCCTTTCCACACTCACTCCATTTTCATGGTACATGCCCAAGTTACAATATGCCTCAGCATAGCCAAGCTCTGCTGCCTTTAGCCACAACTCCTTAGCCTTATTCATATCCTGTGGCAAACTAGTAGTTCCGTTGGCATAATACCCTGCAAGATGATTGAATGCCCCAACGTACCCTTTTTCCATTAGCTTCTTTGTTCTTTCAATGTGTTCATCTAGGTTTTTTGCATTAGGCGTCCTGCAGAATGGGCAAAGTAGTACTCCTCTCACACTCTCAACCATAGTACAAATACAACCTTTACAGATAAACTTCCCACAACAGGGCTTAAAAACAGATTCGTTCAAATCAAATGGCAGGGGTAGCATACATATTGGGCACTCTTCTCGAGGCGGGTGATCTTTGAATAACTGTTCATCTCGTAATTCAGCAACTCGTTTCTCGCATGCCTTCTTGTGCTTCTTTCTGTGCTTCTTTTTGCACGCGGCATTGCAATACTTCACTAATTGGCATTTATTGCATGTATTCATATCATCACTATTTCCTTCCTTGCCGCAACTAGCACATACAGACGTATCATCTCGCATAGATATACTGTCAACACCCTCGGTAATGGTATTAATATTATTTTGCTCACATGATGTGCACTCTTTTTTGATAGATGTCATTTCTCCGTGACCACCAAATTGATGATCATTATTATCATTATCTTCGGCGTTACTACTCATATTTCTAATCTAAAATACCAATGTATACAGGTGTATATTGTTATAATCTATTGCCTTGCGCCTGAACCGAGTCTTCGGTGTACCTATTATATTTTTTTATATAGTTTTGTTTTTGTTCAAGGATGAAGACCTAACTAATAAATTTATTTATATTGTTATAATAATAAATAGATCATCTCAGCGCTTCTGGTATACTCTAATATCATCCGATTGTTTGCCTCCGCACCCTTTGCAGGCAAGTAAGAGGCGTTATTAGCAGGTTATTAGCAGACAGCAGTGCATTTCGTACATGGAGTATAAAATACGACGATAAGACTTACGATAACATCTCCCCTCACTGTGTAGACGCTTCCGCATCATACGTTCCATATGGCATGGAGACAAGCTAATAGATAGAATAGCATTTATAGAGAGTTGTTTAGTATTGATTTGGCGTGGTGGTGACACGATACGAGGTCAAAATTTGATGAATATGAAAGTAAGAAATTATTGAGCACACATGTGAATAAAAGAAAGCATTGCAATGACATCATTATTAAGTAAATGCGATAAACTCAAAGAGAAGGGGAATGCCCTCTTCAAATCTGGTAAATTTAATGATGCCTTAACGGTATACTCTCAAGCTATAAGTGAAATTGAAGCTATCCTCCTTGATGGTGGGGGTAGTGATGTTAGATATAAACACGCAGTACTTATATCAAACAAATCAAATTTCTATTCGAGATTGGTCAATACAATGAGTCGATAATATATGCCAATAAATGTATTGAGATTCTAACAAATTCTGCTGTTGATTCTGAGGAAATACAACAAAGTCTATCTCTAAAATGGAAGAATCTTTTGAGGATTGTACGATGTGGAATATACAATGGTACTTTAGGTGATATTAATGATGATGAGACTTATAAAACTACAATTCTAGAACCTCTTGAGATATTGAGTAATTGTGGTGATGCTGTGTATGAAAAGAGAGCTAAAAGGATGTTATCTCAGGTGAATGAACAGAGGGAAAGACTGATGAATAAGAAACGTTCTCCTGATACACCTACTTCATCTCTGCCTTCCATACACCGGGCATCATTGTATGGAAGCTGGACACGTGAATACTACAATTATGGTCATGATCGTGTTACATCTGCACTTGGTGAAGGATATTACAATGATGATGGTGATTGGAGTCCAGCCTGTCCTTCAATTGATCTATCAACACTCCCAGAGGAACATTTGTCCGAACTTAACATACTCTTTGGCGGTGTGGGTGATGCTAGGCATGTATATACGACTTTATGTGATGCCAATAAGCAATACAAAGAATTGTCTACCGAGAAGAAGAAACTATTCAAGCTCAATCTCTTACTCAATGATATCAACCCAACGGCGTTGGCTAGGGATGTGTTAATTATTGCTGCATTAGATAGACTTGGCAACTTGGCATTCAACTCTACCCACGAAGAAGTGTATGACTATCCCGAGACAGAAGCATTCAGATTAGCAGTTGCCATTCAATACATGTTCTTCGGATATGCACACCCAGTATCTGTCCATAACACAATCATGACACTCATTGATGAATTGATGTGTGAGGATTTCGTCTCAGTAAAGAAGTTAATTAGGACATCAGATGATAATTGGTCCAAGATCAAAGATGTTATGAACTATTGGAGGAGTGTAGACGAAGGTGTGGATAACTTCCCCACAGTCATAACTGCTTTGACGGACATTTTCAAAGTGAGGCTTAATATGAGTGACAAGCCAAGTACTGTGGATATTAAAGATGATAGAGTTCAAAAACAAATAGACTCTATTCGGAGTGATAATCGTAAAAGAAAAGAGGAAAGAATTGCTGCAATGGACAATGCAACTCTTGATCATTTCCCTTCAAGTTTGCTAGATATGATAAAAGAAGATATGCCGGTGGAAATGAGGGACGATGATGAGAAGCTGCTTGACTTTGCAAAGGAATTCATATGTGCCGCAATGGAAAAGGAGGACCCCGATGAAGTGGGAGACTATGAAAGTGGAAAGTTATCTTCGGGTAGAGCCTTTGATAAGGAGTTCCTCATTGCTACACGAGCAATCTTGCCTCCATATGGATGCCAGGCAAATGATGTATATGCACACATTTTTGAAGAAGAGGAGTGTTCTGAAGAGCTCCTTAATGAAGCAAGGAAAGACATCAAATCATCTTGGAAAGTGAATAGAACAATGTTCTGCCCTATCTGGATGAAATTCCAAGATAGCATGCCAGGAATTAATGAGTACAATCCCGTGGCTGATATTGGGGAATGTTTCCTTTGCTACAATGATACTATGACTTATCTTGAGGGAAGCTCTAGTAGTAGCTCACAGCTGAACTTCTTCCAATGCACGAGCCTCTTCTTTTTGAACGTTGCCAAGGCTTTGACTAATCTTTCTTCCAAAGCACTATGCATCGAACTTAGTGTTGACTCTATAACAACTCTTTGCCGGTCAATGCAAGATGGGAAGCTAGAAAAACGGCAGTTCCATCGTATCTATCTTTCAAACATTGCTGACTATATAGGAACATTATCTATATTTACTGAGGTGGCGCCTCTGTTACATCGGCCAACAAAGTTAGTACCAAGTTTCATACAGACAAACATTCTATACAACTGCCCAGTATGGAGCAGCTATTCCCAATTTGTGTACAGCGCAACTGCTATTTCTTCACTAGATGCTTGTGGAAGTCTTCTTGGACTAACGTTTATGAATAGTGATAATATTTGGGCTCATTGTCATCAGTGGACAGGAGGGGTCACACCTTGTGCAACAAAGGATGAAGTCACTAGATGGCTACATAGACTACTGTTAATCATTTTACTTCCACCAAAGAGAGAGTCGTACGATATAAATGAAAATTGCCCAATGAATATAGCCCAGTTCCTTCGGACATGTGTGTACTGCATTGAGTACCTTAAATATCCCATGCACTGGATTGGCTCTGTACTTGATGACATTATTACTGCATGTTCAACTGGAGTGTTGAAGACGAAAGCCGAGATACCATCCTCTTCACCTCTAACATTCCATGCCTGTAATGCTATGAACAAGGTCAATATAAAGCCATTCCGCCTTGAGTTGTTGACTCAAATTAGTATCTGGAAGAATCAGTATGAAGATTACTTGCTCCCATTGAACATGGTATCTCATTCGACATGTCATCGGTACAGAATAGATCTTTGGCCTCATAGTTCGCCACCTTGTATTGATATGCCAAGAGTTGGATGTGGTGGTAAATGCGACTCTTTATGTCTTGGCTTCGTACTATCCAAAAACGAGAACTTATGCTCTAACCATAACGAAGACGATCTGGGAGGGATGATGTCTGACTTTTCCGACTTCATTTCTCATATGAATGGCGAAGGCAAAGTAAGACAGCTTGCTCTTGATGGTGATGATACAATTCATTTCTTCTCTTGTATGCGATTTGACCGTGATCTTGCCACAAGTCAGTATTTTATTGAGTTTATCTTGACGAAAGATGACTTCAATCAGTACTCGAGCTACTATGTACATCCATTTCGATCCGATAGCTGGGTTAAGCTGGGAATCTTTACCGGGGGAGAAAATTCAATAAGGCTGCGTGATGCTAAGCTCTTAAATCATTAAATGCGGCTTGATTTATGTTATGATTCTTCCATTGATGATGTCAAATCCCTCGTCCATCTCGCTCTTCAAATCGACATATTGCTGGAGTAAGTCTTTGCTCGAGGACTAGACAGAAAGAAGATTAGAGAGTGATATGAGCACAAAAGCCATCTAGCCCAAAAAAGTTATACATACCTTGCACGAATGTCCAGCAGTACATTGTCCTCTAGCATTCTCCTCGGCGATATCATAAACATGTTTAGCAAAGTATGCATTCGTTTCCAACAACCGATCGGTATCAACACCAAACTCTTCCTGCATACTTCTCCACATGTATTTTTCCAACTTTGGTTTCTTCTGTAGTATAAAGATTTGATTCAAATCTGGTTTAATACCCATCATGCCCGCACTTGTTGGTGTGCGTGATCGTATTGCCGATATACCACTAGCTACTAAATGAAAACATGTGCCATCGTCTTCATCATCTTTCTCATCGTCATCCATACCAGTTTCATTATACACTGCCCTGCCCGTTCTTGAGCAAGCATTACCTCCCAATGGTCGTAGGTATGAGATGATCTTATCATGGTCCAGTCTTGGGATTTCATTTGGATTATATCCTCCGCGTAAGGCAACTGTAACACCGGGCGTTACACATACATTGGCATGTATCACGGGAAATACCATTCCATTCTTATGCTCAGGTTCGTGAATAGGATCGGTTAGAAACCAATCTATATTCTTCCCTGCACACCAATACATCCATTGAGGCGATGTGAAGAGGTTGCTGACTAGCTTCTTCTCCTTCTTTGGTTGTTCAGCTTCTTCTTCTCCCTCCTCCTCCTCCTCGTTATCATCCTTTTCGTCATCCTTACTCTCTTCGGGTATCATATCCATAACCTCTCGATCATACCTATCAGGCAAAAAGTATCGTATAGCCTGTGCTTGGATATATTCCATATACCCTATATTCAATCCATCATCGGCATCCAATCTAGTCCATAACACTACATCATTGTGTATCCTACTTACTGATATATCATCAAGTAATGCTTGCATATTACTAACCTTACCTGCAAAGATTTTCTCAGGTTGTGATAATGCATTCATAAGCATAGCTCGTATATCAAACGGCTGCACATTCAATGATAAGCTAGTTGAATTACTAAC
>Ga0214479_100858_pt1 | contig 15346 bp, 19 predicted proteins | sample M1_20Mar14CPVII9_5_FD_165054 | JGI IMG/M metagenome (GOLD analysis project Ga0214479, IMG submission 165054) | Marine eukaryotic communities from Monterey Bay, California, United States - M1_20Mar14CPVII9sort6BwellE14 | ecosystem: Environmental > Aquatic > Marine > Unclassified | place: USA...
ATACGTACTAAATACGTATATTTTAGTCAAATACGGTTCAAAATACGTGTATTTTTGTGTATTTTTTATATATTTCTTGCTCTATAGAATGCCGAAAATACACAAATATATTTTTAGAAAACCCTAAGTTTGTTCATCTAAAATAGGAGGATTTGTTTCTGAAGGTATACTTTGTTCATCTAAAATAGGAGGATAGGTTGCTAAAATAGTTCGCATAATCTTCTTCCGAATAATTTGCTGCTCCATTTTTCCAAGCATCTTCTCCTTATCAAAAGTGACCTTTACAAGTTGTATTGATTTTGGCGTTTGCTCTGGCGACGACTGCTTTGGCTGATCAGTAGACATAGTGGTAGGTTTTTCTGTCAAAGTTATTCAGAGCTGGCAATACTTTGTTAGTTATTTAAATGGCGTGCCTCCGTATGTAATCATGTACATAAAAGCCGACCAACTTAATTACACATAGATGATGGTATGATAGCTGCGCTGTGCTGCGGCTGAAAGGATTAAAATTAAAAGAAATCAAGCAGAAGATATGTATCTGGTATCTATGCGATTTTTTGACACACAAACAATTATTACAACCCAGACCCAGGAGTTTCCCTTTTAGTGAAAACTGACCATTGTTGAATCTTCTGCAAAGATTTGCTACATCCACACTTCACGGCGATTTGCCAATGTTTCACGGCTAGAGCCCTTTCGGCATCACTAGGAGTTGGATTGTACAGCTTTCCACCACATTCAGCCGACTGACCAAGGTTGTAACGTGCCACTGAATTTCCACCAATAGCTGCAAGTTGAATGTAAAGCCTAGCCTTTCTTTCATCCTGTTCCACGCCCATTCCATACATAAAAGCATTACCAATATTATTATATGCTTCCACACAGCCTAACTGGGCAGCCTTTCTCCACAATTCAACGGCCTTGACACGATCTATAGGTAGACCGCACTTGCCATTCTGATAGTAGCATCCAACCAAGTGATAAGATTCAGCATCACCTTTCTTCATACGCTTTGTCAATACTTTCATAACTTTGGACTCAAAAGGTGCCTCAGATCTGCAAAACGCGCCGGCCCCTTCTTAGTACTCTCTTTAACCGCATGGATACATCCGCTGCAAATAACCTTACCACAGCATAACTGCTGTCGTGATCCCGACCCCCGCGCAGGCGTTGGTAGCATACAAATCGGACAATCCTCAAGTAGCGGAGGTTGTCTAAAGAGAGCTTCGTCGGTAATCTGTTCAAACAATTGTTCCTCCTCCTGCATCTCAGCAACGCGTTTCATACACGCCTTTTTATGTACAGGACGATGGGCCTTCTGGCAAGCTTCGCTACAGTACTTTACCATATTACATGCACCATCGCACGCTTTAGGAGTCTCACCACTACTCTCGTCGCCCTCGCCCTTGCCACATTGTGCACACGTTGATGATATGCTACTTTCCCTATTCATAATACCTTCTAATCCAGGGTAGAGACCGTCCAAAGGCGTACCAGTTTCACGACACATTGCTGATACCAATGATAACATTTGAAATGCTTGACTTTCTGACATTTTGTATCTTTTATTTTTTTGTGCATATATGATATAAGTCGTCTCGTTTGAAACCCAAAATCGTACCCTGCTATCCTTCGGTATATCTACTCTTATAATCACTATGTCTGGTGGATATATAGCTGCCGTATGGCCTCTCGCCTATTTCTCATAGTCTCCTCCTCCTTTGCAATTGCAAAAGACGTGTGACACCAATTGAAAAATAACCTTGTACAAACAGTGACGATAGTAGCAGAATCAACATATACCTAATCTAATACACTATATTTTAACCTCGCTCTAGTATTATATGAGGTGTGTTTGCAATCAGTTGCAATAGAATAAAAGATATATTGTGATTGCGGTATCCTTAGTAAACAGGTAAAATTTTTCAGCTTAGAGCTTACCTACTAACAAATTTCAAGTTTGGTAAGTGATATCATGGCGGCCGCGGATCGATATAGACTGTAGATATATGAGCGTATATGCGAGTGCGTCGTATTGTATGATTTGCAATTCGGCGGCTAGAGAGGAGCCGTTGCAATAATCGATTTGTAGCGTTGAAAAGTCGTGCACATTAATGTTGTGTTATTGCTGCACGACAGTACCTAAGCATGCTCTATTTGATAAGCATATCGTCTCATAATATATCCAGTGGCTGGCTGCGCACCTCGTTTTGATTATGATATTGGCTTTGGCATCCTTCATTTTATTAACATCGATTTCTGACTATTTACTTTTATCTCTCTTCATTTTATCAATCACCCAATAGTTATATAACAATACTACAAAATCTAATTCATCATGGGTCGTCGTCCATTCCGTTGTTACCGTTACCAAAAGAACAAGCCGTACATCAAATCACGATACTGTCGTGGTGTACCTGAATCCAAGATCCGTATCTACGACGTCGGTGCTAAGAAGGCACCAGTTGATCTCTTCCCCTTCGTTGCACACTTGGTATGTGATGAGAAGCAGCAAATTTCATCAGAGGCATTAGAGGCCTGTCGTATTGCAATCAATAAGCATTTAACCAATACTGTTGGTAAGGATGGGTACCATATTCGTGTTCGTGTCCACCCGTACCATGTTATCCGTGCCAATAAGATGCTTTCATGTGCCGGAGCTGATAGGCTCTCCTCCGGTATGCGTCACTCGTATGGTAAACCCATTGGTGTTGCCGCACGTGTTGATATTGGACAAGTCTTGTTATCGGTCCGTGGTAAGGATGCATCTGAGCCACACATCGTTGAGGCTATCCGTCGTGGTAAGTTCAAGTTTGCCGGACGGCAGAAGATCCTTAAGAGTTTGAAATGGGGATTTACTAAATATCCACGTGCCGAGTATGTACGTATGAGAAAGTGTGGTGAGTTGGCCGCCGATGGTAATATTGTTAAGGTTAATAACCGTCATGGTTTGTTGGAGAAGAGTGCTCTTTACTTGGCTGGACAAGAGTAAGAGCTATGTTAGGGTTGGTTGAGATTTAAGGAGGAGGTAGTTTGTTGGATGATCTTGAGCTGGATTGATAGACCGTTCTGTTATAAGTAGATACGAGTAACTAAATAAAGGACATGATCAGATAATAGTTAGAGTATTACAACATCGTGTTCATGTACCTTAAGTCTGTTATCTATCTAAAGACGTTCCCGCCGATGTGTTTCTTTTCCGAGACAGGAGCTAATAGTAACAAGGGAGGAGCTTAGCTACTTGCATAATTCAGACACAGACTACTAAACAGCTCAATTCATATTACTTAAGATTATGAACTAATAATAGGTACCACTTCTCTCTACGACTCTTCACTACTCTGCTTTTTGCAGAACCCTTCTTCGGGTTTCAGCTGGTGTGAGATGAGTATTACCATTCTTCTTTTCAAACGGATCAGACGATCCTCCCGTTATCGAACGCTTGAAACGTACTGCCGCCTTTGTGACACCGAATCCTGCCTGTGGCCCTGGAGAATTGGAATCTCTTTCGGGTGGAGGCGGCGTCTCTTCTTTTCCCCAATTCCAAGGCAATACCTTACTTCTCTTAACCTTGTTTATAAATCTCTCCCACTTCTCTGCATAACGATCCACCGTATCCTCAAACCAAACAACTATCAAAGAAAACTCATCTCGATCTTTCAATGGTGAGATGAACCATATCAAGTTGTGGACAACAAAGTACAAATAGACACATGCCATGAAAACCTCTAAATATTCAATCAATGTTACATTCACGTGTTCCCGAAGTACAAAGGCAATAAGATTCTCAACATTAGATGCAAATAGAAGAACGAAATTGCTGTATGAAAGAGGAGGAGGGGAATGGTTAGAGTGAAGGATGATAGGGTGTTAGATATACCGATCAGAACTCGTGTGTATCATCATTAGCAATCTTGTATCTTCTTCTTTCCTGACGGGCATTCACACTCCCGACGTCATATCTCTGCTGCACTTCCCTCGATCGACTCGTATCCTCTCCTCTATAAACCTTCATACTTGATCCATATCTCTGTACTACAACATACTCATCCTCTAATACCTCCACAATAGTATATACCCCTCTTCTAAATGCCACCATATCATATCGTTCCGACACCCATTTCATCACTCCAACGCGGCCGTGTACCCCGTATAGCCCATAACAAACCACACATCACACACACATATCATGAACGTACCTTAAATGCCATTTATCAACCCTCGTCACTACACTAACTTTCGGTAAAGCGTCAGCCATGGGACCATATAAACTAACCATTGCCAAGAAGATTGTACCACTAATACTAAATCGTGCACTCAAATCACCATTATCAGTCAAGAAACTCAATACTTCCAAAAACATTAACAATTCTGCAACACTTGCCACTCGTAACAGATATGAATATGGATCTCTTCGAACTCTAATAATTAAATGTGCTTCCGAGAAAGCACCCTCGGCATTATCATATCGTTGCATGGAATTAACATCTTTCTCATCACTTTCAACACGTACCCTGACAATTTCAAATTCCGATAATCCAACACCACCAATGGCACTTTCATCTACAGTTTTCTTTAGAAAAGATGCTTCACGAACTATTGAAGAACGTGTAGTCTGTCGTCCCAATTGACTCCATCTCTTTGAATAATTACTTGTATTACTACCCTTTTGTAATCGATGACTCCACATGAAATTCACCTGTTCGGAATTCCATTTATTACTACTGAACTTAATAACTAAGTCTGTTTCATCGAATGGAAAATTTTGAAATGAAAAGGCACATCGACATTCTGGTTGATACATGACACTACGTGAAACTACGGGACGGCCACTTAACATGTTTATACAATGGAATTTCGAACCGGCTTCAATTGGTTCTTCATCGGCAATGGCATTAACTAAGACCACTTCTGGGTTCCATGTAGTTGATAGCGGATCTTCAATGTAGGCCGGTCGGGGGACATACTTTCCTGTCTTATAATGATCTTTCCCTCTATCTGAGCCATCGCCCATTGAATTTGATCTGGCTGTATAATTAGAGCTGCCCATATCAACAGTCGGTCTTCTCTCACCACCACCATTTTGATGATTATTATTATCAGTACTATCAAAACTACTACGATGACTCATCCGTCGAATTCCCTGTGTGATACCCTGACTTAATGTCGTGCCCGTCCGTCCTAAGTTACGTTTCGCTTTATATTCAGGTTCAATTGTACCATCATCTTCCCAATCCATATTAACCAATAATTTTAATTTAAAGGTTTGTGCAGAGGTATCGACATGTAATAAATCGACTACGAAGGAATCTAACATTACTACCTTTGGACCTAATAGGAAAGTGTCGTGACCTGCCATGTCAAGACCGACGGGTGGTGCTGATCCGTCGTATTTGTCACTAAATTCTTGTACGTCTGCTGATATGTTGGAAGCGAGTGATGCAGAGCTAGCTCTAGATGTGGAGAAACTAGTTCGACGAGATGCCATAATTGTTATTGTTTTGTTGGTGTTGTTAGGGTTGTTTATTGTTAGGTTGTATCCTTTAGATATAAAGGCGCCAGTGTAAATATATATGATCAATAGGTCAGATATCTTCGGTAATACAAATCAAATGTATACTATATATTCGCGTTGCAATTGTATGAGCTCCTTATATTGAAGAGAAGGTGGCTCTGGGTATATCAGCCTATTTATTAGTAAGATATCGTATCTTTTATGTCCTTAGTATCCTAATAATCAGCTCTTCTCAACTATAATATATTATACCTCGAATGAATGATAGTTTATATTATGTTATCTCCGTCTCTGTCCTTCTTTTATTGATACTTACGATATTGAGTTGTTGACAAATACCTAAAAATGGCTCTAATCGCAATGAGAATATATTCTTTCTTAGGCATCTGGACATTCCTTTTATCATAACTCAACAGCGGAAAGGGGAAAGCAGCAGCATGCATAGGGTGGTAGTCACTATCATCATTTGTGTTTATGCTTGATGAGTGAGTTAGTATAGTAGAATTATACACTGGCTTATGTTTGATGCTCAAGAAAAGGGACATATCATGTGAGCATGGCTCGTTAAGACTAAGATATTACTGATCATCTGCAAACAGATGGATTTAAAGTTAGTATAACTAATGCTTTTTTAAACTCGACTCATCTCTAACAATGCGTTTGAGGACTGGGCCCCTCATTGCTTACATATTGAGTTGCAAAAGGCCTCGTGGCTTGACCGATGAGCAACTTGACACTCCCTTGAACAGTAGTGAGAAATCATACATCTGCTACAAACAGATAAATCAACACGCTCCTTCTCTTGGTCACAATTCCAACATATACCAAACTTGGGCTCGTTCTTCCTCGCCTCTAAATGCATCTTCTTCAAGCATTTACATGTTATTCGTTTGCGGTAAAACTTCAAAGCATCGCGCCTACTACTAATGCCGTCAGCCCGAAGATCCCTCCACTTTGAGTTTACCACCCGATTATTGATAACTGAGCCAATGTCATCCGTACCATTGTTGTAATGTTCAAGCAGCACGATCGACAAAGTTGGTCCCAATACGTGTCAATATACCAACAGCTAATTTCCTGTAACTTTCATTGTTCCATACCTGTGTATGTGTTTCAAATAAATTACTCAGATTTTGTTGTACTGGCATTCTTATGTGAGTTAAATTGATATAAAACTGATCCATAAAAGTAGAAACTGGATGATTGTCTGATATCGCCACATTACAACCGTGTTCACAATCACTACTTGTATTGTATAAACCATTACGCCAAAGCTTATGTGCAACTGCTCTCACGTTCTTCTCCTCCTTGGCTAACTGCTTTGCTTTTCGATCCTTCCCTTTGTTTCTTTTTCTAGACGATGGCGGCATTGTTCTTATTACCAATATAAACTGTACGAGTAGAGATATATCGGTATGCATTATTAGTTGTATGTAATGTGTACTACCGTGTTAATCTATTTAAAGATGTGTATACACGAACGTTGATATATAACACTTACCTCTTGGGAGTTGCAATTTATCGATAAATTTTGTAACACATAGGTATGTACACAAACTCTGCAAGGATGAGCTCTCTCCAATCTTATTGCATAAATGGTATTAATTCGTTATAGCATACAGTTGTATATATTCATCTGCAGAGAGGCATGTAAACGTAATTGGGTAATAAGTCGAAAGTTAGGAGGATGATAGGTGCACCGACACAAAAAATAAATGACAAAACTTCTATATCTACGATGCCCGCCGTCTCATACGCCGCCCCAATAGACAACCACCACAGTTGCAGAGGTATAATTATACACAAAGAATGCACAACCACGGCAGCCTCCCTTTGTACTTACTCTATCACATCAATACTATATACCAAACAAAGCACACTGCAGAAGCAACACAAAAGCTAAAATGGTATTCCACCTGTAAGCAAGCAAAAGAAACTCCAAACTCATCACTTCTTTTATCCGCGCCATGGCACAACTTTAGATAGCGATTACTATTGCAATAGTCTACTTAATATACTGAATGTATAGAGGGGTATAAAGTTTTTAACGGTCTATCGATTAGTGGTGGTGGTGTGGAAACTGTAGCCTGGGCTTGTTCTACTTAGTGCACATCTTGTGATCAAAATTAATAGTTTTAGTTACGGCATTACATATACACAAGTTACAATTACGGCCTAGAAGTTATATCGATATACATTCATTGCAATAATGAGTAACTATAAGCATATCCAATTGGAATTATGCAAAGCTGTTGAATCAGAAGATATCTCCGTGGATACATTACGTGAAAAGATAAAAGAATTATCAACAACAACAACATCTGAAACTGAAGACAATAACGAAGAGCGTTCACCATTGGATATACTACGTGATGAAATCAAAAACATCAATCCAGACGATAGTGATACTATACACAAGTTAAATAAGTATAACTTCTTTCATAAAGCATGCTGTAATCCGAATGTAACACACGAGGTTATTGAATATATTTCGGAGGAGTTTCCTAATATTGAAACGGTTACCTATTTGTGTAATGATGTGCTTGAGTGATTGAGTTGAGCTAACTGCATAGCAGCAAACATTTCTCGAACTTAGTAGTTCGGGTGTGTGTTGAGAGTTATGTGACAAGTAGACACACTTATCAATACTAAAGAAGAAAGTACACATCATATGACCAGAGTATCGTCAAGATATTACATATTCGTCAAGTTGTAGATGGATAAAGTTAGTACTGCTAAGTATTACTATGAATTAGTAGTATATCTATAAGCCTGAGGCCAGTCTGTCTGACGGAACTTGGCATTGACATAATTATCACATTGACTCTTATGATTAGGCCAAGCCGCAACTCGACACTCTCTTGAGCAGTAGTGGTAAATCATGCATCTGCTGCATACAGATAGTGACACACGCTCCATCTCGTGTTTACAGTGCCCGCATATGCCCATCTTTGGAATTGTCTTCCTTGCCTCTAAATGCATCTTCTTCAAGCATTTACACGATATTCGTTTGCGGTAAAACTTTAAAGCATCTCGGCTGATGCTACTAAGAAGAGAGTCTAGATCTCTATTCTTTGAACATATCACCCGTGACTGCATGACTGAATCAATATCATCTGTGCCATTGTTGTGTTGTTCAAGAACCATAATAGATTGAGCAATACATGCAGGCCAAGTCAATGGAGAATATTCGTCCAAAAGCATATTTGTTCCAATGTGTACCAATATTTCTAATACTAATTTCCTGTAACTTTCATTAATCCATATGAGCGGGTGGGTGGTGGACATAACCGACAAAACTTCTGACACTGCCATGCTTTTGAGGTTTATGATCAATTGATCCATAAAACTTGAAACAGGATGGCCGTCTGGTAATAATATCCTCAAACCAAATCCATGATCACAATCTGTACTGCTACTCCAAAATCTCCGCTTCCAAAATTCATGAGCATCTGCTTTTTCATTCTCCTCCTTCTTGGCTGCCTGTTTTGCCTTTCTTTCTTTTCCTTTGTTTCTTTTTCTAGACGATGGTGGCATTATTATTCAATATGTATCTAAAGTGAAAAGATTATCGGTGTAAAGGATTGCCAACTGTATATATGAATTTATGATAAATCAGAGCAAGTCGTGTGTATGAGAGATCAACGTGCACCTACCTTGAACAACGTTATTACGGTATGTTGTATTGCAAATGCAATAATAACTACTTTTAACATATCATATGTATCTCTTTCTTTCTCCGATATGTGACCAGTCTCTTCAATCTCACTACCTTGATAGGTAAATTCAATTTATCGTAACACTATTTGTATATACTAATATCTGCAGAGGTATGTGAACGTATTGGTATTAGAAAGAAGTTAGATAAATAGGTGCACCGACACAGCAAAAAAAATGACGAACAATATTATAGACGATCATATTGGAATCGATGAATAGTACAACGGTGCCACCCTGATAGAAGAATACAACAATTGTAGATATATATAAACACACAAAGAATATATAAACAGGCGGCGGCATTTGTACTTACATTCATGGCAAACATATCTTCGATCGGCCACAAAACAATAAAATGGGCATTAATTTTATTCCACATGTAATTATTTCTAAATCATTATTTTGTTTTTTGTTGGTTGCTTTATCAACATCATTGCTCGAAGCTACTTTATATACTGTCGGTATAGCTGATATTTCAACGCTTTATCGATTTGTAGTATTGTCTGGTACCGCAGAGTTTATCTTTATCCTATAGAGGCTGAAAGATAGATACTCAATATATAGAATTGAAATTTTGTTGGTTCCTTATCATAATAGATTAAGAAAGAGCAATATGAGACCAAGAGTACAAAGTATGATTGCAAAAGTGTCATCGACTAGACGGTGTATGTCTACTGCTGTTGCTCATAGTAGATCGTCAATAGCATCGGCGTCTACAAACAGCTATGAACATGATGTCCATCACATTAGAAATAGATGCATTGTCATGAACAACTGCTTGATGGATAATAGATTACCAACAATACGGCATGGTAGTACTGCTAGATTAAGTTATACGGATGGAATAGATGATATACGTTGCCGGCAATTTAGTAGCATACAGCAGAAAGGTGATACCGAAGAAAGTAACGAGAGCAAAGTTGCAAATAATGAGATTGAGGATGCCGATTTGATGGCTGAGGTGCAAGAAGCAAACGAAAGGTATGTCGTCTATAGTATTGAATATGATACGCAATAAATGATTATATACTCATCTCATATCTCTTTAATGTCTCGTGGTACTCTCTGCTGCTCCCTACTGTTTAACATTTGCACAAAACATATGCTCATATGATATGCACACGACAAATACAACTACAATACACAGATGCTCAGGAAATATAGAATTAAAGAAAGTAGACGGTCAATGGGGAGTGTATACATCTCGATCATATACCAAAGGCTCTACAGTCATTTCATCCAAAGCACAATCAACAAGTAATCTGTCATGTTCCCATTCGATACAGACGGATTGGAATAAGTATACATTAATGAACTTACCTGCTAGGTTTTTAAATCATTGTTGTGGTCCTAATATTGGTGTTCGAGGAGATGGATTGAATAGTAGTGATTCATATGATTTTGTTGCACTGAGGGATATCGAGAAGGGAGAGGTGAGAAATAGATGCATTCATTTTGTATAGCCGTCCCCACCAACTACCCGTGTTGCAATATCCGTCGTCTCGTCATACTTGTATCCTAACTCCCTTTTATCTTTTGACATACTATATTTATACCACCAATCAACAAGGAAGTACGATTCGATTATGAGACGACGGAATGGAATGTCCATGCCTTTGAAAATTGCCTCTGTGGCTCTGATGAATGTCGTGGGCATATACAAGGATATAGATACAGCGGAGATACTGTGCATGACAAGTATGATAATGATATCATTGCAAAATACTTATGGCATACAAGTGGAAGGAGTTGATAAGCGTCATCAGATAAAGTATAAGATGGTGTTCATATCTTATGTATCCCCGGTTAAGATATAATTAAGCTGTACACTCATTATTGAATAGAAGTAAAATCCCACGTACCAATCCTTTCTTTTCAATACATTCGTTTGTTTAGATTAGTCTGTGGCCTTTCCCCTTCTCCATTCTTTATTGTTAACTTCATTTCCCCCGAAGAGTTTTTGTATTATTGTGTTTGATATATCCCGAACAAGCGATATACGCCACACGCCAGGACTAATCCCACCATTTCTATTTTGTTCCTCCTATTCACATAATACCAAAAGGTTGTAAGATCCCTTCTAATTGACATGCCCCAATACTAAATCATTATCCCCAAATCCATTCTCTTTAAAAAAAAACTTTCATATATCCGAATTAATATCCTCCTCCACCGCCATATCCTCCGCTATCGCCGTATCCCCCACCTCCTCCGCCACTTCCATATCCTCCACCTCTTCCGCCTTCATATCCGCCACCTAATATAAACAATAGTTGAAGCGAGTTAGATATTAAATCCAAAAACTAAACACAAAGTAACTATATTAAAAAACGACATACCATATCCGCCATCATTATACTCTCTACGAGGAGCACCCTGAACATAATCCCCATTAGGCCCAGTAACATGTATAGCCTTACTTTTACCATTTGGTTCAGTAATTACTTCAAATTCAACAGCCTCGCCTTCACCCAATGAACGGAAGCCCGAAGCATGAATTGATGAATGATGTACAAAAACATCCGGCGATCCATCATCAGGAACTAAGAAACCAAATCCCTTCTTGGCATCAAACCATTTTACTGATCCCTTCATCTTTTCGGCGGCTTCATCACTAAATAATCTACTAGATGTTGCTGCAAAGAAGGATGATTGTGGGAGTGTTGTTGTTGTTTTTGATGCATTTAGAAATGATGATGTTGTTGTTGATGTTTTTGATAGGATACTACTGGCTGATCGCCTTGCTGCCGTACTTGCTAATAAATTAAACATTATTATTGTTGTATATTAATTGCCGTATATTTATACTATTGATTTATATTCTATTAGACGCCGATATCACTATTAGCGATAGTTGTAAGTTGTAAGATATTTTGTGGCTAGAAAAAAGATACCTAAAATCGAAAGATACCGTATCTTTGTTGATTTGAACTCCTCTCCCAACTCATGCCACAGCGTCAAAAGCTGCCATTAAGATCTTAGGGTAGGTTATGATATAGTTTATAGCTTAGACGACTGTATATGGTATCAATATCTAGTTTGTGTAAGGTGAAAGCTCTGTGCAGAGAAGCTAAGTGCTAAGTGTGTTGGCACGAGAGTTTTTGTGCTATCATCATCTCCAGCGCAGGCTTTTTGCACGTCTTAATGAGATATGCAACAGAGAGATAATACGTGAAAAACTTTGATGTATTATAACATCAGAGTAACAGAAGCAGCAGGGCTGATGTACCGTGATACTTTTGCAACCCCATGTTGGCGGGTGTTTCTTGTCTCAGATTTGGCGCAAAAAGTCTCAAGAATTGGACATTTTCAAAGCATGCAGTGGTGGTTGTTTGGCAATGTATGGATGCATAATAGGGCGATGTACACTCACAGCATGATTGTAGGGCCCTTGATTATACTTTTACAGCCACATATTGGCAGCCAGTTCTTGCCTCAGATCAGGAAAAAAACTAGATTTTCTACCAACTCTCAGACAAGTTTAGCCATCAAGTGGGGGTAATAACAGCATGCAGGTGCTACAATAGTAAACGTTTGGCATTGTATAGATGTATAACAAAGTAATGAACACTCCCAGTATATTTCTAATGCCCTCCACCATACTTTTACAGCCACTTGTTGGCAGGTTTCATGCCTCAGATTTCGATTTTCACCCAACTTTCAGGCAATGTTCGGCCATACAAGTGGTACCTCAGAGATGTAGGCTTGCTATTATAGTGCTTGTTTGGCATTGTCTATGTGTATAAGAAGGTGATGAACACTCCCAGCATGATTGTAGGTCCCTCAATCATACTTTTACAGCCCCATGTTGGCAGATTTCTTGCCTCAGATCTGGATTTTCTGCCGATGGTCAGGCAATGTTTGGCCATCAAGTGGGGGTATGGCATCATGTAGGTGCTGCAATAGTGGTTGTTTGGCATTGCATAGGTGTATAACAAAGTGATGAACGCTCCCAGCATGATTATAAGTCCATCAATCATACTTTTACAGCCACTTGTTGGCAGGTTTCATGCCTCAGATCTGGATTTTCTGCCAATGGTCAGGCAATGTTTGGCCATCAAGTGGGGGTATGGCATCATGTAGGTGCTGCAATAGTGGACATCAAAGATATTTTGTGGCTAGAAAAAAGATACCAAATTTTAAAGATACTGTATCTTTTCTCAAATATCATAGCAAAAGCCCAAACTCATGCCACAGAACTCTTCTGAGCTTCATTAAAGATCATTAGGGTAGGGTATGATATAGAATATAGCTTAGATGGCTATACATGGTATCAATAATATCTCATGTTATTCCACCAGTGGATAGAGATATATAATGAGTTCATCGTGAAGACTGCTGCACTACTCAGCATGCCTTCAGAATCACCTCTCCAGCCAGCTGAATCTAAGAAGAAAATACAGGACAACCAGTATTATAACCATTGTTACAAGGCGGTCATTTTGGACCAATCAGGCACATGAGAGAGATAGATAGTTGCAAGTCTACGGTCAATGGATTGAAAAGTGAAGCACAGTGAGTGGAGACTTTCCAATACACTGCAAGGGCCAGCAAGGCCGCGTGCTTCACACAGCATTGGCTAGTATCCTGCGACTTAACTACACCCACCATGCAAGTTACTTAGATAGTAATTAATTAGCTATAGAATTTCAGTTTTATTATTAATAATAATATCTAATGTTATGTAAGGCGACAGTTATGTGTAAAGAAGCTAAGTATGAAAGTTTTTTTGCTAAGATGCATGCCATTCATGTTTTGTACATCTTATTGAGATGTGCATCAGAGAGATGATACATGAAATACAACACATTAGAATAGAATAAAAGTGTTATACCATCAGAGCATCAAAAGCGGCAGGGCTGGCATGATAATAACTTGTTAGTATTGCCAGAAGCCTTGCATCAGATTTGGCTAAAGTTAAAATTAGCTAGTGTCTGGCCATTAAGTGGTGGTATGCTATCATGTAGGTGCTTGTATAATGGTCATTCTTCGTCACAAATGAATATAAGAGAGGGATGAACACTAAGAGCATGGTTTTAGGACCCTCTATCATACTTTTACAGCACCTGTTGGCTGGTTCCTTGCCTCAGATCATGAAATGAAAAAATCTCAATTTTTGTCCTAAGCTACTAGGCTACAGATATATCTAGATTGGGAGATATAGAGATAGATGTAGTCTAATCGATGATAGAGATAAATTAATTATGATTTAGATTTACTATGTATTAAAGCACTTGCAATGCTGAGCATTGCATGCAAGAAACAAAAGATGTACTTCAATAAGCATTGATCTGGTATTAGAAGGCGTTGAATGCACATCATGTGCAAGAAACGCATTTGTGCAAAAGGGTATCTTAAAGGATACCTTGCGCCATAATGCAATGATATAGATACTAGTAGTATCAACACACACTAGGAGGACTAGGACGACTAGTGTACTCCTATTTAGTTTGATCTATAGGACTATTATCTATATAGTACAGGTACAAGTATATTTCTTATATACGTGGCCTATGTCAATTTTCTGCCAACTCTCAGACAAGTTTGGCCATCAAGTGGGGGTATAGCAGCATGCAGATGATAGAATAGTAGATGTTTGGCATTTTATGGGTGCATAGCAAAGTGATGAAAACTCCCAGCATGGTTGAAGGGCCCTCCATCATACATTTACAGCCACTTGTTGGCAGGTTTCTTGCCTCAGTATACTTGGCAAAATTCTTAACTTTCAGGCAATATGTTTGGCCATCAAGTGGCACTTCAGAGATGAAGGCTCTGCATATTGCTGGCTTGGAATTTTGTTAGGCATAAGAGGGTGGTTAACACTTGTAGCACATATCAGGTCAATCCATCTCACTTCTACAACCATATGTTGGCAGGTTTCTTGTGTCGGGTAAGTTCCAAACCTAGAAATCAAGGTAACCTAACTTCTATAGCAGTTGACTATAACAAGATGATTAACACTATATATGTTTGTCACAATCTTCATGTCACAATCTTAATCATGCTTTTGCACTGAGCGGCCTGAGGTGAGGATATGAAAGTGGCGGAGGAGGTGGGGGATACGGCGATAGCGGAGGATATGGCGGTGGAGGAGGATATTAATTCGGATAT
>Ga0214479_100860_pt1 | contig 15329 bp, 12 predicted proteins | sample M1_20Mar14CPVII9_5_FD_165054 | JGI IMG/M metagenome (GOLD analysis project Ga0214479, IMG submission 165054) | Marine eukaryotic communities from Monterey Bay, California, United States - M1_20Mar14CPVII9sort6BwellE14 | ecosystem: Environmental > Aquatic > Marine > Unclassified | place: USA...
ATGCAAATTACTACTTCCATTGGTTATTGATCCAGTTGAAGTAGAACTATTTCTGTCATCGTCATTCCAAAGTAATAGAGCATTAACAGTACTACCCAAATCAAGACCTCCCAGAGTAGCAGTGTCAAGATATAATCTTCCTCCGAAACCTAAAGCTTTACCGATTGCCTGTGGTTGTTCCATCAATCTGTAGATAGTGTGCAAGGAAATTGGAATTAGTATATGCATGCCATTCGATAACAAAGCACCACACATTGGCATGAAACTCACTCTTTGATATACCAATGAGGGTATGGAGCAGGAGTTGCAGTCTCTTCATCTTCCTTCACCTTTACTTGTTTAGTCAAGTTGAAATTCCGTCCATCAACTGTAATAGTTGCAACCTCTCTATCATCCAACTTGATAAAGTTACGACTAACACCTTTGAATGCTGAGGGATTAGAAGCAACAAAGGTTCCTTCATCACCAACTCCAATGTATAGAGGTGATCCATTAGAAGTCACTACTAACTCCTCTGGCAAGTCTGAACACATAACGCATAAGCCCCAAGCACCTTCACATCGCTTCATTGCCATCTCGGTAGCAACACGAACATCAACATCCGGATCTTCATAATACATACCAATTAACTTGGCAATAACTTCGGTATCAGTCTGTCCTTCAAACTTATATCCCTTACCTTTCAACTCCTTGCGTAGATCCTGTTTGTTCAATATACTACCGTTATGTACGACGGCAATCTTCCCACTTGCATCCAAGTGTGGATGTGCGTTACGATCGGTAATACTACCATGTGTAGCCCATCGTGTGTGTGCGATACCGATTGAATGACCATAGATTGATCGCGACTGATCACGTACCATTTTAATTGGATCTTGTTTCTCATTAACGGAGGACTTTTTAACAATTGACATCCCTCCCCCGCCGGCACCGTCGGGGGACATGGTTGCTATACCGGCACCGTCATATCCTCTTGTTTTAATCTTTTCAAGTCCATCTAGGAGATATCCTCTGCAGCAGATAGAGAATGCGATGAGCTGAGTAAACATCATATGTATTACATCTCATATTTTATCCTATATCTCCTTCACTTAGTATGAACACATACATATAAGATACACGAAATCGACTTACCTAGCATCGAACTCGTCTTTGCCTACAACAGCAGCTATAGCTGCACAATCAGCCTTCTTCTTCCTATCACTGCCAACTAAAGATAGGCCACTAACAAGTGCTAATGCCGTTGCAATACTTCCATGTAGATTAGTAGTAGTAGATTCATTTGTATTGGAAGATGATAGAGTGGCCGCTGTGGCATTTTGAAAGGTACGCGATGACGACGATGAGGAGAGTAAAGTTTTATGTGATGTAGCACGGCGACTTGCAATGCGTAGTAGTGATGATGCTCCTGACATGATGTGTAGAATGATTAATAGAAATAGCACTACCACTCGACGGTAATTATGGATAAAGGCTCAGTAAGATATGATGAGATAGGGCCGATGGTTGAGAGTTGCCGATAGCATGTAAGTGAAGCAGAGCAAAGATATTATTACGATATGGATTTGTCTCTCATACATTTTGAGCAGCCCCCAACGTTGTATCGCTAAATTTATCTTTTCCCAAATCTTGGATGCGGGGGTATCTATGTAGTTGAGGAGATGGCAATGTACAGCGTCATCGAACTCTAGATATCCAGCAGTAATGATATAATAGTAGGAAGGTTCGTGCATCATTATTATTATCATGGCCGACTGGAGACGCCGTCGCAAAAACAATAATAACACATCTTGTGCATCATCAACAAAATTTTCATCAAATTTTGCTCTGTTTGGGTGTTTAGGAAGCATCATTGCAATATGTATATTGGCTATAGTATGTCAGGTTATTGACAATAATAATAATTATGAAGAGACGGTAGAGAAAACATATGCATCAGAAGATTTGCACATACATAAAAGGTTAGAACAAGTAAACAAATTATTAGATAGAAGATTAGAACAACAATCAGATAAGCAGTTTGGTAGTAGTGACAGTATGATGTCCACAGTAGACGAGTTAACTCATAGAAGATTAGAACAAGTAGACGAGTTTGGTATCAGTGACAATAGTATGCCATGCGGAGACATATTTCTAAATGTCAAGAAGAGTATAAGAACCAACAATACAACTGACACTTTTTATCAACAGAGACTATGCAACTATGCAAAAAATTGTCATGGTGATTATCCATCTAGAAAATTTCTACCTCTCATACTTTGTCATAATATTGATACGAACACTACATCCATACAATACAAACTACAAACAATATACATATACATACTTCTACCACCAATATTACTATTATATCTATTACTATTATTCAGATTGTTGGCAACTACTGCAGATAGTTACTTCTCACCGGCACTTGAAAGTTTTTCATTTGAATTGAATCTACCACCGAGATTTGCAGGTGCCACATTGCTAGCGCTTGGTAATGGTAGTCCTGATTTGGGTAGTACTGTTAATGCTCTATTACTTTGGAATGACGATGACAGAAATAGTTCTACTTCAACTGGATCAATAACCAATGGAAGTAGTAATTTGCATGGTCAAGGATGGCAAATGAGTCTAGGAAGTTTAGTTGGAGGAGGCATGTTCGTTGGAACCATAGTTTGTGGATTATTAATACAATCATGTAATGGTATCCAATGCAGGGTGGCATTCTTAAGAGATGTATCCATGTATGCACTGTCAGTATTCATTGTGTGGTATACACTTGAATCAGGAAGTGTTACGAGGACAGATGTTTACATCTTCTTGGGTATCTATCTAGGATATATTGTGATAATCTTGATTAGTGATGTATATCATAGAAGAGTTACATTGAAGAGATTGCATGAAGAAGGAAGAGAAAGGAGACGAAGCATAAAGAAGAGATTGAGTAAGTTGGTGGAAGATAATGGCGAAAACACAACAACAGAGAGAACATCATTGATGGAAAGTGTATTACCGAATGGTGATTATGTAGTAGAAAGAAGCGAAAAACTAAAGCCTGGTAAGCAGGGTGTGAGGATAAATGATGATATCGACTACATTGACTCGGAATCTGCAGGAGACGAGGAGGACAAGATATCCGCTAGCTTTGACTCTTCCAATTCTATATCGAGCAAGTATGCAAGACGCCCCGCGCTTAATGCCAGAGATCGATTAGCGATGTTAATGTCCAATTATGACCCAAACAGTGTTAGAAGATTCGACACATCTTCCTCTCGAGCTAGTGCAAGTTCTATCGGAAGTATGGATGATGGTACAGCCGAATTAGAAAGAATTACAAGTATGTTTCGGCAAGCTCATCCCGGTATCCATAGTTCTTTTGTACACCCTTCCAAGTCTGAAGAAGATGGAGTAGTAGAGCAGCAGTTGTATCAACAGCAGCAGCAAGCATCGTATATGATTGAATCAATAGACGAGCAGGAGGAACCAGAATTGTCATCTCCCAAATGGTCAGCAAGTCTTTTCAAAGATGCATACGATGAATTAGTGTGGAGAGGTCAAACTTTTCTCACTAATAGCTTTCAAAATGAAGAGACAATCGTGGGAAAGGTGGGATTGTTTCTTGAGCTTCCTTTGATTGCACTTAGGACAGTATGCATTCCGGTACCTTGTGAAGATTACTACTGTCGGCCTATAGTGGTAAGTGTCGAATGCTCAAACTTGTACTTGTTGTCTTTGAGCGTCTTGAAGGTCTAACTCAAATAGTATCATCTACATTTCAAAGGCCTTATCAGTGATCTTATCACCATATTGGGTTTTGTGGTATACAAGTGCCGACAATATCTCGGCAATCATATACTGTTTTGTATGCCTAATTATTGGCATCTCTCTTCTCCGATATGCAGACGATGAAAAGTTACCACTATTTGCAGGTACAGTTATTTCTCTATACGGCTTCTCCATTGCCGCTACTTGGATAGACACCATTGCTAGTAATCTTGTCGGTCTTCTCCAGTTTCTTGGAACAATATCAAGGATTCCTTCAAGCATACTTGGAATCACAATTCTGGCTTGGGGGAATTCAATGGGTGATCTCTCTGCCAATCTAGCAATGGCTAGAAAAGGCATGCCGGACATGGCAACAACAGTGAGTTTTTTTTGTATACATTGTATTGCAATATACTTCTACACAACATCTTACACCTTTGTAATAGGGATGCTTTGCAGGCCCAAGCTTTAATCTTCTTGTCGGCACAGGATTAGGTTTTTTAAACCTTCAATATAAACTGAACAGGTCATCTACATCTCCACTAGCATTAACACGAACGATACGCTGTGGCTTTGCCTTCATCATTATCAACTGTTTGTTAATCGTTACAATCGGTGTCTTCTTCAAGTGGAGACAACTGCCCTACAAATATAGTTTTGTGCTCTTTGGTATATACTCTTTCTTCATATTAACAAGCCTTGAACCTGCACTTCACTTGAGTAGGAGCATGTAGAAGATCAGAATGATATTCATATTAAACCTTAAGTTTACCTTAACATCAATCTCATCTGTTCTAATTCTCCTCATCTTTTAAACTAATCCAACAGATCTTCCTTTCCAAAATAACTTTCTCCCCTTACTCCAACTAGGGTCGACAAGTCCCGGTCCTAATGGTACATGTACATTACTCAATCCCAATGGTATAGCAACATCCCTCTTAACATTCACAGCGCCTGGTCCACTAGCATTGGCCGCAGCCAACGTCCGTCCCTTGGGATATAAGGTAACAGTAGCACGACTCTTACTTACCATACCCAATGGATTCACACTACCACCTTGAATAGGTACACGGTACACAACACTCGGAGGTGGTGCACCCCTAATCATTGACTTCGTACGAGGTAATAATACCTCCAACTCTACATACTTACCATATAATCGTTTTAAACACTCCTCATAACTATCATTTAATACGTCTGTACCAATTTCTTTACGCGAGATACGTCCATTATCATTATTTAATTCTTCATATGTCATACTGGTATCGGCATCGGCATTGGAACATGTCCATACTGCACGGAGTGGTTTTGATCGTAATGATGATGCATTACCTAGTGTGGCCGAGGCACGCATCCAATTAGGACGTTTGGCATTCGATCCTAATGTCTTTGAACGAAATGTAATTTGTAATGGAGCTGATAACATTTCTTTTGATACTATTTGTTTTATAATACTCTTCTCTTCATCAGTTTGTGCTTTGTTATTGTTGGACGTTGTAGTAGAAGAAGATAAGGTATTACAATCAATTGGGTCTAAACTCCATTTCGAACATCGTGTAGTTATTGCAACAACGTCAGGGTCAATTGTGATATCACCTGGTTTACCAAGTAATGGATTATCATAGGCTTGTTTTGAGGACATGCCATCTCTTACTAACGCACCTCGACGAGCATATGTACATGATAGTATCGTTGAGAAGATGAGAATGGATAATAGAAGTGTTGTAGGGCCGTGCTTTTGCATCTTAATAGAAAGGATAAACTTTGCTGTGACTGTGATGTGTTTTTTCTACAAAATTGTTATGTGGAACTTTTAGATGTGAGTATCAGATTATTACGCCGGTATACCGTCGACTAGGATTGATGTTCAGTGGTGATATAGAGAACTTGTGAATGCACTGCGATGATATCAACGTCACGATGAGAGGAGATATATTAGTCTGGATGGAGGACGGTCTTGCACAAGAGTTTTATATTATACAAAGTATTTATTTGTATTTTTTTTGGGTATCTTCCAGATGTGGAGGTTTCTTCATGGCATTGAGCGAGTGAGTTGAGTGAGCGAGTTGCTTGACTATATCGTTTTGTTTACTGACTATAACTGCTACGACTATATAGTCTATACGAGGACAGAGTGCAGTACCACAAGTTGTTGAGATTGCATTGCAGAGAACTACTCTATCGACCGATACACTCTCATAATAATAATCTACTCATAATCATACAAGCTACAAACATCAAAACAAACCGAGGTTTTAGTTGTTGTATCAATCCACGCATATACATAATACTCTTATTACCATATCATGAAGTTCCGACCATGTATAGATTTACACGCCGGACAAGTGAAACAAATTGTCGGCTCAACATTAACCGATGATAAACAAAATGCAATGACATCAACATCATCCAACGTGTCACATGAAAACTTCAGTACCGACAAGCCAGCATCTGAATATGCAATATTGTATCAAAAAGATAAATTACAAGGTGGACATGTTATAATGTTAGGTTCGGGTAATGTCGATGCGGCCAAGAGTGCATTGCAATCCTACCCAAATGGGTTGCAAATAGGTGGCGGTATAACATCATCTAATGCTCAAGAATGGTTAGATTATGGTGCATCACATGTCATAGTTACCTCACATGTATTTCACAATGGTACAATAGACTATGACAGACTAAATACATTGGTATCATTAATTGGGAAGGATAAATTAGTATTAGACTTGAGTTGTCGTAGACAAATTGGTGATGTATCAGGACCATATTATGTAGTTACCGATCGATGGCAGACATATACAAATGTACAAGTGAATGAAGAGACATTAACAAAGTTATCTACATATTGTTCCGAGTTTCTAGTTCATGGTGTTGAGAATGAGGGTAAGCGTTGTGGTATACTGGAAGATTTAGTTGTTTTGTTAGGTCAATATTCACCTGTCCCGGTGACATATGCTGGAGGAGTGAGTTCTATTACTGATTTAGACCGTGTGAAGGAATTGGGTAATGGTAAAGTTGATTTGACTATTGGTAGTGCATTAGATTGTTTTGGTGGTGATATTAAGTATGATGATGTAGTGTCTTGGCATCGGAAAGAGAATCCAGAGTGATTTAATTAATGCATTAACAACTGTGCTATGGAAGGATTATATCCCTTTTCACCATTGCTTTTGCAATAGCCATGGAATACTTCTGGCTTGTAGTTACCACTTGGTTTTATATACTCTTTTCCCATTTGTATTGCATTCTTCCTATCCAAGTCTTCTCGTATTCTAAACCACTCTTTATGGAATTTAGCACAAATGTCCTTTGTATCTACCAAGCCTGGACATTTCCAAGGTTTGGAACATAATGTAAAGTGTACTGATTTGATCTCTTCTATTGGTGTTTCAGTACAATCTTGACATTCATCTCGACCGTCTCGACATTTGCCAGAGGGACCTCCTTGACGAGGCGAATCAGCCATTGCATTGTAATAACATCTATTCAACTCGACACCTGTACCAGGATGTCTGTAATCATAATAGAAAGAGCAAATGCCTTGTATTTGCTGTGCACCAAAATAGCCACCGTATCCTTTCCCTTCCCATCCCGAACCTTGGAAAAATTTGCCTTCTAATACAATGTTAACATATTCATGGAATGCATCCATGTTTGGTTTGACAATTAAGAACCCTCCCTGAACACCAACATGTTTGTGTCCTGGGTTGACCATATTGTAATCTCGTGTAAAGTATGCATCAAGCTTGTTACTCTCAGGTAGTGGATCATTGAACATTACCGGTACTCTTGATTGTGCTTCTTTGACCTCCTTTGATAACTCTCCATTTCCAATACTATTATCATTGTTGTCGCCCAACATTGCAATGAACAAATCATCCAATGGTTTCAATATTAATGAATCTAAATCCAAATGTATCACTATTGGATAATCTAACAATGTGTATGCATATAACTTTAAATATTCCTTTTCGCCACAACATCCTGATTTGACTACATGCTCACGAAGGAATTTACCCTGTATCTTCGTCACGTCGAATGGAGTGTCTCTTATTTGTATTGTATATCCAAGATCACTAAAGACATGCGAGCATGATTCCGCATTTGAATGTACAAACGCGATCATCTGAAGCAGAATGAAAGCATATAGAGATGAGTGCAAAATAGTGCACATGATGTGCACAAGCATACATAAACAGACTCAGTATCTCAGAACTGCAACTAGTAACTCACCTCATAATCAAACAAACTCTTACTTTGATGATAATTCCGTATACTAGATAAATGTATTGAATGTTGCAACACTGCCGCGCCTTCAGAGAAGCTTGCATCTGATGAATGACCTCCATTTTTTATATTATCATGTCGATCGGTAGTTATTCCACAGGATGTCAATGATACTGCATATGCTATAGTTGCACGAGATTTTGGTATAGTACTATCATCATTTATATGATTTGAAGCTGCATTATTATTATCTGCAATAATCTGTTGTATATTTGTGGCTGGTTTAATGTTTACTGCATCGATATTATTGTTAGTATTGTTGTCGTCATTAGACGATAGCATGCCAAATATCGCGAGTATCCATAATACTAACACAAAGAGTGCAACTGCAAGTATTAAACATCGTATGGTAGATACATGCCATTGTTGTCGTTTCCTCTGTCTCCCTGAACCTCTGGAGAGAGACGATTGGATGTTTGGTTGTGGCATAATATAATTTGTGTGTTCGGTCTTTGAGTGTGGTTGAAAGTTGAAAGTAAATCTCCAACCCCAATGAATCAATAGAAAGGAATATTAATGATAAACACCACTTCAGGCTCCTCCACACGCACAAAGCCTCTGCAACATAAACAAAAGTAGAGAGAGATAATAAGGTGCACCAATTACCAATCTCTTAGAGCAACCCAAAAAAGATTCTGACCTAAACTATACTTTGAAAACCCCACCGCTAACCATGAGTAAAGCAAGATGAAAAAGCTATCATTCAAAACACTTCTTTATATATATTTAAGTCGATAGGGCATAGTTGCCTCTTTGTTCATTTGTTTGTCCTTTTTGGTTGGTGAACCTCTTCACTTTATTAACTCTCCGGTTGTCTTTCATCTGAAAAACTAACTCTCAAACTCGTTTCTTCCTTCTTCTTGTGTACTGGTGTTACAGGAGATATATTAACTCCGCCATCGCTCCCTACGCTTCCAGATAAACTACTCCGGGTACTACTCAATGAAGTCCTTCTCTTCTTCTTGGCAATTGGTGCACCAGGTGAGAGATCCGTTTCTAAATCACTGCACGCGCTCATATCATCTCCATTCGCCTCTGCACTCTGTTCGAGGATTTGTATCTTCTTTCGCAACCTCGACACTACACCTTGGAGTTGTACTGGAGAGAGAGTCATAATGTCTCCTGTCAAATCTTCACTTTCTAAAAAGCTGCTACCTATAATTATACTTGCACCTCTGGTGACCATGAAATCCAGGTCTGAATCACCAGCAACCGATCCTCCTTCCGAATCTCTTCGACGGAATACACCTCTAAATGTTCTTCCCTTGAGTTCTCTTGGCAGGCATTGATATATGTAAACCTCTTCTTCGATACCCTTTAATCGAAGTCCTCCAACAACATGAAGGAGACTCTTGTCCTTCGTCTCTTCTGAAAGCTGGGTATACACCTCAGATGACATGAGAGTTTGTCCTCCAAAGCCAAGAGCTTCAATTCGAGCGGCAGCGTTCACAGCTGGTCCGTAATAATCATATCCCTTGGCTACCTTGTCATACTTTGTTTGTACCTGACCTCCTCCATCCTCAAGATCCGAGTGTTTGCCAACATGAATACCAATTCTAACACGAAGACCACGATAGACTATTTTTGGTGCATTCCGGCCACCGCCTTTGACGAACTCAGAACATGCACTTGGCATCGTGGCAAGCTCTGTGGGCCAATCAGCCTCGAGTAGATCCTTCTGAATGTCATTAGCAAGTAGCACTGCAGTGTCCGCACTTGATACGGCCACCATAAAACTATCTCCGACAGTCTTAACTTCATACGCATTATACCTTTCGATTACTTTGCGGATGACATTGTGATGAATATCTAGTGACTTTGTCATTACGGACTTTGACCTATCCCACAAAGCAGTACTTCCCTCAATATCGGTAAAGACGATGGCAATAGTTCCATCCTGTGGGGCGCTCTTTACATCACGAGTTTTGTATTTGATCACATGTCTTTGACGGTGGACGATATAAACAAGACCGATGATTAAAAGGGCAACGACTACTACCACGGGGATGATGATTTGGAGAGGAGGGCCTTCAACAGGAGCGAGCTCACAATTACCTTGCTCAGCTTCCCAGACGGAGTAGTTCCCAAGAGTGCTCACATCACGTGGTTGCTCAATATCTGGGCGTATTTGTCCTTCTGGACAAGCAACACAGCTGTCAGTTTCAGGATCTAATTCTGTGTTTTCAGGACATACACATTGCGCAATGCTAGTATCAACTTCGATACATCCAGTGATTCCTCCACATGTAGGGGGTAGTATATTCAGTCCAGGAATAGTGCACTGATCCTCAGGACATGCCACGCATGTAGCGTCCACACCGATTCCAACTCCATAGCTTCCCATTGAACAAAACTCACAGGCTGTGCCGTTCCACTGTGATCCAGTTATGCAACAATCCGCACCGACATAGTCGTAGTCACAATCTGTTTGAGCAAAGTAAACAGCCACGGTATTTTCAGCATTAGTAACAGCAATAAGGTCATAGTCGCCGTCTCCATCCATATCCCCATGTGATACATAGTGACCACCAGCATTCGGATTATCCCCATAGATTGTATGATTCTTCCATTCATATCCCTCCCCATCCAAATTCTCATACCAGATAATACGACCATCAAAGAAGGAGGCACTTGCCACATCGACATCTCCATCACGATCAAAATCAACTGCAGTAACACTCAAGACAAAGTCGGCGTTGTCATATATCAAAGTTTTCTCAAAGTTGCCCTCTCCGTCATTTCTCCATAATGAGACATGATCATTCCCATTTGATGCCACTACTAAATCTTCATCCCCATCATTATCAATGTCGGTTGCAACGAGTGAATATGCACCTTTACTTTCATCTCCAGAGGAGATAATAATCTTCTCTTTAAAATGTCCAGTACCATCGTTTGGATACCATGCCACAGTGTCGTCATCCTTTTTTGAGTTAAAGAAAAGGGGAAGTGTGAGAAGACGCCACAGGGGGGTGTGATAATAAATCGTAGCAAAACAACATTACTAACCTTGGATGCTGATGCTAAATCTAACCAACCATCACCATTCAAATCAGCTGCCACAACAGTTCGTGCACCAATCGCATTATCATCTACAACTTCTTTAACTTCACAAAATATCCCACTATCTATATTCTTAAATACTGCAATGGTATTATCTCCCGATGATGCACTTGCAATGTCAGGATCTCCATCATCTATGAAAGAAAAAGCTATGTGAGCACAAGGATATACTTGAAATCACCCAATAAGATTACACATATAATTGCAACTCACTATCAAGGTCTGCCAATATAACACCCTGTCCTTCATTTACAGCCGAAGATATAAGGTGTTCAGTAAAGACTCCGGTGCCATCATTCTCAAACCAACGTAGTGAAGAGTCATAATAGGAAGCCCCTACGACATCTGTTTTCATACATATCAGTGGCAAGTTGGATACATATTATTTTAACAGTAAGAAAGTAAGTTGAGATGAGGCGCCACCATATAATTGCAACAAAAACTATCCAAACAATATTTGAATCAAACATTCATATTCATATAACTTACCGACATCTCCATCACCATCTAATACATCAATAGAGGTATGTGTCGTACAAGAAATATGAAGAAATGTGCATATGATGTGCACAAATATAACAAAAAGAGGGTATGAGTATTGATACACACCAAACAAAGAAAAACATACCCTCACAATCTCTAAAAACTACTTACCAACATCACCAACAGTAACAATCCTCGAACCTAAACTACTCCAAGTAATTTCATTCTTGATAGAAAAAGTTGGAGGATGCCCTCCTAAGTTTCTATACCAACTTACAGCATTATCATTCGAACTTGCTGATACTAAATCTTGTAATCCATCACCATCAAAGTCTGCCGAGACTGCACATCGGGCACCCATTGCTTGATTTGTTACTATTGTACGATTATTGGTCGTGAATAAGTCGTCGGGATAGTTGGGTTCATTTTGTGCTGATGTTTGTGTTGCTGCAATTAGTATTGTGGAAAGGATGCCGTATTGTATAGCTTGAAAATTAGATGGTGTACTACCACCGCTATCAAATTGTCGGCGTTTCATTGTTTTCCTTATTCTATTCAATGTTTAGTTTGATTGATACGACGAGAGATAAAGAGGCCTTACTTACTTATATTGATTTTATGGGTCGTCGCGGTCGGACCCGAGGCGAGGTGCGAAGGGATAATTAGGGGACGATGACCCCACATCTCAATAACCCTATTGAGCACTCTATGATATAGGTATCTTGTGGTCTAGCAATATGTAGTGTACACATTCTCAACTGTTTATTGATCTAGGAAGAGTTTATACATTTATCATCTTCATCTTCGTCTACCCTCCTTGACATTGCACGTCCAGCTTTTTGGTAGCTCTTGAAATACTACTTCACCGTCACCACCATACTCGTCTATATATTCTTGAAGTAACGATTTATATAATGATGGTACAGCACGTAGTTGTTTCAATACATAGTCACCAACTTGACCATCATTGCAACATTGTCTAAATACTCTTGTAATGTGTTCATCCCTCTCGGATTCATCCGAAATCAACCGTCTACATACTCGTATGAACGAACCATAGGCTACATGATTCGTTTCAATCTCTGTACTTGCCTGTAATTCATCATACGTCTCTATTGCTACTTGTAATGCCTCTTCCTTCTCTTCACTTCGACCAAATGTATAAGCACAAGCGTTCAATACTGCTGCATATACAAATACGTTTGGTCGCATTTTCAATTGACCCTTGTCATTTAAAGACTTCATTCGTTTTAGCAAGTCTCGAGTTTGTCGAGCCTTTCTTGGGAATTTGGATTTACTGAATGCATTTATAACTGTGGTAAAGCTTTGAACATCTGGCTTGGCACTTGTATCTCCGCCCTCATGCAATCTTAGCATGATCTCAAGTAAGCCAAGGGCTTTTACTGGTGCATTCCTATCTGGTGATTGACTCCATGCATTCAAGATGGAATTGTAGGTTGTAATATCTGGCTTAAGTTGAGCCTTGTCTTCATTAGTACGATATCTCATTCTATCAAGTAAGGCAACTGCTTTGTTGGCATCGCCACCCCATGCACTGATAACTATATTGTATGAGATCACATCCGGTTGAATGTTCGTAGCTCTTGTATCAAATGACTCTTCAAGCTTGTTTAACATTTCCTCGGCACGCTTGGCACTTGTATATCCACCTTGTTTAGCAAATGCGTTCAAGACTGAGTTGTAGCTGATAATGTCTGGCTGTGACTTGATAAGTCCAGATTCATATGACGATTCCATCTCTTCTAACAGCTGTATGGCACGCCGAGGTGAGTCTTCTGACTTGCTATTGGCAATGTTGTTTATAACTGAGTTGTAGGTTACATCATCAGGCATAACATTCGAATCTCCATCTTTGTACCGTTGTATCATATCATCTAGTAATGCAATACTTCGTTTTCCCGAGTCTGGATGACCGCACTTTCCCCAAACTTTTAGAACTGCATTATATGTCACAGTATCAGGCTTGACGTCCTTTCTTCTATCACTATCATCACTGTTACTCTTGTTGTAGATGTCATACATTTGTTGTATCAACTCTTCAGCTCTTTCGCCAACATTCTCATCGTCACTGCCGTTATAAGCCCAATCATTTAGTATAGAGGTGTAGCTAAACTTATCTGGTATTATCTGCTTGGAAATAAAATCTGGTAAACCTAATGATTCAGGATGTTCCATCATGTTCAATATACGCTGAACATTCATTGACGAGTCCTTATCACCACTATTGGCATATGCTTTGATGACTGTGTTGAAACTATTTCTATTTGGAGCAGAAGCCTTATTGGAATTCTTCTTGTACAAATCAATCAACTGATTCAATATTCGTTCAGCTTCTACTCCGGCATTGTGCTTTCCACTAGTAGCTATTCTATTCATGACATTATTATAATATCGTACATCAACAGCGCCGCCACCTATACTTGTCATTCGCTGCAATATCTCTTCAGCTTTAGCTTCACTACCCGGAGATTTAGACTTACACCATCCGTCTAATATAGTTGCATAACACTTGATAGATGATGAAATAAACTTGTCATCTCTACTACTTTCATCTTTACTGTTCATATCATGTGTCCTTTCCATCAAATCTAATAATGATGTAGCATGTAACAAATCTTTATAATAATAACTTTTATTCTTTCCAAACTTACCATTGTCTGCAACATTTAACCATGACTTGATTACACTGTAATACAAGTCTGTCGTGATCATATTATTATTTGCCAAGATATTCTTACCAACTATACGTTCTTCTATTAATTCACGTAGACATTGTTCGCTCATTTCTGCTGCTAATAATTTATCTTGTCTTGATTTCATTTCGTTTATATTTGATGATTGTAATTTGTACCATGAACTAATTAATCGGGCAAATTCATCCATCTGTTGTGTTGACATGTCACCGTAGGAACATATTGAGCATGACATGTCCTCTTCTTCATTAGATAGGCATTCTTCTTTTGATTGTTGTTGCAGTGTGCTGCAATCGTTTGTGTTTATATTCTGTGATAGATGATATTCGGTCAATGCTTTTAGTTCATCTTTGGTTGGACCATTATATGTAGATTGTTGTCTGCTGCTTGTATTGGCAGATTTAGACCTTTGTTTTTGCTTCCTTCTATACTTATTGTGCTTTTGATACTTGTTGTTAGTTGAAGACTTCTTTCTTTGTTTGTGTTTATATTTATTATACTTCTTTTTGATACCCTTCTTATTTGCAGTAGCTTGGGCCTTCTTCTGTATATCACTATCTATTGTGGTACCAAAGAGCGGTCGGTGTATTCTATCATGGCCAAACTGAGATACTGATATTACAATCCCTTTCAATCGAGGATTCTTCGTTGATGACACATGATATGTATTCGGTATCTTTGAAGAAGAGAATCCTTCAATCCGAGCAATACTGGAGATGGATAAGAGTATAAACAAGCAATATAATAATAGCGTGATCATATTGTCCACTGTGCCGCCGCCGTGCCGCCGTGATATCACAACAATGGACTGACGACGCAAGGTTGGGAGTGAGGAGGAGTGAGCATTTTTATATTTAGTTTGGCGACCAAACGGTATCAAATCATTGAGAAGAAGTGGATGCGTGGTTAGTGTTTGATATATTAATATGTAGTCTATTGTATTAGTGATTCAATGGAACAGTATTTGCAACAATTAGAATCTGCAATAGTTGCAGCTTCCGGCGGAGATTCACAATCGTCGCAGCAACTAGA
>Ga0214479_100861_pt1 | contig 15256 bp, 19 predicted proteins | sample M1_20Mar14CPVII9_5_FD_165054 | JGI IMG/M metagenome (GOLD analysis project Ga0214479, IMG submission 165054) | Marine eukaryotic communities from Monterey Bay, California, United States - M1_20Mar14CPVII9sort6BwellE14 | ecosystem: Environmental > Aquatic > Marine > Unclassified | place: USA...
ATTTTAGCAGACTGCATCATTATCTCTACTATCCCCATTGCTCTTCGTTTGCTCGATCGTAGGGCAGTATAAGATGCTCTACACATCAGTGCTAGGTGTAGGTGATGTACTAGTTCCATTGGTTGATGTATAGCGTCTATTAACATCGTGTGATAGTGGTTTTAGATATACCAATTTGCCGTTGAGCATAACAAATTAAACTAGCAACCTCTTCAATCATTAGTATAGTATTAGCACAATGCCTGGTGATAAGAAAAGACGCCCAATAACGGATTTAGATTGTGGTAATAAGTCACGGAAAAAGCGTAAGCATCGTCGTGTAGTTTCTAGCTTAGATCAATTATTGGGAGATGAAGAGCCAACAAATGATAAAATGATAATTGACAATGCTACAGATCAGAAAGGATTTAATATGACAGAGGAAGATCGTGCTGAATTCCGCAAGAAGATTGGTGCTCCACGTAAGAAGGGAGTGCCACGTGACTCTACTAAGAAGCATCCGAGTAATGGTGGCTGTGAAGGATATTCGGAAGAGTTTAAAGATATGATGGTTGAATTATATCAATCGGGTAATGCCATCCCCAGGAGTATTCTCCGGTCGGTTCAACGTTGGATAAAGGATGGTACTATATCCAAGAGAAAGACTGGAAATAAAGCTTCGTCATCGGTTACTGGAATACATCTATTCCTACTTGCCATCTTTAAAAAGATTTATCCACAAGCAACACGTCCTCAGTGTGCTGTGTTTATTGCTTTATATTCTGATGATGGACGGGTATTGACCGATTCGGAGGTTAGTAGTGGATTAGAAAAGATTGGTATGACAAGGAAGAAGACTTCTACCACCGCATACAAAGCATTTACTCCGAAGAATCAATACCTACACGAATGTTTCTGGAGGTTTGATTTCCCTGCCGGTGTTAGAAATGTACGCCGTGAGGAATTGTGTGATGCAGATGAGATGGCACTAGTTCTTGGAGATGCAGATCAGAATTATGGGCATGCTGTTAAAGGTCTACGTGCTAGGAAGCAAGGCAATTACGGGAGGAGTTCCCGAAAGGTAGTTATTATCATGATAATTGAGCCAGGGAATCCTTCTCTTGGTGCGGATGAACTTGGATCAATTGAACGGCCAAGGATATGGTATCGTGTCTCCACAGATAAGGGAACAACAACCGAGGCATACAAGTCCTTCCTTGAGAACTACTTCCTCAACAAGTTAAGACCTGATGAACCAAGACGGGTATTGATGCACGACAATTTACAATCACACAAATCTGATGAAATATATGACACCATGGATGCTGCTGGACATGGAGTTATTTGTCGCCCACCTTACAGACCAAACGAAGCTCCTATTGAGTTTGCATTTGATCAACTTGCTTGTGAAATCCGAAGGAGATGGAATAAGATTAGAAATGAGGAACAACTCATTAAAGAGATACGAGATGTTATTGATACAAGAACTGGGATGGGGGGATTTAATGATCTGTTCAAAGACTGTGGGTATTGGAATGAGGACGATGAGTAGTCAAACAGAAGATGTGTAGTATGTATAATCTAGATAATTATCAATACCACATAGTATCTAAATTGGTTAGTATATTATACTCTCTGTCAACCTATTACTCTTCTCCATCTTTGTGTTCCTCCTCGGGTTCCTCGGGTTTGTCAGGTGTCTTGGAGAAGCGTAACATACTATCAACTGCCTCTTGAGACTTACCCTTTGCTGGTGACTCTTCACCATCAACAAAACTGCCCATGATCATCCTTGACGAATTTCCATCACTCTTCTTTGTTGCAATATCATCCAATACTCGTTTCTTCCTCCTCATGGAAGTTGGATCCCAATTAGGATCAGACACAATCTTCTGTACAACCCTCTTCTCAAACCCTTGCTCCGTGTCCTTTTGTACAGGGAGAGATGCTGCTGCTGCTGCTGATGCCGCCGCTGGTGGTAGTGCTGCCATAGCCGCTGCTTGATGTTGTTGTTGCTGCCGTGTCCTCGCCCCTTGCTGTAGACAAAAAGACCCAGTCCGTCCAGATCTAGCACCCAACTTGTTGCCGTAGAAGCGATGGCCGACTGATCCCGACTGATACATACTCACTTTGTCACCACCAAGCATACCAGTCGGAACACCCATTTGCCCAGCAACAGCGTGCTGGACTCCCTCTTCAAGTTCACTCTGAGCTATATACCTAGCGGCATTTCCGGCAAGACTATCGACGGTGATCTCTTCTCCCATATGACTTAGTTCGGCCGCTGAATTCTATGTTGGTAGATAGGGAAGTAATGTTAGAAGATATAGTACTGTACAACAAGTACCATGAACTTACCGCCATACATTGCTGAAGCATACCACCGAATGCACCCATATTCTGCTCTACAGTTTTAGGTGCCTGGTTCTCTTCCATATTGTTCTTCTTAGCCTGAGCTTGTGTGGAGATGAGTTGGAATTCTTTCTTTTTCATCCATGCAGTTGTACATTGGCAGTTACACACTTCACAGTCGTCGTCTTCTCCCTTACATTCAGGACAATATACCCCCGACACGTCTATACAAGCGCATTTGAACTCTTGAACTATTGTGTGATGCCGGGGACGATTGGCAGAATTAACCATATTGTTTGGCTGGTCTTGATACCCTTCAAGCCTTTCTTTATGCTCCTCTTCCTTCTTCTTGTTCATTGACCTTAGTTCAGCCTCGGTATACTTACATTGTAGCAATAAATGTCCACAGACTGGGCATTTATTATTCTTATCGGTCTGAGTGAAGTAGAGAGCAGAGGAGAAATAAGAATTAGATTCAACTTTGGAGAAGCAACGGATCACTACCCCGAGAAGAGACAAAACGTACCATGTCTGCCCTGTAACCAAAGTTTGCATCAAATGCACCCGTAGTCTTCTTTGATGCCTTCATTGCATTCTTATATGCTTTGGCACTAGCTGCAGCCTTTGCATCTTTTGCAATACGGTAGCTTATGTTATACAACTCAATTGCCTCCCTTATTTTCTTCCCATGAGCACTTGCACTCTTTTCTACCACAGAATCTGTCTGACGACAGAGCATACAATTATTCTCATGACAATGTTGAGTATGTAACAAACGAAGGAATGGGATGGCAAGTTTAGCAATTGATGCCATTGATATCGTACTAAACCTTGGAGTCCCAAGGACCATTGACTTCAATGAATCAAAGCATGACCTTCCAAGGTCTTGTAGTTTCTTATCGTGAAGGTAATCCTCAACATTCTTCTCTTTGTCTAGTTTACCGGCAGGGAAGAGTGTTGCAAGGCGATTCCTAATATCAGGAACCCTCAGGCTGTGCTTGGTCCTAAAAAGACCACTTGAGAGTGCAATCTCTACCTGAAACGGAGTAGGCTCGGTACTCGATTCTTGGACCTCGTCGGCGTTGGGTACGCCACCCTCGGGTGGAGCCTTCCTCATACCCTTCTTCTTCTTCTTCTTCTTCTTCTTCTGATCCAACATCTCTTCTAATTCCTCTTCTAATCTAGATATACTTCTCTTGATGTGAGCATCAGCAGCATCCCGTGCCTCCTGTGGTAGGAGTCCAACCGCATCAATACAGTTTTCACATCTGCAAGTAAGGCTTGGCGGCTGAGAAACATCATCATCAAAAGAAAGAAGGAAGAGCTCAGATTTTGAAGATGGGAAGCATGTATTGCATTGCGTCCATGGACATGTGCCACAGCTAACAAAGTTTTTTAGCGATGCTGTGTTATTAGAAGATATTATATTTTAAGTTGATGAGAGATGTTTTGGATATTAATGTGGCAAATAGCTACAACACACACACACACACAACACTTAAACCACTTACAATCACACTTAGAATCACAGTAATATACACCCACTACACATTTCCAATTCACATCAATGACATTGTTATCCTCGTCGTCGTCATCATCATCATCTTCTTCTCCTAATACCAATACCTTGACATTACCATTATTATCAATATTGGACTTTAGAAAACCCTTCTCATAGTCATCATCATCATCATCATTTCGAATCAATATGATACGTCCAATATTATGCTTGGAAGAAAGGGCAACACGCACACAATCTTCTCTACGATCATTATCGAGTATGTCACAATCCTTTATTGAGTTGTATTCGGTGAGCTCTAAATTGTTGGGCTTCCATAAGAAGCACGCTTTTTCATAATGATTGATAGTGTTGTTATTCATATGCAAATAACTCTTCGTTACTTCGAGATCATAAATCGTATCGGATACATTATCTTCAGATGATGTATCGGATGGTAATTTCTTTTGTGGTGTAGTTTCCTCATCTGAATCTGATTCATCATAGTTGTACTTGTTTTTATCTTCTATTGTAGTACTTTTATCGGAGAAAGTGACAGTCCTTTTGTTGGATTGTTTGGTTGAGGGTGTTGTCTTTGTATTAACAATATCGTTGCCATCCTCCTCGTCACTGGACTTGTCCATATTATCATATTCTTCTTTCTGCTCGGCACTCCAATTATATTTTGGACGACCACCCTTCTTCTTATTGTCCTTCTTCTTAACTGGCCCACGCTTACGTTTAACATGAGGAGACCGTGACGATGATGACGATGAACCATCATTTCTTTTCTTTGACTTCTTTGGAGGCATAATAATGATATACTAAGAGAGGGTCGGTATAGAGTTGTAATGATGATAGCACTAGCACGAGATGAGTAAATAACTACTAATCCGTACTCAAATTAACCACCGATAACAATAAAACCCCACAAATATCAACGGTAGATGTATCTCCGTCCTTTACGTGTATTTAATGGAATATAGACGGCGAGTTTGGCATGCTACAGCACCCCTATTAGGTGAGATATCTTTAGTAGGAGAGTCTGCTAAAATTTCGCTTAAATTGAGTTATTTACCTACAAATCTCGCTTAAATTGGGTTAGAACCGAGTTAAAAAATGAAAAACGACAATTGTTAGAATTTTGGTAGTAATATGTAGGTAATTATAATAAATACTGTCTAGGATCAAATTCGCACCAAACTCGAGATACATCTGCTTGCCGCACCACATACCTCTACTGATGGGAAGATGATGTCAGGTAAGTCACGAGGCGAGGGAAGAAAGATTGCAGCACATCCACAAAGCCAACAACACTCCCAAAATGATGTAATATCTTTGCACAATAATATGAAGTCTTCGCCTTCATCGGTTGGAGTTGGATATACACTTCCTATCTCTCAAAATGATATCACCACCAATACTATATCAAGTATACATAGAGAGTATAGTAGTACTGATACCGCCGCTAATGATAATCAAATGAGATGTAGTTATCCTCCACCACAAATTCAAGTTCAAGGACCTCCTTCTCTTGGCATCTCAAATCAATATGATTTTGAGAGGTTTAGTGCAAGACTTCCAAGTAGTATTCTTCAAAGTGATTCTGTTGCAATCTCGCATAATCAAGCAATAAGTAACATACAACAATTAGATACAAATAATGATTACTTGAGACAAGTTATAGTTGACAAAACTAGGGAATCACAACAACTGGAAATGAAAAGGCAAGCAATAATGAATAAGATTTTGGAACATGCCAAACAATCTCAACAGACTATCCGAGGACGAGTATCAAACGAGTCACTCAGTAGATCAGTAATAGATTTGACATCAGATAATGATGACAATAATGTTAAAGAGTCGATGATAGAAGATGACGTCAAATTGAAGCCTGGTCTACTCAAATCTGATGACGACGATCTCAAACCAAAGTATAAAGAAGCTGATGTTAAAGAGGCAGTCATTGATCATACACATTCTCATCCTGGCAAAACTAACATGAGATATTATCACGGAGGTGTTAAATTACCGCCTATCGAGAAGTGTATTAGCAATAAAGATCCAACTGAGATTGACAAGTTTGGATTTGTTGAGATTTCTAACATGATACCTAAATGTCTTCTTGATAAGATATATAACGAAGCCAAGAAGAATGTTTCAAATTTGTCGCGGCGGAAGTTTACACATGTTCCAAAGAAGAAGAAGAAGAAGAAGAAGAAGAAGATACCAACAGAGTTTAAGATTGGACAACGAGTTGAAGCAAAGTATCGGGGTATTAGTGATAATGATTATTATGAAGGCACAATTGTTGGGGGAGGAGATGGATACTATGATATAGACTACGACGACGGAGATATTGATCGAGAGTTACGTTCATCTTATATAAGAGCTTTAGTAGTTAAAGATGAGGTTACCAATGTGAAAGCAGAAACACCACCATTTGCTATCAAATCAAGGTCAAAAGCAAAATCTAAAGGACAGCTACCATGCCCTGATTTCGGTGTAGGATGGACAATGGATATCATTTCTCGCAAGCCACCGTCAAAGACTGTTGATAAATATTTTTATTCTCCAAACGGTATGAGGTTCAGAAGTTCTATAAGTGTAGAGAGATATTTATTGGCTAATCAGAATATGGATGACAATGAGGATAGCAGTGCTAATGACGTCATAGACAAGGAGGACGACCCTGTAAAGGTTTTGTCTGAAGGCGAATGGCAATGTCATAAATGTGCTAAAGTCAATCCTCCAACACGAAGTCGTTGTGAGGAAAAGGGATGTTTCGCATGGAAGCGTGGTGTGTTGAAGACATTGAGGCCTTCGTCTGGGTTATCTTCCCCTGCCAAGAAGCGGGCTTCTGCCAAGCGATTTGCTTCTGATATGGAAGAAGATGAAGAAGTTATTGCTGAAGACATATCAAATGCTCTCCAACTTGATGTATCAGCTGAGTTGTCTCAACAAATCAATGCAGCAGTACAACGCTGTGAATCGACTTCAAAGACTATGCAGAATGTGTTTGGTGAAAAAGGGCTGGGCTGCGCAGAATCGAATTATGATGGCTTCATCCTTGAGTCAGCAAAGATTGTAGTCACTGAGCCAGGGTCACCTCCCCAATGTCCTCATGCTGATGATCACATGACAACTTCTCTATTTGGGATTATCCATCTCTTGGATGGCCAAGAGAGTACTTGTGTTTCAAAGTATGATTCTTCAAAAGATTATCCTACTGGTATAAGTATAGAGTATAACTTGTGCAAGAAGATGCGACAAATCAAAGACTGTGACTTTCGAAGAGGAGTTCATCTAACAAACGAGTCATGGTATTGCGGTCAATGTGATGAGCAGCAGCCTCTAGCCGAAGGCTATGATTTTGAGAGTAAGATTGTATCATGTTTTGGTGAGTTGCTTAACAACAATCCGGCTCAGCTATGTGATGCTTATGCTGGAAGTTCTACAGGCAAAACTGGTGACGGGTTGTTAGCTCTTCCGACTCTTATCCATCGTGGTCCTGGCAACCATATCTCAGCGACAAAATCCAGATATGTTTTGTTCTTCTCTCTGAGGCCCACGCATAAGAATGTGGATGCTGACAAAGCTGAGCTTTACAAGTATAATCCATCTACGCAGATACATGCCAGTTGTGTTATGTACAATCATTATAAAATGGTCAAAGACTTGTATGACGGTAGTGGTAGTGGAATAGAACAATTTGATAGTGCAGTGGCTGGGTCAGAAGTTGTCGAGTTGCAGTCGAAGAATGAATTCCTGAAGAGTAAGAACAATAACTTGCTCAACGAGAATAACAAATTGAAGGAGGAAATTCGGAAGTTGAAAGAGCGTTTTGCGTCGTGATCTTTCTATGTAAGATATTTAGACCAGACTATAACTATCTATGGTAAAGTTAATATCTCAACCGACTCTTTATTGATCAGTACTGTATGCTCAAACTGGGCGGCTCTGGAAGATGCGCGTTATCACAGGTTATGATGATGAAAGAGAGGAGATCATAACATATGTTAATACATACGATATAAAAGGGCAATCAATAAAGGCAAACTAAGGTCAAATAAAGCAGTCAAGTCGTCGAGACTTTTACTGAACACACGAGTCATACAATAAAACAATACTAACGCGGACTTTCCTACCTCCATCTTTCGTCAGTACAGTCCAATGATCCGACCATTCATGACAATCAGCACTCCCTTCTGTTATCATTGGCTCAATTGTAAATATCATACCATCCACAAGTTCCATCATATCGTTATTGCGGAAGTGTTTCACAAACGGTGCACAGTGGAAATCAGAGCTTATTCCGTGCCCTCTATAATGTCTAACAGTATCATATCCATATGCATCAACAACGGCATGAATAGCCCCACCAATATCAGACAGGCAACCTCCCGGTTTGCATGCCGCTACACCTGCATCTCTACTCTCTAATGCTGCCTGGACTAATCTTCGCGCTGATATAAAGCGCTCTTCTTCATCTGTTGTAGAAAATGATTCTTTATGTGGTATAATATTTGTTGCTGATGGCCAGTCTTTATGTAGTTGTGATGATGAAGACGTTGTTGTAGTAGTTGTTGATGTTGTATCATTATCCCAAGAGAAGTCTTCAGTAGGTTCAACATCATGATCACCAACTACAATCGTGGCACAATTATCGCCGTGTACTCCACCGACATAGCAGCTGACATCAAAACTGACTATGTCACCCAATTCTAATGACCGTGAATCTGGTATTCCGTGACTGGAAGATGCGCGTTTAGCGGTTTATGAAGATGAAGAGAGACGATGGTAGCTCAAGTTAGTGCATACGGCTTGCAAAGGCAATCACATAAAGGCAAACTAAGTTCAAATTAAGTGTCAAAACATAGAGACTGCATATCGAACACTTGAATTCACATGATAAAAGAAGTACAAACGCGGACTTTCCAGACGACCTCGTTTATTGAACTGCAGACACTTTTAGGAAATCCAGAATAGTTTAAAGGACTTGGATAGGCACCATGTTTTAAGCAAGCTTCGTGTAATAGTTTGTCTATTTCCTCAGTTGTCCTCCCTACTTTTGCCACAGATGGATGACATACATAATCTAGCAATCGTCTAGCAAGTTGTGCAGCCTTTTTCATCCGTTTTACTGATGCCTCGTCATGAAGTAATACTGTATCATGCGGTAATTGTGGTACACCAACATTGCCTGAATGAGCATACGAGGGGAAGAATGTTGGTAGATGATCTGGTGAAGGCGGTATCAATCGCGGTGGTTGTTTAGGATGAGGCTTTATTGGATTTTGTTTAGTCAATTCTATTTGTCTCTTTCTCCATGATGAGAAGAGAGTATCTTTTGCACCCAATCCATAATGTTTATCAAACTCTGCGGCATTGTATAAAGCACGCTCATAAACATCATCATAACTACTATTTTGTTGCAGGAAGGGAATACTACTTTTATTTCTCCGTTGAAAAGCACTACTTCTGCAACTACTTCTAATATGCTGTATCCTCGACAGGTTCAATAGTTGAGTAGCACTGCTTCTTGATGCCGCCATGATGTGTTAATAGCTGAGTAGAAGAGCTAGCCAACCCTCTTCGAAAAAATGACGGATTATTGATTATCTACATATTTGTGGTTTATTACTTCTTAAATTTGTGGAAGGATTAAGGATACCTTCAGTCGAGGCCGTTGTGGGCAGCCAAGGCTTAGCGCCAGTTCCATAAGGAGGTACCTAGGCCTTATAGAGACCGTCTAGACCAAAAGCGATTGCCTGTAGTGTGCATAATGACACCTCATACCTTTCATTGACATTGTGAGGTTTATTCGGCTATGAAGTCAGTTGGGAGATGATAGTGGTCAGGATTACGATGACTTTAATATTTACAGATATTTATATATTGGGAAGAATACCCTCAAGTATTTGCATGAACGGGTTTCCCTTGCTTGATGAATCAGTCTCAATACCAGCCTCTTCAAGTGCTTCATTCAGCCATCTATCAACCACTGTCTCAGACCCGTACCAATTATTTGAGGGTAGAGTAGTTCCAGCTTCATTAATTGAGTGAACAACACCATCTAATACGATTGTTCGAGATCCTTCAAGCAATGTCCACTGGAGAGGTACGACGCCATCTCCGGTCATTTCTCCATCGCCACTGACTGCGCTGTATGAAGTATAGGCTACAGATGATGCCGAGCCTTCTCCTCTTGTTTTGTATACATCATTGACTTCCTTAGATCCTTCTTTTGGTTCATTTCCTTCTATTGCAGATTGCTTCTGTTGTGGTTGCTTTCCTACTACAGCATCGCCTCCAACTGATACGTATGCGATTCCTTCATCTTTATAATATGCTCCAGGATACATCTCATCCAAATAAGATAGGGCACCTTATGAATAGGTACAGAGAACAATAATAAGTAATGAGATTTTGCTCAAGCATAATATGTATTCCACCAAACATATAAATCTGAATACAATATAACTTACCTCGTGTCACGCATGTTGAAGCAGCATCTCCTTTTGGCGGCTTGTGAATAGCTCCAACCGTGATCAGTGCTCTCACGCGATCAGCAGCTCTTATTTTACTTTCTGTAGTAGCATTATCTATATTCCAAGAACCATCTCCTAGTGCCGCTCTAGCAAGCCTACATATGTCATGATATGAACATATGATATGATTAATGTATACATATATATGTAAACACACACGCATAAACAATATTGACCACACAGAGAGAACTTACCATCCACCTGCGGAGTGTCCAATAACAATGACTTTCTCTTCACTACCAGCATTTTGATATGCCTTCTCAATTGTACTTCTTAAGCGTTTCAAATACCAACCATATCCTCGTCCTTCTGGTTTGCAATTTCCAGTATAAAAATTAGGTATATCAAATAAACCACCAGCTACCCTTATCCATTCATACCTTTGCAGTGGCATTACTGATATATTCTCAAATCCACGACGATTTAATGCCGTGCAGAATCCGTACTCATCTCCTTGATTAAGAGGATTTGAGTAGTCGATTTCGTCGTTGCCAAAGCCTGGAAGATGCGCGTTGCCACAGTTTATGATGACGAACGAGAGATGATAGTAACTTATGTTAGTGTATAGGGCTTGCGAAGACAATAAGACTTCATATTGAACACATAAATTCGCATGATAAAACAATACAAACGCAGACTTTCCAGGACAGATAACAACGGGGATTTTCGAAAGGTTGCTATTGCTATTTGTTTTACTTTTGTTGCTAGCATTGTTTGTGTTGGTAATTGTCGACGTCGATGATATACTACTGAATCCTGATATCAAAATAATATGAGATAGTAAACACGCTGACACTAGAAGAAAGGTCAACATAATGATATACTTCTTCTGCTGTTGTTGTACTCCGCGACCGCAACTCCGATATATGAACGGGGGAGAAGTGTAAGGGGAGCGGTTGCCATTTTTATTCTTACTCCAAAGCTTAGGTTTTGTGGTTGTTCTCTAGTAAGTGGTTGTACTACTATGCCGCTTGTATGTTATGTGCTAAGGAATATCATTACTATTCTATTCGTCTTCATATTGGACATTGATTTACTAAGGAATTTACAAGTCTTTGCTTTATCATTGCATCATGTATCAAAAACATCAACACGACATGTACGGCAAACACATCACATGTATGCTAGAAATGAGGGGGTCAAAGAAGATGATAGCTGCAATAATACTAGCAAAGATGATGTCGTTATTCAAAAACTAGATATTAATGATATTGATCAGATCAAACAAATGAGCAAATTTTGCATTGATAGTTTTTACAATGTGAACGATGACGAAGATACGATATCATTATTATTTAGGTGAGAGATATTGATTCAATGTTGAATATATGCACAACAATACAAAGTCGCTAATGTATTCGAGATGCGGACAGAAAATTGAAAGATGTAAAGCTGGCTGCATTAGAGAAAGCTCAATTGATGGTACGTCTTCTTTTGTACTTCTTCTTATGCAATTGAAAAACACCTCCTAATGGATCAACATCTTTTTGAAAGGATATACAACTATCTAATGACAAAAGATATATAGTTGTTGCAAAAGATAGCAAATCTAATGGTAAGACTATGATTTATGTGTATCATGTGTATTCAACACTGCCAATCTAACTCTGAGTATTCTCCTGTAGATATAATTGGAATCTGTGAGGTCATAGAAGATAGACTATCGATACATCCACCATCTACTACAAATGAAGTAAGTGAAAAGGAAAGAAGAAGAACATCTAGAATGCGAGCAGTGATTGAGAATCTATGTGTTCGAGCAGATTATAGAAAGTGTGGAGTCGGAATGTCTCTCGTACAAGCCTGTGAAGAAGATGTAGAATCATCATGGCCTGGATATGATGAAGTCTTTACACAAGTGGAAGTTGGAAATACAAACGCATATCAATTATTTCAAAAGTGTGGATATCACCTCATGTTTGACGACTCAACGTGTACAAAAATTGTATTAGATGATTCTATTCTACCAAAAGAAGTAACCGTCGAAAAACACTTGATGAGAAAGATACTAGATACTGATGATAATGGGCTTTAGAATGTTTCCTAACGACTTAAGGTTCGTATTATCTTACTTCCTGAACCTAAAATACAACAGTGGGATAATACAACACAAATCAAGCAACTAAAATCTCTACATTAGATGATCGGTAAAAAAGCTGGGTAATTTACTACATAGTGGCGGAATTAATAGATTGATATGTCGGTGGTATTATATAGTATATTGGGTATTACATTGACATGTCTACTTTCCAAGCATGAGAGAGAACTCATCAAACTCAATCTCGCCCGAACCGTCGGTATCAATCTTATTAATCAATTCTTCAATATCGATTGTCAAGCCAAAGTCATGCTTGATAATCTTGATCATTGTCTCTCCTAAGTAATGAGTACACAATAGATGAATGAGGTGTGAGAGTATGTGTATCAATGTACAACAACAACACTAGCTCCAATGGTAGTGGTACTTACTTTTAACATGCCCAGACTTGTCGGCCTGGCCACCACAGGCAACAAAGGCATCAACCATATCATTTTCATCATCAAGATTCTCAGCTCGATTCTTTTGACTTTCAACGACTTTAAGAAACTCTCCAAAGTCGATAGAGCCAGACATATTATCATCAACTTCAGATATCATTTGGAATAACTCATCTTCCGTCGGTGCCTGGCCCATTGCTTCCTGTATAAGTATGTGTGTGAATGAGAGAATTACACGAGAGAGAAGTAGGTAACATCCTTAGTAAACGTTTTCTTACCAATACCTGTCGCAACTCCCAAACATCAATTGTTCCACTCCTGTCTTTATCAAACGCCAAGAAGGCTTGTCGGCAACCATCAATGTCTTCCTGAGATAGAACCATGAGTTAGTGATGTTAGTAAGATGAATTAATGAGCTGAAGCAAGAGAAAGCTCTGAATTCTTTTTGCTTTGTTGATCATCTGTGTTAGATTCACAAAGGGCAAACCGCAGTCAAAAAAGAGAAAATGTCTTGAAAAAAGCAAAAAATGAAAATGACTCACAACCCCCATTATGTTGAGTACCAAAGATTGATCTTTGATAAGTACCTTGAATCGGAGTATAAATTGCAAACAGGTGTGTATGATAGAGACTATATTCTAACATGAATGAAAAGGAATTTCCGTCATTACCGTATGCCGCAGATGATACATCTAAAGAGAATGTACAGCCACAACAAGTCCAACGCCCAACATTGTCATTACAACAAGAACAAGAATTGAATGATGCAGTGGTAGCCTTCATCCCTTCAATATTGGACGCTGCACAAGATATTGGCGGTGGAGGTGGAAGTGTGTCTACTTCTATAGGTGATGGCGTAGATCTTTACTGGATTACCAATTGTTTGCACACCTACTCCTATCCATTAGGATCGTTGTATCTGCCCTGGAATTAGTGAACCCAGGTAGCGGCTGTGACGTGAGAAATGGCAGATTTTGCAATTAACCCATCAACTTTTGTTGATGACGTTACTGCTACTACCTGCTCTCTAACAACAGACGCGTCATCTCGAACGGATGATAGCGGGGACATCACCATTGCTACATGGAACATTCGTAATGGTAGAAACGGAGGATTGGAATCGGCCTGCAGGGCCTTGGATAAATCAGGAATTAATATTGCAGTTTTCCAGGAAACCAAGTTAATACACTCGATCATCATCAGGATATCGTATTGTTGCATCCAATGCACCGAGTGCTCAGCAGGGCGGCATCGCAATCGTATGGCAAGAACATCATATGGCATATGAATTGGAGGAGTATAAATTCTACGGTGGTAATGTAGTGGCTTTTAGGCTCATAACGGGGCGTGGAAAATATTATATCATCGGTGGATATATCCCTCTTGGCTGCAATGATACATTGGCACACATTATTAATGCCTACAATTCCTGCCCACCAGGGTTTGAAATTTTATTAATAGGTGATTTGAACATCAACTTGGACACACCACGTGATACAAGGGAGGAGATTATTGCTGAACAATTAGATTTTTGGAATTTGGGGTGTTTAAGTACTCAGTTTACACAACGCCGACATAAATATCGGAAGAGGTGGACTTGGTACCAGTGGCGTCAAGGCAGATTATACTCAACAAAACCAGACTATTTCTTATCCGAACCAGATATGAGGAGGAGATTTAGGAATGTTAGTTTGAGGAAATTACGTCATCATGCAACTGATCATCGTGCTATAGTTGGTAGGCTTTGGGGAGGCAATCAGAAGTGGTTAGATAAGTACCGCCGAAATGTGGGAAAGTGCCCCTTCCGGCTTCCTCGTACTGCACCGTATACACTTCAGGAACATTTATTCCAGGAGTTAAAGGCCACTGTTGAGAAGAAGGCAATCCGTGCGTCACCTAGAAACCAATGGATTTCTCAGGAAACATGGGCACTTGTGGATAGAAGAGCTCAGCTTCGATCCAGAGGTAGTCTACCAGGGAACAATTATGCGCTTAGCAGACAAATCGGTGCTTCTTTTGCTAGAGATAGACAGAGGAGGGCCGAGGATGATGCGGCCGAAATTGGTAGACTATTGGGAGAGGGTGACTTGAAAGAGGCGTGGGGTATTGTTAAAAGATGGTACCGTGCAGCGTCTAATAGGGGGGCCTACTCCTTGTCGGAAGACCATGGAGAAACAGACTGCAGAGCGTGTTGATTTATATCGGGAACGACCCTCTAAGGGGAATTCGATTCCTATCAATGTAGAGAAGACGCGATTGGAGGATGGAGCACCATCGGATCACCTGATAAGGTCTGTTGTAAAAGGCAAGCTCAAGAATGGTCGTACGGGAGGTGCATCTTTTATGCGTGCAGAGGACATTAAAGCATGGCTGCGCGGTATAGAGGATGAAGAAGACG
>Ga0214479_100864_pt1 | contig 15223 bp, 15 predicted proteins | sample M1_20Mar14CPVII9_5_FD_165054 | JGI IMG/M metagenome (GOLD analysis project Ga0214479, IMG submission 165054) | Marine eukaryotic communities from Monterey Bay, California, United States - M1_20Mar14CPVII9sort6BwellE14 | ecosystem: Environmental > Aquatic > Marine > Unclassified | place: USA...
TCAGCTTCGTCGTCGTTTGCCTTATCATCGTCGAGTAAGATGTAGAGGTACTAAATCCCGATACCTTTGTTGTATATATGCCCAACACGAGGACGATATGGATGAGGAAGGTAAGCATCGTCATAATTTGTTATTTTGGGAGTTGAGAGATTATGTGTGGTATCTTCAATCTTCTATCCAATCAATATAAAACTCCAACAACTATCAAAGTAAATCAATGCCGACTGTCAAGAGAGCATTACCTAACAAATGAACTAGAGGAGTATATATTATTACATCTAGATAACAAATAACAAGTAACAAATAGTGGTTAGAGTTTTCAGCTTCTTGAAAACTCAGTTTGAGAGGAAAGTACTAAGTACAGATAATTTTCTCATCACAAACACAATATTGATGGCTCATGATGGGAGGACGATAAGTATTAATATACGCTACATTCACATGCTGCAATATATACTAAGTTGATCAGTTTTTAATGCTCTTTCGAACAGTAGTAGTATCGTGAGGAGATATTGATCCAAGGATACCCACCCATCAAAAAATTAGTTATGCTTCTTTTAGTTATTGCTTTGCAATTCCTATCATGTATACATTCATTCACATATCAATGGCATGGTTACAATCGTGTTCAAAGTATAGATAGTTTCAATCATAATATACTCCTATACTCACAACAAGATGATAACGATACAAATCCATCTACCTCTAATGATGGTATCCGACTCAACAAAGTCTTCAAAGCAACACACTCACGACGAGAGGCAGACAAGCTTATCGAATCTGGACGTGTTAGTGTCAATGGCATGCCAATAACAACAAAGGGTGGTATGAAAGTTATACCATATCAAGATTCAATTACATTAGATGGCCAAATAGTGCATGGATGGGAGCAAATGAATGCAATTCAAAATACAAATCAACAGGATTTAGGAGATGATCAAGTAGAAGATAGTAGTTCATCACTCAACACAGAATCATTTGAGTATGTCAAATACTTTAAACCATTAGGAGTAACATGCACAACAGATCAACGTATACAAAATAATATAATCGATGCAATTCAAAGTGATGGATACAATCCACGACATCGTGTCTATCCCGTTGGACGGTTGGATAAGGAAACATCTGGATTGATACTACTTACTTCGGATGGACGGATTGTTAATTCGGTATTAAGAGGTGAGAGGAAACAACCGAAGGTGTATAAGGTTATGGTAAATGGTCGATTGCAGGATAGCGATTTACATCAGCTTCGAGTGAGTATGGGCTTATGTTTTTCGTTTTATGCTCTTTGAGAGATGCTATCGTATCCATATGGTTCGGTTCTCAACTAAACTATTCTCTTCTCTACTAACCATCAATGCACACTCACTCATCTGTTCATAGGATGGTATAGTAATAACAACAATAGCTCAACGGAAAGGAAAATCAATTGAAGAGAATACATTAGTTGCCAAAACTAAACAATGTAAAGTAAAACGAATAGGACCATCAGCAGTGGAAATGACATTAGTCGAAGGTCGGAATAGACAGATACGTAAAATGATGGAAGGACTTGGTTATAAAGTTGTTAAGTTACATCGTGTTGAGTTTATGGGTATACATTTGACTGGATTGAGAGGACCTGGTGATTGGGCTTACTTGAATGAAGATGAGATGGGTTTGGTTGAAGATGCATTGGCAAGTGAATGAATGACTTTAATGGGGTAGTTAGATGAATGATATTGGCGTCATCAGATACACATTACAGATCAACTCCCTTCACACGGCCACAATAAGGTAGTAACGCATCAGCTGGATAACGTTCTCCTTTTGGAAGTGTCGGTAAGTAGTGGTTAATATCACCCGACCCTTGAGGTGGTAGAGTATTACACACTCCTCTCCGACGAAAAAGACAATTGGACACAGCCGGGCATGAGGTCAAGTGATACTAAGGCGGAGAAAAGATACTAGAGTAAGATATGAGACAAGAGGAACCAATGTATCAACATTATTTCATTACATGTTAAGAAGACCACTTAAGTCAGACAGCGCAGTCTATCATACCTTCACTGCAATAATATATCAACTTATGATCTACTCGCTGGTCTCCAAAGGATACCACATTTCTCGATCACATTTGACTCGCTTATCGGCCACCGCTGCCACCAAAAGTAGTACTTATGCATGCTTAGTATATATGTATAGTCCATAGTCCTTCCCGAATGTAAGGGGAAGAAGTACAGCTCTACTTCAATAGGGCTACTTAGGAGTCCGAGGGAAAGAGGATAAGATACCCTTCACAAACAGAGTTTCACATTCATGAAAACCTCATCATCACAAAAAAGACAACGTTGTGTTGCTTGCTGCTTGCTTGATCATTGATAGCTGAGGCAATATATCATACAGCCTCTAGTTCATTTGTTAATGCTCTCTTGACGGTCGGCATTGATTTACTTTGATTTTATTGGAGTTTGATATTGGTAATAGATTGAAGATACACAAATATATAATCTCTCAACTCTCATAATAATATTTCAACTGTACATACAAATCATGACCTCTACTACCACAAATACCACACAAACAACCAAACTATTAACTCTATTACAACAATATGAAATACTTCATACTACTGCTAATGATAATTTAAAATCATCTATTTTCAATATAACAAAGGCTCGTAAATTTGGTAGCAGCAGCAGCGGTCAACAATATTCACCGGATGACGTTCGTGAGGAATTGAGAGCTTGTGCCTTGGTAGAATTGCAGGATGATGTAGAAGTTGATGGTGATGTTGATGATATAGAACCAAATCTAGTACAGGAAGATGTAAGCGGTGATGATGATGATGGTGTTAAGATTAGTGGCGGTATATCAAAAGGCAGTAGAAAGTTTGTGTTGCATTTGGATGGGATGAGAGAAGTTGAAAAGCAACAAACTGATACTACCGGTTGTCTCCAAATTGATGACGAAACAATAGGAGCAGATAATATAGAGAGTGATGGATTGAGAAGACGACGAAAGGGTAAGACGGATGATACTATATCTTCTTCCGAAGACAACTCTTCGTCATCAGATAAAAACAAATGGACAATAGAAGACGAAACACCGAATGATACAAGTAACAACGACGACGAGGAAAAGCGTTTACAAAGTGCAGATCCAATCAACCTATTCGGGGTACCACCACCTGCATTGAAAGTAGCACAGACTAAATCTCGATATGCTATTGCATATTATGTTGAGGTTGCTAATTTGGCTAGGGAGATTATGAATATAACAAATCAAGATTAGCTAAGGTTAAATATTAAAGAGAGACTTGGTATTGTACGGTACACATTATTAGCAATTAAAGTGGGAAAACTAAAGCCACCGTGCTCATCTAATAACACTTCCAATTAGCATTGAATGCAGCAATTTTATCTCTCTGTTCACTCCTAATCTCTTCCAAAAATGCTTGGGATGATCGTAATGCTTTTGCATAATCCTCTTTCTTGGCATGTCCATTTATGAACAACTGTTTGATCTCCCCCAATGAGCTGGCGTCTTCACTTACTGCAATCATGAAGTGTTTCAAGGCCCTATCCATATTGCCTTTCTGCTTCTCAAATATACCCAGAGCGTGTCTTGCACCTGAATCCCCCTTAATAGCCGCTAACTCAAAGTAATGTGTGGCCTTCTCTTTATCCCTCCCCACGCCATTACCATTATAATAAGCACAACCAATATTGTAATAAGCTGAAATGAGACCAAGCTCTGCTGCTCGATGGTAAAGTTCTAATGCCTTTGCATGGTCTTGTGGACAGCCATAACTCCCATGATCATACTTACACCCAAGACTATATATTGCCATTGGATCTTTCATCTCTACTCGTTTCTAATTCCTTATCATCGCATCCTTGTCTGTAGTATGCGATGGAGTTCTACAAAATGGACACAAGTCGTCTTCATGCAGTTTCGAATTTGCATAGATACATCCACTGCATATAACTTTACCACAGCATGACTTATATTTGTACCCCGTATCAAATGATGGCATTCGTAGAAAGCAGATTGGGCAATCCTCCTCGTTTTTTGGTGTTTGTTTGAATAGTTCTTCATCAGTTATTGGCGTATTGCAATCCTGTAGGCTCATTGACCCTAACAAACTGAAGACTACATCATCATTATTATGAGCTTCTTCATTATTGTCTGCATTTGGCAACTGTTGTACTTCTCGATTATCAATAACACATACTTTACATCTACGCTGATTCAATTTCCATTGCTTCTTGCTAAACTTATCCTTGGGTAGATCTTCATGACATGCCGCACAAGTCTTCATAGTTGCGGAGTTGGTTTATTCAATTGTTATATTTATTTATATACTGTCCTTATTCACCTATAATATATCAATTGAGTATGTTTCTGTGTACTTTTGCAGTATACTAAATTACTTTATTCTCTGGTATGATATGCAGTTTAATATTGCTGTCTTTTTCTTGAGGTGTATCACTCAAAGTAGCGCGTGTGGCCGTTTGATATCCGGTCGATGAAAGACAAGCCGGAAGAGAAGTATAAAATCTAATCTAGTATAATCTGTATACCGATGATGATTAGTAGTTGGGCGTTCAGTATAACAACACCAACAAACCAACAAAGTACAATCAAAATGTCTATCTGGCTGTTCCTTAGTAAACAAAAGCGTAGAACGGTCAACAGAAAGTATAAGGAGTACGCTAACAAATCTCGATCAACGGGAATAAACTTTATTCTAAGAAACGACCTTAAATCTCTCACTCCCCCACTCCTCCTCACTCACTCCTCTGCCACTTATAATAGCCAACATAAAGATGTTTGACATATCATGGGGAGAAATAGCAGTACTAACCTCCGCCGGACTAATATTAATAGGACGGAAAGATCTACCCATAGCATCACACGCTCTCGGACAACAAATTGGACGCATCGTGGGATTACTCCAAGGTGCTCGGATACGTGCTGATCGATATGCAAATGATCATCAATTGAAACAATTACAGAATGAATTTAAGAGTGGATTGAGGGAGTTGGATGCTGTTAAAGCTGAATTGGCTGGTAGTATGTTATCTAGTAGTCAGGTTGGCGGCGGTAGTGGTAATTTGGGTGCGTTGGTATCGAGTGTTGATAAAAAGAAGAAGAAGTCAACAAAATCAATGAATGGAGGAGATATGATTGGCGGTAGTAGTATGCTGGCTTCATCAGGATTGCAATCTTCAACGTCTAATAAACACATAGTGGGTAGTGGTAGTAATAGGATACCACCAACAATACCGCAGTCATCAAACAACAATACGAGCATGGGTGCAGAATATCTAGCAGCAGCACAACAAGCAGAATCTGCACAGGATAACAACAATTATCAACCTACATCAGCAGCATACTTGGCACCTAGATCACAATCGGTAGCAGCAGTAGCCGAAGAAGAATGGGAGAAACGTGGTATTGGATTCAAATCTATAGCCGAAAGTGGTGGTGGACAAATTTATGCACTTGATATGCACTCCTCATCAGCAATTGGCAATGGCAGTGGAAGTGGAGGAGGCGGCGGTGCGACGATATTATCAAATTATATACGACAGTCATTAATATATGATCAATATGAACGTACGGTTAGAGAACAGGATGAGGCATTACGTTCTAGAGTTGATAAGGTACGGAATGAACGTATCATGAATAAGAACAATGATAATAAAGGGGAATGACATAGCTTAAGTCTTTCCATATTTACTTAGTGTATGTGCATCTACACATCATGTATGATCAGAGATGTAACATCTCACAACCTTACTACGATCAGGTTGTCTCAGTTTTAATAGTGCACGTGCTTCCACCTTCTTAATCTTGGCAACATCAACACCAAATTTACTTGATATGTCAGCTAAACTCATTGGTTCCTGTCCATCATCTAATCCAAATCGTAATCGTATCACGGCTTCTTCTCGTGGGGATAACGTCCGGACTAATCGTCGTATATCCTCCTTGAGCATTTCTTGATCAACCAATTCAGATGGACTCGGGTGTTCAGTATCCTTGACGAATTTGTCCATGGTATCACCGGAACTACCGCCATCACCAGTTGACATACTACCCTTACCCTTTCTTGAATCAATATTCCGATCTAAACTACCCACCTGTGCTCGTTCGGCACTGGCGGTATAAAAGCGTAACTTCTTTACACTCATACCAACTCTATCGGCTAATTCAGCTTCATTCGGCTTACGTCCCAATTCATTCATCAATACACGTTCTTGGATACGTATATCATTAATCTTTTGTATAGCACTTGGTGGAATCCTAACAGATCGTGATTGTTCATTCACATTCTTCGATACTTCCTTCTGTATCCACCATATGGCATAGGTTGAAAATCGGAAACCTAATTCTGGATCAAACTTTTCAGTTGCACGGGTTAGCCCGATAATGCCCTGTTGACATCCATCTTGGAATTGAATTGAATTGGCAGATTGGGATGAGATGGCAGATTTTTTCACTGCCTGACGTGCTACGGTTATTACGAGACGTAAGTTGGCAGCGATTAAGGCTGCCTTGGCACGTTGAGATCTTCGTATCTGTTGTTTGAGACTTGGTACTGTATGATTCGTTGCCTTGGCCCATTCCTGATATGTAGGTGGGCTAGAGAGTGGTTTGGAATTGGGATGAAGAGTAAGTGAGTGCCTGGACACATCAGCAATAACAACAACACTCCAAAATTGTAACTTACCATAACAACTCCTCCTCCAACTCATACCGTTTCTCTTCCAATACACTTAATATCCGCACTTGTCTACCCAATAATATTTCATCTTCTTTATATAACAACTCATGCTGTCCTAAACTTTTAATGTAGGAACCCATGGAATCTGATCCTGTTTCTTTCACTGTTGCACGGACTCGACCTCGACGGGATGTTGTTGTTGTTGAAGAGGTGCGGGTGGGGGAAGCGAGGGTTACTGCATTTGAGTTTGCAATTTCATCCTCTCCTTCTTCTATAGCGGGTTTAGCTTTATTCCCCTTCTTCTTAACCACCCGTCTAACCTTACCATCCCCAACAACACTTTCTCCCTCTTCCCCATCATCATTATTACCAGCCTTGACAGCCTCATTCGCCTTCCGTCGTGCTTCCTCACTTAACTTATTATAACTATCTTTTAATGCTAATTGATTCGCCGCTTGGGGTGATGAATCAGGTATTAACGGATCTTGTTCATTGGTATCATCTTTTAATAGTGTGCGTAGACGTAGATTGATTTTATTGGATGTTATTATTTGTGATTTGTTCACTCTATTTGGTGGTTTGTACTTGGTTTGTGAGGGGGGTATTTTCTTTTTGATTGTTGAGCCATTGTTCAATTTGATCACAGACTGTTCTTCTTCATTAGAAGTATCCCCATCGTCATCACCGGATAGATCAACATCATACGGTGAAGACATATAGTCGGGCGTGAATTGTTCGAATACATTCGTCTTCTTGCCACCACGAGATTTGACAAATTTCTTATTGGAATTATTAGAGTTCGCTCGTTCGGCGGATGCACGGGATGTTGATATATCGTGATTGCCTAATCTTTTATGTACTGCATTTAAGGATGTAGACTTTTGTATGGGTGATACAGTGTGTAATTGATAAGGTGTTGCAAATGCCTGAACTGAATTGATGGCTGAGCAATTGTTACTGACGATTGCGGCTAAGGATACCATTGCAATACTAGCTCGTCGTCGAGGCCTCTTTCTCTTTCTAATCCTATCTCTATCATGCCCGTTAGTATTAGAGGTATAGTGCTGATGTATGGACATCATATTATCATCGTCTAATTGTCTTGCTAAGTAGCAATCATCTTCTTGTCGGGATGAAATTTCAGAACTTGGTGGGATATCGTCGCTATCAGCGGCGCTATCGCCGCATCTCCGACATACAATTTCTTTATGGCATGGCCCTCTTGCTATAGATGACATTATTGTCATTATACTATTATCTCCAACTATTTAATGGTCAATCTCCCTCGCAATGATGTTAAGAATTCGTCAGCGTTGTTTTTGCTCCTCATTTTTGTGGATGGCTAGGATACCGGTTTGCATTGTGTTGTAGGAGTTCAGGTTGTGGTAAGTTGTGTTCGTCTGCACTATTGAAGATTTCTATGAATGGAGGCAACATGATATATAAATAACACAATCACAGACAATCACCTTGTATATCGGATATTGAGGGGGTAATATAATGCCTATGATAGTATGTCTATATTTTAACTCCAAAGTGGTATAATTTTGCATAATTTGCAGTCCTTGAGCATATGGTAAAAGGTGTATAGGTATATATGTACTATTGGATAAGTGAATGCCTTCTCGAGGTACTTCGAACTCTAACAATCAGGCATAGTATGTAAAACCAGACCACCTAGTATCACAAATTGGGTGGTTGAAGAATGTCCCATATAATATATTAATTTCTGGAGGACACCACAAGACCAAAGAACGGCAAGAGGTTGTGTGAAGATATTGTGGATACAATGGAAGTTATGTTAAATATCAACAATAGTGTTTCGGAGTGGTATCGATACAGATAAGACAGTATTGCATAATACGTTCATATGATGTGCATCAATTCTATCATGGTTAGTGGCCAATTGGTTATTATGCCCTTGATAAGAAGAAGCTACTAGATATGTTAGTTAGTTGCAATAGGAAGAAGACGAGGTACTTTAGTTGAAGGTCGAATAGCATTGTTGATGTATTTTATCGGAATCTTTACATTTACATTAGTCATTAAAAGTGACGATCATACCCTATACAAAATTGATAAGGTTAGGGAAGAAGGTAGCCTCTTTTCATATCAATCTTTGTTAGTATCCACTGCAAATAAGACTTCGGCTTGCCTATCCCTTTCACAACGACCGCGGTCACAAACAAGTCCATCGCAGCAAGGGAATTTGGAGCCATCACAACGTTCCCTTTCCCCTAAACATTGAGGAGGTGAGCTCCCCTCTGGAATACAGTACCAGTTGAATTGACCACGTCTATCACAGACAAGACCAGGGCAGCAGGTGTCCGGGTTTCTATAACAGTAAGCGTTGCGGCAGCCACATTTACATGTGCTGGCGCCGGGGCCTTGACACAAGGCGCCGGGGCAGCATTTAATTCCGGGGGAGTTGGGGTCATTAGTCTCGCAAAGTCCACCTAATTCACTACATGTATCATTATCTTCAGTTAAGAAATTGATTGCTTCAATTGCTCCACGAAGACGAGCCGAATCATAGGCATGCGTACCAATGGCCAAAGATGCAAGAGTGACGACGGAATATACCAAAGCTAGGAGTTTCATGTTAGTTATTGATTTTGAATTAGAGAGTAGTCGAAGCTGAGCGTGTTTTGTTTGGAGTGTTATTAGACTGGTGACTTTTATATTTTATGATACAGGCAGAATAAGAGGTAGAGATCGAATAGGCTTTTAGTTGTCTTGCCATATTAGAGAAAGCAAAGCCTATCTTGACGCTCAGTGATCTTGCTTTACTTAATGAAATTCTAAGAAATGAGGTATCCTCTCTTAAAATCGTCATCTTTCTACTAAATAAGGTCATTGGCAAATAGAAGAAGCTATATTCAAATCATATTAAATACATTTCTATCAATTTCCATGAAATACATCCAGCAGTGATGGAGGAAAGTACATGACATTGCTTATAAATGCCCGGTGATGCCCGGCAGAGTGCCCTTCATTTTTAGTCTCGTCAGACAGTTAGTCAGCGTCGGACGTCGTCGACAGTAGTATGGAGGTAATACATAGATTGCAATTGGTCTTAGTATTTGATTAAAGAAGGATCTACTAACACGTTATATAGTATTGTCCAGTGCTTAAGAATTGATTGCAATCTGTCCTAGTACTTCATAAACATACATAGGTATATCATATACCGTACAGGAAATCATCTAAATGTTGGCCTTTATTATTGCAACCTTTGTTGGTATACATACTGCACACTCATTTACTATCAATGTACATCCAATACCAACACATCCTCCAAAACGATTGGGTACAACGACCTCAATCTTCATGTCCAATACTTTATCATTAACATTAGATAAGCCATTAGGTCTAATACTTGAGGAAAGTTCTACTAATGGTGGAGGAGGAGTTGTAGTAACTGCTGTGAATGAAGGAGGATCAGCATATAACTCTGAATCAAAGGATGCATTGATACAGTCTAAAATCAATTTAGTAAATGGGATAGATTGTAGTACATTACCCTTTGATGATGTTATGGATATAATCATCAATGCAGATACAACTGTTGATATTGATTTTATATTACCGTCTCCTTCTACATCAGAACCTGTAGTAGCAGTTGATGAAGAAGAGGTGGTAGTGGAGGAGAAAGAAGTGGCACCTGCATATACAGTTGGAACATCTGTCGGTATCGTCGTACAACAACCCCAAACAAGCAAAGAAGATATCACAATCAATGCCAAGGTTGGAGACAATTTACGAAAAACTCTCTTGGCCAACAAAGACATTGAATTATACCGTGGCATGAAGAAGAAGCTTGGGAATTGTGGTGGGGGAGGACAGTGCGGATTTTGTGCTGTTGAACTCATAGATGACGAAGGAGTTTGGGGTGAGCGTAGTGATTATGAAGCAACACGAATTGGCAAGAATGGAAATGACAAGTGCAGATTGGCATGTATGAATAACATTGTGGGGCCTTGCACCGTCCGTACTTTATAAAAAAGGTGATTCTGAGTTGTGAAGGATAGTTTGGTCAATTGTTTAGTTATTGATTCATATGAATAAGGCACGAGGGTGAACGGCGAATAGATATATATCAGTAGTTTATCGGTATTATCTTTACAACAAAAAGATGATAATGATAAGAAAGTTAGTTACGACGTCAGGGAGTACTATCTGATGATATAAATATGATATCATCGTCTTAATTTATACCAGATCAAAGTCAAGTGACGAATCATACCCTATAAAAATGATAAGGTCCGGGAAGAAGTAGCCTTTTCTTTTTATCAATCTTTGTTAGTATCCACTGCAAATAAGACTTCGGCTGGCCTAGGCCTTTCACAACGACGACGGTCACAAACAAGTTCCTTGCAGCAATGGATCTCATCACAACTTTCCCCTTCGTTTGCACATGGCAAAGGGTCGGGGACAGGTTCGCACTTATTGCCCTTACAGTAAAGACCAGAGCAGCAAGTGCCCTGGTGTTCATTGCCATTACAGTACTCCCCTTCAAGACCACATTGATCTTTATCCTCAGTTAAGAACTTGATTGCTTCAATTGTTCCACGAAGGTGGGCTGACTCATCTTGATGATCGTAGGCATGCGTACCAATAGCCAAAGACGCAAGAGTAACGACGGAATATACCAAAGCTAGGAGTTTCATGTTTGTTATTGATTTTGAATTTGAGAGTAGTCACAAAGCTTGGGAGCGTGTTTTGTTTGGAGTGTTATTATGGTACTAGACTGGTGACTTTTATTTTATGATACAGGCAGAGTGTAAGACAGAGATCGAATAAAGGCTTTAGTGTCTTGTGTATTGGAAAGCAAAGCCTATCTTGACGCTCAGATGATCTTGCTTGCTTTGAAAGGAGAGATGGTATTGGTATCCTCTTATGGAGGATCTCAAAGTCATCACATTTAGAGGATCTTATCACACACAACCCTCGGCACATCTCAACTCTTTACTATCAGACAAATTGGTTAGTTGGATCAACATTACATGCTACAGGTAGTATATTGGTTTTGAGCAAACAGTTGTTAGTTACTTTAAAGTCATACAAGTGTCAAACAGGATACATCTCATCTCCCCCATCCCGGAGAACACGCTTGGGAATAAATTACTCTTCAAAGTCCATATTACGACGTTGGCAGCGATTGTTTCTTCCACAAATCTGGTTGCCAGGGCATTGTTCACGTCTGTTACGTGTACTACTATTGTAGTTGCAGCGTTTTCCAGAACGAGGCTTCCTGCTTTTATCCCGTACACACCATCCTGACTGATTACAACGCTGTCCGTTTCTACAATCACCGTTTCTACGGCATGAACGCTGGTTGTTCCTCCTCACACAAATGTTATCTATATTGAGTGAGATAAGATGGGTCTGAGATGTTCATATCTTATGAGCATATAATTATCATATCATAGTTACGAAAGAACAAGTACTTACCGCGGCAAATATCATTACGATTAGGACAGTCTCTATCACGACTGCACCCGTAGTTTCGCCTTTCACATCTCCTACGTCGTTGGTTACAGACCGTATTACGGTTCGGGCAATCCCTATTGGATCGGCATCGACGTCCAATCTCGGTCATGGCAAACTCAAAGTCACTAAGTTCTGGAGTCTCTTCATCTTCGTCAGCAAGCTCGAACCCGTTGTTGGAGAGATCTGATAAGAGCATGTCTTCTGCATCAAGAAAGTCAACCTATAATCAAAGATCGAGAAGGAGAGACGGAACAGTTTAGATCTTAATCTTATATCATGTACACATGACATATGTGCATAACAACAAATTGGACTTTACTTACTTCTGGTCCTTGCATATGAGTGTTAGTGTAATCATGAGCCCCAGTAAGTGCGGCATTGACAATGAGCATGGCTGATGTAGATAGGAGAAAGAGCTTCATATTTCGTTTGTTGTTTAAGTTGTCGAGATTGTTTGTTAAAAGAAGAGACGAGTTGCTTTTTATGAGCATAGAAATAGAAGCAATACTGATCTATGATGTGTGATCTCCAAGAAACTAGCAAGATGTCACACACAGCAAGATGGTGGATTGGCACGAGTACTCCTACTACAGGCTAGAAACAACCAAGATCGCAAGACGGATCTTCTTGGAGATGCCATGTATTCTTGGAGATGTTGAAATGCTCAATGCACCTCTCATCTAGATAATGATATGGCGGCCGTGCTAGTATATATATGACGATAAGGCGACTATGCATCCTAATCCTAGTGGTAAATGGAAGACTCTGTTTAACTTAATAAGACTTTACTATATCATTATCTACACATGAGTCTATATACTTTGGACATTCCTATCATTATTTACACCATGTATCTATCCTGAGATAACTTTACATGAAAGCTAGAAGTATATACGTATTGCATACAATCTATATCCAAGCCTGTCCAATCTATTATCTTTACACGAACAGACGAAGTAAAGAGAATGCCCCAACGAACAGTAATGTACTGGGACTTGTTGCATATGAACCATCATTTACGATGTTGTTGTTGGTTGGTCGTGACGTTGGAGACAATGTAGGAGATGCCGTAGGAATAGCAGTAGCAGTATTTAACTTTGCATACATTGTCCTCATTGCAATATCTCTATCAAACTCTTCTGTGGAGTTACCTGTGTTTAAAGCTGCACTATACCCATAACCAGGAGTCTGGTATTCTACATTGACTTGATAGATATACGATGGAACTTCAGGATAACCATCTCCCGCGGGGCATGGATCGATGCTAGCATCTTGTGACTCGACTATAAAGGGCTGAAAGTTCGTCGCATTCGCCATCTCGTAACATTGGAATGTCACTAGCTTATCATCATCATCTCTAGTACACTTCCTCGTAAATTGCTGTGCAACAGCCTTGGGTGGTGTTGGTATACTACCAGAAAACCCTGTACACCCAAAGATCACTCCAGCGTTATTAACATCCGGATACACTGCATCAAACTGTGATCTCTCTTCACATGATAGCGGTAGATTGTCATCATAGTCTGTAAAGTTGGAGAAAGCAAATTGATACCACTCATTGCAATTGTATGTATGACACTCTCCATCTATACCACAGAACTCTCCGATAGGGCAAGAGCTTTCACAGCCAGTTGGTATTATGGATGATGTTGACATGATGCTTTGTTGTTGATGTCGATACTATCTGTTGATGGATTGGTGTATAATCGATTATGATATGATGCGTGTATTGTATATGTTTTATATTATATATGAAAGCATCTACCACTTACCTTCTGTGAATGGAAAAGAAGGAGTATAACAACAACAAGATCCTTTTACGATTAGAGCAGCATTATGGGGATATAGAACTAGAGAGAGGAGACTCATCTACAAATCCTCTAAACAAAGCAAGATCTTTTTTTCTTTCAACTTCCTCTTTTTGTCGTGTCGGTATCCTCATTAGAGTCTGCCCGCCTACCTCCGCCTACTCACCGCTCACCTCGCTTGGAACTCGGAACTACAATCATCCCCATAATTGCAAAGTGGCTGAATCAGGGCTGAATCATCCTCATACTACTAGCTTTGTATTCCATCTCACCTAACCAAACATCAATATGAGTAGCTTAGATAGAGCTAGCTGTAGATAGTCGATGGTATCCTTATGCTTATCATTATCATATTCTATCAGATCTACTCATAGTCACTAATTGCATTGTGATGTATTCGTACACGTAGGAAAGTATGTCGATCTCCCTCACTGTCATCATCAGCGTCGTTCCATTTATCAGTCATTTCAATCTCATCTATAACAACTTCAAAGTCGTCTCCTAACTCTCCACTCTCGAGTCTTTCTCTAAAGTCAGGAAGAGCTTCTCTACCATCATTTAAAGGGAAGATCAATAAAGCCTCTTTAGCTCCACCCGCCTTGCATAACATTTCAATTGTTTGTAATAGTGGTATTGTATCCATTGGATAGTATACCAAATCTGATCCGATTATCACATCGGGTTTATACTCGGTTGCTACTTTGAATATACCCATCTCATCATGCCAATCCAATCTCTCGACAGATACGTGCTCATTCTCGTCTGCTCCAATATTGTAAGCTAAGTTTCGACCAAATAGACTCTTTGCCATTAGTCTATCACCATTGTTTGTCGTTTGACCAAGAGCCGAATTACGGTATAAACCATCTGTAGACGAAGAAGATTGTGTAACAGCTTCCTCTTCCCAATAATCTGTTGCAAGAATACTCTGTACTACCCCGTTTGTATTTGCAAGAAAGGTGGACGGCAGGCCACAACCACTACCAAGCTCTATTACCTTTTTATCCTTGATATCTATAGATTCATTTGCCAATAGACATGATAATACAATTGCAGACGGCCAAACTGTAGAGCCTAACTTGCCGCACCCGAAACTAGTCTCTCGTATATTGACTATCATATTGTCATTAGTCATTTCATTTGCAGATCAGATATCATATCATGTACATCTCGGCTATACTTTCATTGTTATTTGTAGTTATCA
>Ga0214479_100865_pt1 | contig 15204 bp, 11 predicted proteins | sample M1_20Mar14CPVII9_5_FD_165054 | JGI IMG/M metagenome (GOLD analysis project Ga0214479, IMG submission 165054) | Marine eukaryotic communities from Monterey Bay, California, United States - M1_20Mar14CPVII9sort6BwellE14 | ecosystem: Environmental > Aquatic > Marine > Unclassified | place: USA...
TGACGTCGGTCGTCAATCTTTGAATCAATTGGTAACATTGATATTAGTCAGTAAGTTGGGATATGGGTTTAGAAGGGATAGGGATAGGCTTGTTAGTATTAATGTATTAGGAAAAGTAATTAGAATGGATAGTTTATCACTTAGTAGGTGAATACATTTAGTGTCTAGGCTTCTTTCTCATATCGTTGTTTATCGGTGTAATTATACTGTAATGGCTTGCTATATCATATATCAATGAGTACAAGGCTACTACTCCCACTTGATAAGTACAAAGGCAGGCAAGTGATATGTAAGTGATGATCTCTTTTCATGTTATAATGTTATCTATCTAATGTGCCTAATCCCTCTCCTCTTCTAACTCGACTCCCTCCTGATCACCATAGCTTACCAAAACCCCTCGACACATACCCATAGGGGCTCCTCCATGCCCTAACCAATGGCTCCAAGATGCAAGTGAGTGGAAGTTGAGGTAGTACTTCTCAGGATACGTTCCAATGTCGGTAACAAGATCGTAGATACTTTCACCATTAGTCGTTCCTGTTACCATCACGCCCGTCATGTTGGTATTGACAGAGTTGCCATTCATGTATGGCATGCACTCTTCTTCGTATGGGGTACCGTCATTGATCATACCCTTCTTATTACTGCCACAGAAGTTGATGACCGGAGGGCCATTTCCGTTCATACCGTCGTCATCGCTAGCTCGATGGAAATGAGACGCGATTAATGGAGTTTCCCCACCGTAGACGTTTGCATCACAGTTAATTGTCCCGTTGGTACAAAGCTCACATGTGTCAAAACCCTGTGCCTTATCATCAGGGTTGTTTACATATGCTTGCATCAAGCTGTTATACGCCATGTTGCTATATACATTGTAGCACTTCGTCGGCTGACGGCGATGATGGTGGTTCGTTCCCCTGACAGAACCAGCGGTGGATACACCTAATAAGGTAAGTGACAGAAGGATTGTACTTTGAAGAAGATTCATGATATTGATGGTGGCGTTGTTCTGTTGCTTTTACTTGTTTGTTTGCTCGAATTGAGATTTATGAGCGGATTGAAGGGGAGGCGGAGTTTTGGACATAAGATGTGAACATTTCATGCACAAATTTCAAAACAATCTTGCTGTGTCCAAACAAGATGATAGCATTGATCGGAGACCGTGGAGAGTATTGCGGCTCGTGTGACAACTAGATAAGATCGGGCTAGGTCTAAGCAGGTAATCATACCATGAACTAAAGGTTGATTCATACTATATTCTAAGTATTAGTTAAAGACTTGTCTATCATCTAAGCTCCCTCTCGTTACTTCTTGTTATTAGAAGCACCCCCACCAAAGAGGATGGTAGCAATACTCGTTGGACTGACACTATTCGTTACCTTGATAGAATGTTGCCTGTCTGTATTCGATCCGAAGGAGGTAGCACTCTCGAGTAAGTGTTGATGACTTGCCGCTGACATTACAGCGGCTGGGTCATCCTCCTCTTCATCGTCGTCTTCATCGTCAGTATCCATCATATCCATGACATTCTTGTCGTTGTACATGGCATGAGCATCAGCTTGATTGGAAGAGGCACTGACATGATGACGATGGGGCATACCACAACACAATAGCTGTGCCATATCAAAGTTCTCCATAGACTCGAGGGCCATATCAAGAGGAGAGACTTGTCGGTCATGTAATGATGTGCTTGCATCATCATGACAACTTCTTGAGGAACTACCGTCATCAGATACGGCATCTTGATATCGTTGTTGATAGGATGTGGGTGTTAATTCAACTGGAAGAGTAGTATTATCCATAACACCACACATATTACCAACGGCAGTAACACTTGGTGGATCAACCAAGATACGTAATCGATCCACAGTCGAACCCAACTCTTGTCGTTCCCTCGTATGTCTATCCTTGGACATAAAGTCATTCAACGGGTACATCTTATCCATGAGAACATGTACACTCGTAAGGAATGTCGATTGATCAACTTGAGATGATAACTTGTCCTTCTTGAGTTCGAATGCGTTAATGACTGCCGCAAAGGCAACTAGACTTGGACGTTGTGTTGAGAAGGATGGATCAAAGTCACTTAGTTGGATTTGTAATGTGGCCAACTCCTTCATACTTGATAGGACATTGTCTGTACTACTTGAGGAACTGCTTGTGCTTGGGGAACTGTCATCTTGTTGATCATCTTCTACAAGACAACTTGACAATCGTTTCATACTCGGCAACATAACATCCAAATATGATTCAACATAATCAATCTTATCAGCAACACATACTTTCCATTCTAATGCTTGTAACATTACCATTTCCATTTGAATTACTTCGTCACTTGTATATCGTCCTCTAGACAAATAACTAACATGTTCGGGCTGGATATTAAGACGTTCATATAATTTAATTGATAGGAATAGGGCTGTTAAGGCTACTAGTTGATATTCATCTCGATTTTGTGTTGCGGCGACTACCACTCCGGCAACATTGTACTCTCTTCCTGCCTCTTTATCTCTACTTAATCGACTTACATCAGTAGACATAAATCGATCTAATAATGTTAAACTCCGTGATGCCGTTGATCTTGATATCTTTAAAAAATCTGACATTTCATAATACCAATCGCACATTTTTGTACGATCTGAGTTGTTAATTGGTTCTTCCTCTTCCCTTGTATTGCTATTGTTGGTATTAGGCGAGTCTAGTAGATTGGAAGAGAGACTTCTGTTATCAGAAGAGGAGGCACTAATTGATATAGGAGTAGGTTTAACATTTAATCGAGATGTATAATCAATTGTTGGTAATGTCTGTTCTTTGGAGAGCATGCTTAGTAATATCTCTAGTGATTCTTCTTGCTGTTCTTTGATTGATTGTGGTGGCATCGCTGAACTATGATTAGACGTCGATGATACTGATGTGGGTGTGGCTGATAGACAGGGAAGTAACGGTGGTGATAATTCGATTAAAGTAGATGGCGTCGTCGATCGTAGTGTTGATGCAGAGAGGGTGATGTTCTCTTCACCATCGTCCATACTAACTACCTCGATTTCTTGCATTGCAACTGCTTGTTGTGCGGCCTCGTTGTTGTCTTGTGGTGGAGTGATAAACATTGTTGTTGATATTAGATATTATGATGTATTATGATGTTATGATTAGGTGAGCATTGATATTTATGAAATGAGATATGTATTGTGGAGTTGGAGTTGGAGTTGCAATTGAGCATATGATGTGGCGTTGGTGTTGTCAAACAATTTGCAATGAACCTAGCGTATAGTATGTAGCATTTATTAGTAGAGGCCTTTACTCTTACGGGGAGTTAGGATGATCGGTTGTTAGTTTGACAATAATTTGGCTGAGTTGAGTGTAACTTTCATTTTCTAGTGATAGTTGGTTGGGGGAGAAAGTTCGACTTGGCATCATAGCAATTGTTGGGGTTGAGCCGTCGGCCGAAAACCGGTAAACATCGGATAAATCTTAGGCAGTCTGAAGCAAAAGTACAGCAAGATAAAGTTAGGCTGCATATCTATTATCTAATGTAGCATTGGTGCAGCCTAACATTTTTGTCGAGGAGAGGCTCGGTATCCTAATAATCCGAGGAAAAATACATGTATCTGTCATTGGTCATACCTGTCTGGCAGTTGGCTCGCCACTTTGTTCATCCATTTTCCCGGTATCTTTTTTATCTCTCTCGGTCCCACTCCTTTGTCAAGCAAACTAGCCATTCCGAGACGACAATTGCATTAGAATAAAAGCAGTTCGTGTTGCTAGTATCAATACTGAGGTCATACCAAACTCATTTATCTATTATTGCAAAAAAGTACACTTGTACATCTATTTAGTATTAACACGATTGGTATCAGAAAAGGTAATCTCGTATACTACTGACAGAGTCAATACAGTTGTAAGCTCTTCAATCATTGGTAATCTACGTCGGGTGATCGTATTGCCTTTTACTCACATTCAATGGTAAACGCATCCCCGAAGAAGCTACAGCCCAACAAATTGGGCAAACTTGAGGAGGCACTTGGCAAAACAAATGGCAACACAGGGCAACGAGAGGAGAAGAGTAGCACAGCAAGAGCAACACCTCCAAAAAAGGAACTTCCGATAAATATAAACTTTATAGATGAAGATGGCGAGGTATCGAAAGTACAAACAACAAAGAATGAGGAAACTTCTCACATATTCGATAAATATGCAATCCGTCAAGGTACACCATTTATACTCAGCCTAGTCATGTACGAGTTTAGATATAATGACAGAAAGGTACCATTAGATGTTACTATTGGAAGTATTAAAAACGCCGATGATGATAATGTCGTCATTTATGTTACAACAAAGGTACCCCGTATAACAGATTTTAATAAGAGAATCGTTCCCAACATTCCAGAATTTGTTAAAAATCACCCCCGCTGCTTTATCAATCAAGAAATAGTATTTAAGCAAGCATACTTGCACGCATTGGATAGTAGTTGACATTCTTACAATCAATAGTGGGATCCAGCTCGTATATTAGTGATAGGCATTACAAGTTATCATGAGCGATCGTCGTGAAGAAAACGAAGAAGAGATTACCAAAGAGTTGCAACAACAAAGTGTCGACGAGTTGCAACAACAACTGGCGAGTGTGCATGAAATGAGCATTCAACAAGATGAAAAGACCAAATTGTTGCAGGCTAAAATTGAACAACTGAAACACATCAAATCTATTGTCAGAACACATGGCACAGTACCGGCAGCAAGTTTACCATTAGATACTCTGCACTTGGTTAGAGAGTTAGCTCCCGCTATTTTTGAGAATAATATTGATTGGAGTGGAGCGACAAAGGTGCAAGAATCTTTCATCAACAATATAGAGCATCCAATATACATCAACTTTATCGATGAAGACGGAGAAGTTTTGGAGTTACAAACAACAATGGACGAGGGAACTTCCCACGTATTTGATAGATATGCACTCCGTCTAGGCAAACCATCATTCTTGCTCAGTCGAGTTATGTATGAGTTTAGATATAATGGCAAAGTGGTACCATTAAATGTTACTATTGGAAGTATTATAATTGCCAATGATAATGTCGTCATTTATGTCACAACAAAATCACCCAACATTAAAGATTTCAATAGAATTATTCCCAACATTCCAGCATTTGTCAACACCCAACCCCGTTGCTATATCAACCAACAAATAAAAATTAAAAGCGGTCGGTTTGGACTCCACTACGTTGTAAAGGACTATTTGGATGAGGGCACTGGTTCATTTATATTAAAACGCTCTAAGACTGGCGAAACAAAACAATATGGCAGAGATCAATTTGCCGTCCTCCTTAAAGATTATTATTCATCGGACTCAAATGTATTTAGTGAAGATATCAACAGGTACTTGGGAGGTTTGGTGTCTGCATATGAATCTCAAGTAGAACAGATGGATACAAATCAAAGTCTAGATAAACCAAATGCAATAATACTTCGAATAATTAAGATTAAGCAACAAGTATATCGGTTACTCGACTTTATGAGCGATGCAATTGATGTGGATGATGAGACGTTTGAATTAATATTCGAAGAGACTTATGATAGATTATTGGATTTACTATCGTCAATAGCTGCCAAAGAGAGGAGCAATATATCAAACAAATCTCTTCATAAAGTGCACAAACCGTTGCTTGAATCAGAAGATGTAGTCCGAGTCAAACGCTGGCCAAATGGTGACAGAGCCATCGAATATTCTTGGGAAAAGGGAACTATTACATCATACACCGAACATGAGGATATTGATGGGTATGGGTCTCGCCGAGTATATAGTGTGAAGTTTGACAATGGGGATCTTCAAACAGATATTGAGGATTATCAAGTGACCCTAGAAGACGAGTATTTATTATCAAAGCGTGTCAAAGAATCAGATTGGAAGGGAGTTAAACGGGTTGTTGATAAAGAGTCAAGTGATCCATGGGCAAGGGAAGTAGGCTGGTATGTTGCAACTTGTACCTGCATTGAGAAGGGGGTTAAACACGATGATGAGCAGCATTTTGTTTATTTATCAGATGCCCTCCGAGCTTATGTTTTAAAGGACTACGATTCGTCGTCGTCAGAATGCATAGTAGTACAATTTTGTATGCTGCAAGTGAAGGACAGATTGTCAGACCCAATTATGCGACGGATTTGCCGGATTCTTTTAGAGCTGATTCATCCTGGGAAAATCGAACATAATGGAGCTCAGAGTTGGAATATGGCACTTGGGCATTACACTGATGGTAACACAAAGCAAATGAGAGATAGTGTGTACAAGTTTGCCTTATCAAAACAATGCAAAGTATTGGGCTCAGTGAGTATGTGTTCTTCTTATTGTGGTACATCTGACTTGAATATCTCACATGAATCTTGCCATTCAACAGTATCAGCTTTGTCGATTCTTTATTGGTGCTCAAGGAAGTCTTGATACCTTCTTGCTAAAAGTGCCCATTTTCCGTGAAGCCCAGAGATATGCTAAGACAGACCCAGAGATTATGATGGCATACCTCAAGCATTATCGACCTGAAGATGCTGATGATTTTATGTTTGTTATATTCGTAGATGGCAATGATATAAGGATATACGCTGTGGTATGTGATGCACCATTCAGAGAGCTCCTTACAGAGTATGCAGCTGATAGAGGCACATCTATCAAGTCACTCCGAATCAAGCACTGTGGTAATACTATTTTCTTGAGCAGTATCGGACAGAAGACACCTGGTGTGTATATGATCATGGAAGATAGTACCATTGAGGTTACAATAATGCAATCTACAACAAACGAAACAACATCTAAAGAACAACCTAAACAGCAGTCTTTCAAAGGCAAGAATAAGAAGAAAAAGAAGCATAAAAAGAGTAAGAAGAAGAGGGCACAACCTCTAGTTATTAAAAAGACCGAGGTAGAGTTGAAAGTCGAGCATTCAAAGTTGCTTGGGAAGGTATACGAAGAGGCGGAACCTCAATTCAAAGAGATACGACAACGACTCAATACCTTGAACTTAGAGCGGACCAAACCAAAGCAGAGAATCACTCAATCTAAGATGACAACTGAGCCAGTGGAAGTAGTAGACAATCCTCTTGGTGACGATAAACTATTAGGCAAGGCTGGTAAGACACAATTCATCATTCAGGTAGGCGAGGTATCTAATCTATACAAGACGACCAAGCCCTCATCAGTCGGCCGCGGTAGAAGACAAGATGATATAATGATTGATTTACATGGCCTGACAGCCGAGGAGGCGGTATATAGACTAGATGATAGTCTAACCGACTGGATAGAGATTGCAATGAAGGGTACGTATCCATTTGTTATTCCAGTCAAGATTGTTTGTGGTGGAGGTAATCAAATCTTAGCCGAGGTAGTTGAGAATTGGATTAAGCAGAATGATCATGTGGCTAATGCCCCGAAGAATATGTACTCTTGAGAGTATGTTGTGACGATTGATATAGATGCTTAAGATAGAAGAAACCATATGAACTAGATCCTTATAGCATCTTTCCACTTCTGCCTAGAACAAGTCGTGACACAAGATGTGTACTTTTTAAAGATATACTCACTAGCAGTAGGCATCTACTACTCATTCCAATCTATGATGATTGATATAGATTGTGTAAGATAGAGCATAACTATCCTATTAGATCCTTATTACCTATCCACTTCTGCTAATAGAAAAAGTCGTGTGCACAAGATGTGTACTTTTCTCTAATCAGACACTAACAAGCGGTAGCTCGATTCAATGAGCTCTACTACTAGGCGACAGAGTAACTCCGAGGTACATCGTGTCGAGCCCGCCTCTTTTTTTCTCTCATTTTCTTTTTTTATTTCTCTCTCAGCGAGGTCAACACAACCTCCTCATTACATTAATAATAACATAAACTATCAAACGATAAAGTATTGATCAACATGACGTCTACTGCTAATACTAACGACGTTCCTCAATCAGTATCTCCTAGCATTGCATTTGAAATCCCAATCGAAAAGAAGGTGAGAGTGAGAGATCTCTCCTCGTCTTGTCATTTTTATTGCTCTCATCATTTCTTGCTCGACGTCTCAACTCTCTACACAATCAACATCATCTCTCAAACATAACAATAGGAACTCACTGACTCACCTCCTGTTCAAAAGAGATTGGCTGCACAAGCACACAGTCCACGTAAAGAAGTTAGCTTGGATGATATCAACAAGAAACTTTCACTTGCCAATAAACGTAAAGAAGATTACCTCGCCGATGAAGTAATTGCTAAAGCATCCAATCGCATTGCACAAGTAAACCAAGTCTCTGAGAAGTCAAAAGAGAAGACAAAGCTGCTTGAACAACAAATCACATCCAAGCTTGCCAATGCCGAGGCCAAGCGAAATGACACGACTGCAACTTGGGTGAGTTGTATCTTTCTCTCGTGTGTTGTTGAGAGTAGTCGCAGAACATTCTACTCTCTTCATTCTCTCATTATTCACACTCTCTCAACACATCACACAGATGCAACGGCTATCACAATCTACTAAGAACAAGCTATCACGAGGAGCCAAGGTATTGAATGATGAAAAGTGGACAGCGAAAGAACTCGAGTCGAAGATTGATAGCAAGGGATTGTCAGCCGAGCTACGACGTGAAGAATTGAAACTCAAGACACAAGAGGAGCTTGCCATTAGTAACAATGACAAGCTACGTCGTGGCCGTAATGTCTTCAAGCAGGAAGAAGAGGATGCAACTAAACGTTTAGTTGAGATGAAAGCAAGGCTCAAGGCTGCCGAGGAGAGGAAACTCAACGAAGAACAAGGCAAGGTTGAGGGCATTGCAACTCAAATCAATAATAAACTACAGCGTGCTGCCAATGTTCGTCAACAGGAAGAGATCCTCTTGCACGAGAAGAGTTCTGCCATTGAGAACAAGATTGTGTCGGCTACTCAACGTAGAGACAACCTCATCAAGGAGCAACAGGAAACACTTCTTAAATCGGCAAACAAGAAGGAACGAATGATTGAAGACAAGCTCAAACTTGAAGAAGAGGATGCAATGAAGCGTAGACGTGAGATGGAGGCTAGGATTCGTTTGGCCGAGGAGAAGAAGAGTGATCTTCTAACCACAAAGTCGGAGGCAATTCGTAATGAACACACAAACAAGCAGGCAAGAGCACGAGAGACTTGGCTAACATCTCTCAAACAAGGCAACGAGCTCAAGCAGACGAGTGAGAAGAGACTAAAGGATGCATCCGAGAGGAAGCAGCAGGTATGTTCTTAATTGTTTCATGTATGTTTTATTTTTAAAGAGATGTGTGTGTTGCTCACATCATATGTCATCTTACCTATCATAAGCTGACAAAGGAGGTTATTGATGAGAAGCAAAGTGTGAATAAGAACAAGGCAAGTATCATCTGTTTGCTCTACACTTTAGCCTGCTACTCTCATCTTCTCTCATCATCATCATAACTTATAGATTGACAAGGTTGACAAGATGCTCAAGACAAACGAGTTATCAGAGATGCGTCGGATGAATGAGATTGAACAGCGTCTTGCCACTGCAACTACGAACCGTGAACAAAATCTAATTGCCAAGTCTTCAGTGTCAAAGAAGCGTATCCTTACACCTCGTGGCTCTCCAACAAGCAAGACGCAGATTGAAGAGAAGGCAAGTGTTGCTCTTTGTTGTGTTATTGTTGTTGTGTATGTTGATATCTCATTCCTATCTTTCTTCTACTTCTACACTTCCAACAACCACAGATCGATTCAGCTCGAACTCGTCGTGAAATTTATCTCACAAGCAAGGTTGAGAAGGCAAAGAATACACGAATTACTCCTCCCAGCAAGAAGATTAACAAGGAACTCTTTGCTGCCACAACTCCCAAGCAGGCTAGTGAAGATGATCCATCTACTCCAAGACTTTCTCCTCGTATCAAGGCTGCTCGTTTGGAAGAATTTCAGGTATGTTGTTTTGTGTAGCACTGACTAGCTATTGTGATGCACATCATGTGTCTTAGCATCTCATCTACCTTCATTCTACTCTCGTAGCTTTCTACCCATGATGACTCTAACAATAACAATGAACCTAATCACTATGGACATCTTCACTTGCCCTTCATTGTTGGACTTAGTGCCATTCTTGCTGGACTACTGTCATTCTTGAGGAGAAAATAAGTAGATGACATATGATAAACGACTTCTTCTAATCCGTTTCATGTTGGACATGTAATGATGATGAGAAGATGATGTGACATTGATATTGATAAGTATTATAATTGTAATAGCATTGAGTAGCAGGTTCAGTCTATCCGTTTCGTGTTGGACGTGAGATGTGATATAAACTCCCAACATACTGCCTCGAGATTCCAGATGATTGACATATGATTACTAACAAATTAACTTTCAATCCAACTAGTCTCTATGTAACATGCTGTTTGTTCTTGTGAAGTGTATAATAACTCTTAATCATCAGTCAACCGAGATCAAAGTCTAGAACCAAACGATTTTCTAAACTTGGCTTACCATTAGCATCAATACTAATCTTCCACAAATCTGAATATCCACTATCAAGTTTACCCTCATCATCTTTTGGAAAGTCAGCCGAATTACTAGTATCAAGACCAAGTCCATTACAACTATCCTCATCTTCTTCGTCGTTGTTTCCATTAGATAGTATTCCATAGATTGCAGAACGATGAGTTGACATTATTATAGTGGATCCCAATGGTGTTGATTTGATTGCTCGTACTGTTGGGCAGATTGATGCTTCCTCTTCTAACTTCTCAACCCCACTACCTGATGGATAACGTTGAATATCAACACTTGCCATTTCAGCCACAGGTAAGACTGTTAGATATGTCCGACGTTTATGTGTTGCAAAGACATGTGTAATTTCATCAACAATACCATTATTCATCATCCAATTGGCAAGTTCATTTGCACGTTCATTTCCTTTACTACTTAATCCTTCTATACAAGTGCCAGTACTACAATCTGTACCCTTTTCGGCATGACGGACAATGTATATTGTTTTAACTTGTGGTTGTTGTTTTGCAGTAAATGGATAATCTTTAACAATAAAGTTGGAATCATCTGATGTGATGATATTCTCTCCATTGAGAGTTACCGAGTATGATCCCTGAGAGTATACATTGAGATAGGAGAACGCGATTGTCAACAAGATGATGACATCAACATACTACTAATCATGTAAGCTAACAATATATCCATTCTTACCTGACCATACTGACAACACAATCCATCATTGTTCCTATCCTTCATTCGTAGTTTGTAGTTACCAGACTTTAAACAAAATTGACCAATATATCTTGTTCTGCGTTCATAGTTCGATCCGGTAGGTGGACCATATGCTATTACTGTATTTGATGTAGTGTTGTTGTTCATCTTTATGATCTTCCATGATGTTTCCCACTGTTAGAAGATATTTAAGATTATGCAGTGAATTTAGCACATCATGTGTACAACAAAAGAAGAATACATATCATATCATATGCACAAAGTTACACACAAATCGTACCGGATAGTTATCAGTTATCAATGTAAATCTCATTAAAGATTTGTTGTTGTCTGTACATTTGTTACTACTTCTTGTTGATTTGATGGGCGTGATATCTCTTCCTCGTGCAGTGTCAGTAATGGAAATAAAGTTTGAGATTGGTCCGTCATGATGAGCTGATTCTTTAGTGTTTGTCTTATTGCTACTACCGCCTGCCACTGTCAATGTCCATGGAAAGGTAATTGATGTATTATGGTCTAATAATAGCGATGAGTTATTGGTATTGAATTGTTGTATAGCACTGCCGGTCGATGATGAATCTGATGTTGTTGGGTTATTGTTAGTATCTCGGAGGAGTAATATCGCCACCGCCGCCGCTATTACAATGAATACGGCAACAAGACAAACCACTGTATTATTATTTTGTCTTTGCATGTGCTTGTTAATGGAAAATACTCGAGTAAGTACGATATGAGAGTATCGATGACAAGTTGACTAGGGTTACCTCTTACAACTCATAATAATAATCCACCACATCTTTGATACTACATCCTCAACTTCTTCCTCTCGTAACAAACAGTCAGCACTCATAGAGGTAAAGGGTAAAGCACTCATATCATACGTTCTATTGCATCAATCCTACAGAGCATTCTTGCCAAGTGCACTACATCACATCCACATCACATCAAGAGAGGCTTCTGTAAATAATACCGTTGCGCCACCGGCCGTTTTGCAAGAAACGGGAGGCTTCTTTGATTGATCAGATGGCAAATACACTCTCTCGAGAGATGTGCCCTCCTATTATCACCCCTCACGGCTCGATGATCATTAGTTGTCATGCATCATCTTGACGATAAGCATTATATTCGATTCGAGATAGTGGACCGACAGGTTATTATCAAAGTTATCCAATCTTCTCTATAAAGACATCGATTACGATTATGCATAGTCTTCAGTCTTCAGCTGCTTGCAGTTATTGTTGGCCTCGCCACCATATCAACTTGTGCTTCTGCATTTGTTTCTATACCCCTATCAAATACTATCGTCGTCCGTCGTAGCATCTATCCGTCAATCAGCGTATCTCTACAGCATATCAATTACAACAACAAAAGAAAAGGATACCCAAGAAGAAGCTGTAGCAATGTCGATTGTAGGAGTAGTTCGTCAATATCATTATCAGCAAGCATATCAACAGTGACCACATCAATATCGGGATTCTACAAAGTATATCCATTACTAGCTGGTGTTATAGTAGGCCTCGTTAGCCGATTAACACAGCATTCATCTCGGAAGGATACCGAGCTACCTAGTCTCAACAACAAACACATCAACAGAAACAAATCGAACTTTGCAATGAGAGCACTTTGTAGTGGATTACTATTAGGTATACTATTTGAGATTATGATACATGATAGTATCATTTTTTCAATGTGTGAGTATGAGTATGCCTATGATTGAAGGTCATTTGTGAGTATCTCTAACTTCTCAATTTTGCTCACATCTTAGTTCTTGTATCTCTACAACTCTCGCCTCTTATCTGAATAGTATTTGGCAGTACAGCAAGCATTGCAAATGATAGTATTAATGGAATGATTATTGCAAGGTCTATAATGTAGATGACAATGAAACATTACAAAAGAGAATTATGGCTGGCATAATGCTTTATTTTAAGTAGCTTCGAAGTTGAGCTGAGATTCTTCGACCAAATCTTTTTATATAGGCATACTTGTCTAGTATATAACTTGAATCCTTGTGATGCTCATTGTCGTGTGGTGGGTATATAGTTCTAATTTCATGTGGTCTAACTGGCCGTAGATGCCTTTGGACAGTATTAGAAGTTGACAGTGAAGAAGGCAAAGACTTTGGCAGCTTGACTTTGACCGTTAGCTCAAGATGTGGTGAACTATTATCAAAATGAAAGAACTTGGCATAGAAGATGATGTTGTAAATTGCAATTATGAATAAAATACAGCGCCCTGTCGTGCTTTCTTTTGCCTTCTTCTCCGACTACTGACATGTTGTTGACAAGGTGTCCTTCTTTGACGAGATGAAGTGGACAATGTACCGTCGTCTTCGCATCTTCGTCATCGCTATCTGACAGGATTGATAGTTCGCCCCTCCCATCTTACACCACCCACCTCTTCAAAAGTAGGCCAATGGGAAGGGATGTTATCATCTCCGTCACTACTGACCTCATTGGTGATTGATATGCTATCTGTTATCATGATGATTGATATCCGCGATACTGAGAAACTGAAGATACCGAGGCCCAGGCCGAGAGGGAGATATGAATATGAGAATTACTCTAGCAATAAAGATGCTGAGGAGGAGATCAGTGTAGATATATTCCATTGCAATATTACTACTTGACAGTATTGATGAATAGATTTAGTTCAATTACGTCTCCATGCAAGACTGATATGCCCCGCTATCCACACTCTCTCTTTCAATTTCAATTTCAATTTGTGTGTAATATGAATGTGAACTATCTACGAGCATCAATTTATATAGAATGATGTTTGGCCTCAGTCGTTTTGTATGAGTTGCTCACGAGTATTATGATTCTACTTGATTATCTACTCTCCTGTTGATCTATGCAGTTTTAGTTTTGTCCAAAACGAAAAACAAGACCAACTCTTTCCCTTAATCTAATCTTAATAATTCACGGGCTGTGGAAAATGAATATGTTGACATTACTCAGTTTATTACACAGGCAATTGACTAATATGTGTAAGGCACGATCGCTTGGCGGATGCTATCTCCGTTCATTGCTATTGCAAAGAATAAGAGTGGCTCAACCCAACTCGTGAAGCAATAAATAGCACGATCGAGGATGTTCATTTCCTTTTACTCTGACCTATGCATATCATCAATAAAAGATCTTCATACTACGATTACACTTGCTCACCATCTGTTCAACACGATTACATAACCTATTCATATCATACTACGGCTACGGCTATGAGTGACTGCAACAAATATATACCATTCATCTCCGATACATTATATGAGTAGGCGTCGAACTAATACTAATAGTAGAAGCATGAACTTCCCCAAAGCAGCACTCAACTTTGTATCAACAGTCCTACTTGCTATGATCTTCATTGCAATAACAGATAGTATTCAACCAAATCTTATACAAGACATAAGTGCACGACAACAGTCTACACATCCACAACCACATCAACAGCCACGGAGTCTACGCGGCAGTAGACCACAACAACAAGAGCAGAAGGCATCAACAACAGCATCATCTCAAATACCAAAGCATATACCAGATTTCGAAGGAGAAGATAAACTAATCCGACATCTCAATGCATCATCTACAACAACAAGAATTAGCAAATCAAGATCAACATGTGCTCAGCATAACAACGATGCAGATGCATGTAACTCCCAAGTAGATGAGAATGGTAATGAATGTAGATATTGTACCAATCATCTCAAACAACAAGTATGTGTCTCTGATTCAAGTATTGAATTCAAGTTCAGTCCGTGTAATAATTGGTTGTGTTATGATGATGAAGATCCGTCCAAGAGTGATGTTACCGCTTGTGAACGAGTGTAGAGAAGATACTTCTGTACTCCTGTCAGTTGTGTCCAATATAGGTGTATAGAATGTAGCATATAATCCGAGTAATACTCCAATTAACTCAATCTTTGATATTTACTAACGTTTTAGACTGTAGGGCTGTATGTTGTCGGTTAGGGACCCCCCGAT
>Ga0214479_100867_pt1 | contig 15167 bp, 11 predicted proteins | sample M1_20Mar14CPVII9_5_FD_165054 | JGI IMG/M metagenome (GOLD analysis project Ga0214479, IMG submission 165054) | Marine eukaryotic communities from Monterey Bay, California, United States - M1_20Mar14CPVII9sort6BwellE14 | ecosystem: Environmental > Aquatic > Marine > Unclassified | place: USA...
GTGCATTCAAGGCTTGCATTAGTCCAGTACTGCTGGTCGTATTCATCATCATACCGGACCCTCCCGAACCACTTGCAGAAGCTGAGAGGCTATTATCAGACACTGGATGCGGAAGTTGTGATCCCATACTTCCCGGTACTAACGAGGGGTATCCACCGCCATACACGGCATTGCCATTCGGTGGAGGTGGCATCATTTGTTGCAATTGTTGACTAGTTATGTTCGATTGAGGTATTCCATTTTGCTGCTGCTGGTGCAACATTGCAGCCATTTGCTGCATCTGAAGTTGCATCTGAACAGACGACAGATGAGGTGCAGCCCCAGAACCATTATTCTGCATATTAGTATGCAAAGGCACAGCCGCCACGCCATGCGATCCATGATCAGCATATCCCATTTTGGGAACCTTGATAGTTCTATCATAAACGAGTGAGGAAGAGTTTGCAACATCTACTACCGATTGAGGTAGATTGCTAACGCCTTGCTGTGCTGCATGCATATGCAGTGGCTGTTGTGGTACATCATGTGATAGCAGCTGTGTATCATCATCTGCTTGCTGTTTTTGTTGTTGGGAATTACCATTTGAATCAATCTCTTGATTAGGAGCCATCTTCATAGTAGTGTAGTCTAAGTTCTACCCCCTCAATTGAAACTGAAGAAAGTCCCCTGATTCATTAGCCTGCATCATTAAAAGAAAGTGTTAAAATCAAAGGGTTAGAGTCTGGTATTATAAAGAAGCAAGTTGCAATTGTATAGAGCTGAGCAAGTACCATCCACCACAAACACAAGAAATCAAAGATAAAATTATAAAAAAGTGCACATGATGTGCACAATAGTTCAGATAATGGGAGATGATGGGTATCTTTGATATCTCAGCCGTCAAAGTCATCTCCGCTATTGCAATGAAAACCAATATGGCAATCAATAACATATGGCACCATGTTCACTGCACGAAATAGATACCTATACATCACTCATCATCACCATCTCGACAATGACATGTAAATCTTGATGTGTAGCGATATGCATGTATCTTCCATCCTCCAATTCCTATTTTCATTCATCACTTTGCCTTAGCTCGTACATGTATGCATACACAGCAATAAATAAAATAGATTGATATAAATACGACCAATGCTTTCAACATCCAAACCTACCTTTTAAGATATTAATTATCAATCACTTGCAAAGATACCAAATTATGCACTGCAAATATGCTCTGAGTATATTAGTGATGCCTTATTATATACACTGAATAAAACTATGATGCCGCTGTGGGTTTACTACTTAAACTACCTACATTAATAATACGTCAACAATCAGTCTGCACCCACGTCGATGATAATATTATTGATTGAGGCCTTGATTGTGTGAGTGTGTGTTTAAATAGTGAGACCATTATGATTTCTAAATTACCGACCAGCGCATATTTGAGAAAGAATCGTTTGAACAAAACATCGCAACAGCTGTCGTAGCAGCTGATCGTGATGGTATCTTTTTAGAAGTTAGTAGGAGCATATATAGGAGGGGGTCGATTTTCTTGTGTGGTGCAGGGGTTCATTTTGTGTGTGTAACCTAATACAGGGGCACTGATAGTGTTAGAAGCACATAAGTGTGTAGTTGCCAGGCAACATAGAGAGATCAACAGATCACATAAGGAAATCTCTTTGCTTTGGCAAGGAATTCATCCAAGGAAGATATCACGCATGTCTAAAGCAGCTCTTACTTGACATATGCATCTGGAGTACTTCATAGCCAAACATTTATAATCTTGCTCTACTATAAATGCTACTGTTATTCTCCCTAGACTTTTCTCTCAAAGGCAGGTAACATGTAACCACTAACGAACTCCCTAGCAATGCGGCATGCCAGTCTTCACTGTTACTCCACTCTTTCCAGAAAAGATACAACTATGACCAATGACCATTCATTCAATCCCAACTACATTTCATACATACGAACAAAACAAATCATTTCTTCTTTCCCAAATTCTCCATATATTCAACATACTCGTCAAGCAGTACCGGCCAAGCACTTACACTCTCATCATATGCAGCCAAGGTCTCAGCATCTGGGAACTCATAGCTAAAATCAAGGAAACTACGCCACTGATCCAAGGTAATTTTGTTGTAGCTTGCATCCTTCGTTGCCTCCAAAAAGTCACAGAAGGTATCAAGACGATGTGTAGTAACACGGCCTCCGGTCAGACACATTTTGAGAAGGGCAACGACCAAGTCCTTATCCAGAGTCTTGTGTGTCCCCGTTCGATTGAATTGGAAGCAAAACTATATCATATTATATATTGATATTTAATGATATGTAATTAAATGTCAATATTGCAGATTTTCCGGGTTTAGATTGATGAATGAAGAGTAAAGATTCAATCTAAGATTAGACGCGGCATAGGGGTAATAGAATGGCACTCAATAAGGCACCTTAAATAAAACAAACAATACACACCCAAATGAACATACCTTGAAGAAGTCACTAAACTCTTCTCTGTCCATAAATCCCGTATCCAATCCAGGTAGCAATGCCTTGAATTTGGCAATTGAATCAATTTGCAACTTGTGACAACCGGCAATAAACTCCTCCTTTTGTATCTCGGTAGGCTTTTTGTTGGCACCCAACTTCCATAGAAGGACAAGGACACGTACATCCTCTAGTGGGTCAAGGTTTAGTTGTTCACATAGTTTGCAAATTCCTAGATTTAGAAATATTATGATTGGTATGATGATAATTTTGGAGGTGAGAAATTATGTACACATCATGTGTCATTTTTTATAAATACCGCACAAATATAAATAACCACCACATACACACAATTTTATATAAAATATATCAAAACTTACCCTCCATAGTCGCGGCATTTGGATTGTCCTCATCACAAAGCTCATCGAACAATGCCTCAGCTTTACTTTCACTAATACCTGAATTCAAGTGTGCTTGTACACCCGATCCTCCCCTACGAGATGAACTACCCCCCGCCGGCTTACGACGTACACTACTGGATGAAGACGAGGGACTACTACCCCACATATTATCTGCCTTCCGCTTTTTACTGCTACCTGGCATTTAGTTGTAAACGCCGCGCTACTAACACAACTTAATTATGAGCCAATAAAAGAATAAGATATGTCCCGTGACACACCAATTGAATTTTCCGTGCTTACAAGTGGAGTCTCCCTTCATCTTTCTCTTCGGTCGGTCGAGGAAGCCGAGAGTCTTGAAGAGCACAAGTAGTACAAAAGTTTAGGGTATATGATAATGACTAAATATTGATTCTCATTTCACTACACTATTGCAGCGCTTCAAATACCTAATCATCCTTTTTGTCCTTGGTATCCTTCTGCTCGTCACCCTCAACTTCCTCCTTCTCTTCTTCTTCCTCCTCAGAATAAGCAAACAGTTCCTTTAGTTCTCCCCTAACCAATGCACAAAGTAGAGAACTTCCTAGACATGCAGGTACTAGGTATAATAGTGCAGGTTGTGCTGCTTCCCAGACTTTTGGGGAACAAAAGTACAGTGTTAGCAAAGGAAGACAGATAATCGATTGAACAAAACTATTATACACATATATCTTCTTACCAATCATTACATATAAAGTTGTTGCAAGTCCAATAACGTATCCTAATAAACCCGAATGGAAGTAAGGCTTCGGAAATGAATAGTGAATGGACAGAGGGAAGTATGGTACCTCTGCCAAATGTGCATCAAATCTCAGTAGAAGTGATAGGAAGAAACCGGGGATGACAATATCTCCAAGACCAAGTAATGACATTTCGATTTTCTCAGTGTTTGGTGAGAATGCAGTCCAGATTCCTGACGTTCCTGTGCGTGGGAAGAGGAGTTTGATGGGACCATCTAATGATTTGGCAACAGTTACCATTACATCTGTTCCAAAGCTACATTGAAAGAAAATGACATAATATATGAGTATTATTTGAATGGAACAAAAGAAATAAAAATATCCATACTTATAACACATCAACTTACACCCAAAAGATATCATAGAAGAATAATCCAACCAATAAAATAGCACCAATCTTATATGTACCCAAACTAAATCGTTCAATACCCTGTAAACAGAAGCAAATTCCTAATACATTATTCGCTGCCCAATGTTTCGTTTTGAAGTAAAGGAAAACAAAGGCAGTACTACCAATAAATGCCAATACATCGGCAATTGTACAATCGATACCAATTTTCATTGGAGACTTGCCACCAACTGATTCAGGTAATGGATGATTAACCTTCTTTGAAATGTTAATTTCATATGATAGAAACTTTGGCCCCAACGATTGTAACAATGGTCCAAATGTTGCAGTTAATGCCGCCAAACCAACTAAACAAAAGTAAACACTAATGATTAAATTGACTGTATCCTTATCAAAATACTTGAATGCAAGGTATAAACCAAATAATGAACATGATCCCAATAATGGAAATTGCATAGCATCGGTTGATTTGAGTGTTTCATATGTTGATTCGTATACCTCTTCTTCTTCGTCCTCTTCGCCTTCTGCTTTATCTCCGTCACTCTTTTTGTCAGCTTTTTCCTCGTTGGGATCCTTCTCGCCACGTGCCAGTGCTTGTTCCTCACGTAATGTTAACGATAAATGACATGCCACATACTATATATGTGTAGAAAAGATAAATTGTATAAGTATTAGATAATATGATATGATACAGGGTAATAAAACATAACGAGAGAAAGAATAGAGAGATCTAACTCACCAATATTGATGTGACTAAGCACATTAAATTAATAACGTAGGGGATGACAACTAGTTGCGCACCGAGCCATAGGGCTGCAATGGACGTGTAGGCGAGTATTACTAGTGGGTTTTTAGATTCCATTGTATTGATGTGTGGTATAGCTGCCAAGTTGATTGTGATTGTAAATGTGCAGTTGAAAGTTAAGTAGTTGAAAAATTTGCGATCTTACGTTGACTCGCCATCAAATATGATGACAGCCTTTTTGCAGTTTGCATTGTCACGCCAACTCATCATGTGCGACTGCCAATGTTGTTCTCTACTAGATGGAGGATTAAGTAAATAACAATGGCAAAGTCTATTAGTATGAACACGAAGAAAGAGGGTCATCATCATGCAACGGCGATGGAGCCATCTTCATCGTCTACCAAAGATATAAAAGATGAAAGATATTCTTTGAATGATAAACACGGTGCATCATCATTTCGTAATATAGGATTTTGCAGGTGGGGTAAAGACTGGTTACCGATAATACAACTTGGTCCTATGGATGTTGAGCCTGGTTCTGTTCGTGATATGTGGTATGATATGCACCATAGTGTAAGTTATTTGTATTTTGTGCATATCATGTGTTCATGTTTATATTTGCAATCTCAACTACACATTTTACCATCGCATTATGTGTTCATACTTTTGCAACCTCATACTTTTATATCATGCGCATATATCATTGCAGAGTGAGAAAAGTGGCCGTGCAATGAAACGACTTGTATACTGGTATGGGACGCCTTTAGGGCAAAATGCATATAGTTTCGTTAATGCCAACCAGTTGATCAGTTATGAAGAGGGTATAAACAGAGGATACAACTCACCAACCAAGTTAATGAACAAAATTGCAAAGGGACAACATCTTAGCAAGAAGGAAGAAACACTTAGACGTGGTTTGAAAGAGATTGAAGTAGATTCAAAGCTTTCTAAATCAGATCGTATCAAATGGATGCAGTTTAAGAAAGAGTCGGACATCATCGAAGCAGAGAATGTTGTTAAATCTTCAAAGAGAAAGTATAAAGCAGCAACACCAGATGAGGTAGTAAGCTCCAATAGTATGAGTGCTGGTAGCGTGAGTAAATGCAGCAAGAAGAAAAGCAAAACGGAACCGCTTCCAAAGCTAGTATCACCAGCAAATCTCAAACTTGAATCGGTACCATCATCAAGCAAAACTAAGCCTTCACCAGAAGAGTGTTACTCAGTTGTACAAGAGCTTGGCAAGCTGCATCCTGATATCATCGCAATGAATGAGGAAAGACGTGCTAACTTTGCTCTACAAAGTAAGAACTCCTCCATGAAATACAACCCAAAGAAGACACCGATCACAGATGCCATAATCTCTACAATGCTCAGTCAGAATACAACAGCTGCCAATCAGAATAGAGCATTTGCATCACTTAAGAAAACCTTTCCGACATGGGAGCAAGTAGCCAATGAAAAGAATCATACTCGTATCGAAGAGTCAATTCGTGTGGCAGGTCTTGCACAGATTAGAGCCGAAAGAATGTTAGCCATGCTGCAAACAATCCAAGAGGAGAAGGGAAGTGCACATTTCGAGTACCTCCATAGCTATGAATCGACTGATATTGTGAAGGAGCTCTCACGTTTCAAGGGGATGGGACCAAAGACGATATCATGTGTATTGCTATTTGCTCTTGGTAAAGCAGACTTTCCAGTTGACACACATGTGCTTCGTATCTCGAAATCAATGAATTGGATTCCTCAATCGTTTTCAAGAGAGGCGGCGTATGAATATCTTAATGGCGTTGTTCCCGACGAGTATAAGCTTGACTTGCACTGTTTGCTTGTGACGCATGGTAAAATGTGTGTTAAATGTGCAGCCAGAGGTAAACCTCAATTTCCACCCAAAGAAGCTTGGGTTTGTCCAATGGCGAGTATTAAGAGTGGCAAACTGGTTTTGCACTCTGAAGGATGTAAAACAAGTACTCCTCATAATATTAAGATGGAACCAATTCCTGTTAAGTCGGAAATGTCATCTCCGGTATCAAGTAGTGTGACAGTCAAGCTTGAGAAAAATTAGAGCTTCTATGTGCATATATGTAGCTGATATCTAAACATGATAGTTTAGTTTAAGATTCAATTAACTAAGCCAAGTTTATTGTACTTATACTGTTTTACTTTAGTGCAGGGCGGCATACGTTTTGAATACCATCAAACTGACACTGACAATCACAACCTGATACTGGACAAGATGTATGCTTCTCAAACCAACCACGGAGGTGGTGGGCATGTCCTCCACTATAACAGAGACAAAAACAACAAGAGTGTTCATGTGTCAGCGCAAATGATAAACTGTAGCAATACAAACATGTACAGAAATAACTTACTGTTTGCATCTCATGCACCAAGAGAAGAAACTCTCAAATGGCAAGCTTGCCAGCCCTGACAAATCCTCGATGCCTTGAATGTTTCCAGATCCTCCTGTCATGCCATTTCTTGGATACTGCTGATTACGCTCTCGTTGTAACTCCATATACCTGTTGATACAAAAATATGTGAGTCAATAGATGAAAGGATTAAGATACCATATCACACGACCACTTATACTCACGGGTTCAATGCTCCCAACGATAGCAGACAAATTGAGCATCTCGGTAGTGGCTTCTTACATTGTGGACAGCATGTCAGTACAGGTTTCTGTCTACTTAGCCATGAATTTGCAATGCCCTCTTGTCGTCTTAGCTTTGACAGCGGAAGAGATGCATTGCAGTAGTTACATCTAGCCCATAACTGAGGTGGAAAGTTGTTGGCCTGAGATGACTTTAATTGTTGTTGCTTTCTGATAGATGGCGACTGTCTTCCACCGCCTCCGATTTGTTTAATCCGACGCAAATGATCAAATCTGCCAACATCAAATGCTGCTCTTGACATGAACATTTGTAAGCCATTAAGGAAAAGGCGATAAGATTCAAGCCATTCAGAGCACATTCTTCTCTCAGGCGTCCATTTTGCAGGAAGCGTCACACGGCTAATAAGAAGTGTATAATGTTAGGACAAAGAAACAGAAATACAACTTGCAAACACAATACCATTGACTTACCAACTTATCAAAGCAGCTGATTGTACGTCCGAGGTGATATCCGTATATGACTGTATCAATTCAATACCTTGTTCATTCAAGCCAGTGATTAATAAGCCCTCGAGATTGCCATGCTTTATACATTTATTCATTGATGATTCAAGGAATGACTTCAGACTCGCTCGAGGTAGAAATCGGCAGGCGACTGCAACTCGGTCAGCAAGGCTAAGACCTTCATTGTTTATAGTCTTGTCGAAACCATCATCACTACCGATACCTTGCAGGAAGACTAGAATTGTCCGGAGATAAGATACTTGCAAAGAATTACTATCCGTGGTGATATCAGATCGACGTAATAGATTGTCACATGCATTGCTCCATAGAGGCGTTGTTTTCTTCTTTCCGTCAGTGCTTGCTGTGACGTTGAATCCGGAAACGCACATTGCTATGAGACTAAGTGTTTCAGAATAACTCTGCAAGTGTTTGTCTTGAAATTCTCCCTTTCCAGTAGACCCTCCTTCAACTAACTTTCTGACATCCTCTGCCCCACGTTGTAGCGCTGAGACACAGGCGGATAGGTCTCCATGAAACACAGCAAGTGCTGCAGATCGTTCAAACTCTCCACGAGCCTCGCATTCATCAAGCAAGTCTTGGAGGACGCCGTGCTTCTTTCTCCACCCACATGCATTGATTGCAGACCTGAGTTAGACAAAGTCAAGAAAAAAACAGATTAGATGATAGTCAAATGTATCATGATCATCAAATGTACAGATCATCTCACCTTCTCATAGGACTATCAAATACGTCACAATGAAGAGTCTCAGACACGCTCTTGGTATCCATCCTCGTATTGTTTACATCTTGCACATCACGGCTGGTCATTCTCAGTAGGTTTAAAATTCCAGAATCTATTAAGCCAGTGCCAGGCCATTCACTATCTTCCATCTGATCAAAGCATAGACTTTCAACAGAATCAATCCAACGCCAACATTGTAAAAGTTGATTAATATTGGAGATAGTCTGATTGAATTCATTTGATTTTGATGTATTCTTATTCTGACTCAAATGCAATTGTTCTTGTGCCAATATCTGTTCCTTCTCTTGTTCTAATAGTTGTCGTATATCATTCTTTGAAAATGAGGAGTATTGAGAAGCATGAAAGCCCCGAGCTCGGCGCATCATTCTAGCTGATATGTCCTCATTTATAATCAATTGCCCTTCCATTGCCGAGGGCCCTTTATCAATCCAAACAGTGCCTCCAAGAGCAGATGCTATCCTTCCATCGCGTTTTGATATTGCTAATGGGGCAGTGTAAGATTCAGGAATGACTTGTATTTGACCTTGAGATGCGGCCAACGTCCGATGGGGATAAAAGTCAAAAGAACTAGGTCTTGTTGGTTGTGTTGCCTGAGGTTGATATGCCAAACACTGAATGGATGATAAATTATCTTCTCCATCGGTTCCGCTACCATCTAAATACGATACACCCACTGGAAGCGAACGAGAACCAGGACTACGTGTATCATAGCTCCTAATCGAACAGCCGATGGCAACCGATAGCACTCCTGGCCGAGTCCAACTAATAGACGATACAGATTCATTATTTGGTGTAATCTCAGTCAAGGTTGATTCCATCATTCTAGCATCCCAAATCTTAACAGGCTCACCAACATTAATACCAAAGGTTGCAAATGTACTCTTCGTTGGACATGTCAAATCGGGGACTATGCCAGAAACAGCATCGGTATGGGCAAAGACTGAAGTTGGAGGAGCATTTGTACCTGATACTCTCATATCATATAGTTGAACATTCCGTTTTGTACATCCAACCGCTAATACTTGTCCTAAATCAGAGAGCCATGAGAGAGATTGCACACCAGAGTTGTGTGCATATCTATGAATTGGACTCTTAATTGGAACAGCAGCTACGGCACCGCCGGTGGACTTGCCTACACCTCCTGCAGACGTGCCCTTCCTGCTAGTCAGACTTGGACTTAACATACCAGCCCCACTGGACACGGATGATGACTGTCCTTCAATATCCCAAACTAAACAACCAAAGTCTAAATCTCCACCAACTGCTCCACCTCGAACTCCTCCAGAACTTAACGAGGATCCACTAACTCCCGAAGTAGCAAGTCCCAGTGCTTGAGATGCCAATGTTCTACTCTGTGATAGTTTAGGTGCGTTGGTAGTGAAACTAATGCTTTGGCTAGTACTCATATCATTTCCACCAACCAATCCAATAGCGACCAAGTTACTATTATAAGGACGCCATGCTACAGATGTTGCAGGGCGTTGCTGTCTTGGTGCATAGATTGATACTGTTGATGATGGATCAACATCACTACTACTTTCATTGGATGAGTAAAGATTGGATATGGAGTGTATGCATAAAGCACCACTTGTTAATCCAGTAGCACATCGTACTGTAGTATTACTATCACTAACACTACTGGAAGATGGACAAAAGTCTAAACAAGTAGACGCAACACTACTGCCCAAACCAGGTAATCCTTTTGATACTAGTACAGTTTCATGTTGAAATAAAGATGATGACTGTTTTGTTTGGGTACTTTTAAGTTCATCTTCATTACTTTGTTGATACAATGAGCATTTCAAACGTCGTATTTCCAATAATGATGGACCATACTTGAGACGAGATGCAGTAGAATCAGCAACATCACCATCTTCACTTAAACTGCTACTATTACTAACCCCAATTGAAGAACAATTAACTGCACCATACAAATTTGAATATGGACTGTGAGGTACAAATGCAATTCTTGCAGGTAATTGCTGCTTCTTTCTACCTATATCATTAGTGTTTGATCCCGGAGTTTGACGACGTGTGCCGGGCTTTTTATATAGGGTTGCATATCTTAAAAACAAATATATAAGTACATGTTAAGTATAAAGTAGGTATATATAAAGAAAGAACATTGCAAGTAGGATATCAATATCAAGATTCACATCAGATTATGTGCACATCAATACCAAATTCACAAACTTACCTCTCCTCTTCAGATTGTGCGCTCACATTGGAGTATATACTTGAATTTCGTTGATTAGATGATGGATTAGTTGGTGGATAAGGATTCATGGTGAATAGAAACAAATAGCCGGCACTGCATAGATGCATATATATGTATGATTTCAAAGATTTCATGTTGAAAACTTCTTAAGCGGTATCTTTATACTCTCATAATTTTTTGAAGTGTTGTTGTAATAGTTGAACTCATATGGTAATATCGTAGGTATTATTAAACTAATAGGATGGGAAATCGATCAAGCACGGCGGCACCTGCACCTCAAGAGGGACAGCAGGAAGATGGCTCGGGGTTGTATCTTAGTAAGGATCTCCAGGGTAAGTTATAGAATAAATTGTTTTGCAATGTTGATGTTGGGTTGCAGTCTGCAGTGATAGTTCTGACTTGCGTTGTGGATTGTTGCAATGATACATATACAGGGAATTTATTGTTTATTTATTGTGATCGATATGATATTGCTGGTGGTAACGATATGCTTCTAATATACAATCTTACATAATGCCATATCAATATCAATAATTATATCAACAGCCAAAATAAACGAAAGCTTCGAATCACGAATATTACAAAATGAATGGTCAAAGTATCGAACATTACACCTCCAAAGACATCAACAACGCGAATATGAGGCATCAGAAAGAGCCGCAGAGGTGCAACAAAAGATTGATGAATTTACGGCTCAAGCTAAGAAAGTACATGACCAGCTAGACGAAATGGTAGATAATGCCAAAAGTAAATTAGTTGATTTGGAAATAGAAGTTGGACATGATGTTGATCGGTTGAGTAAGAAATTTGAGGGTGAAATATTAGACAAAACACCAGAAGGACAGTGTTTAGATGTTAGAGCGGAATTAACACATTGTTACAATACATTGAAAGATAGCGGGGAGTGCCAAGTATTTGCACAAAAACTTGATCAGTGTGTTACAAAGGCATTGGATACATCATAATAAAGAAGGGATACGTATATTGATTTAGTTGATTGTATAGTATCAGTTATAATCTTATCTCTTTAATCTCTGCCCTGTATAAACCTATTACTCACTCTTATATATCCTTTTGCAAAAGTATCATCAGATCGTCCACTCCTATCTTATCCTTTTTGCAATACTTAGTACTGAACCCTTCATTATGATGTGCCAAACACTCCTTTAAGCTATCTCATTACCGACGAATAGTATTCTTTATCTTTGAATAGTACGAGAATCAATAAGCTCTTGAACATACGAGCTATTATTTCTAAATATTTCCGCAAATATATCCATGTTTTCCTTCACAAACGTTACCTGGTCGTCTTCTAAGTCGCCTGGCCATGATGTCAACCAGTCAGGATGTGTAAAAGCATCATATAATGACACCAGTTTCAAATTTCTGTAGTGACAATTCCTTACGCAGCCGTCGAGAAATCGAGTAGTAGTTTCTGGTACTTGACCTAGAGCCATTCTTCCCGTTAGCCACTTAAGACGAATTGTTTGGATCTTCATTGCCTTTTCACCGAATGTAACCTCCCTAAGAAACACCCTCTCTGGATTACGAGTTAGTGTAAACTTCATTGGCAACTGTCTCATGGGCTGAAGTAATAGTAATTCAACACTTTCATCATGTATTGCACAGGCATAATTGTCAAAAACTATCCTCCTTATGTCATCTTCAAGAGGCATAACCATATAATTTATATCAACCACAATTGCAGTTTGATACGGCCTAACTTCAATTCCATCAATAAGCTGATCTGCCATAAAACCGATTGCAGAACCAACATCATAATTATCTTTTTCGTGTACATTAAGACTGATAAACTCCAATTTCAGAGGATGAACCTTGGCAATATTCTTAGAATACATAAATCCAATGTCCTCGTCAGGGTCGAATATGGTTTTGATCTTTACATCATGCTGCTTAAATTTCTCGGCACGACGCTGACTAGCAACTTCATCATTACACAACTCTTTATGGGCACGACGATGAGCTTTTTGGCAAGATTTATTGCAATATGCAACTAATTTACATGCCGAACACCGCTTGAGATTATCTGATTGCAATCCACAGTTTGCGCATCTCGTAGTATCAAATTCCTCTTCTTCGACCGAGCTCATAGTACCTAGATACATATATCGATCAGATCAGTTGATAGCTGGTATTACTTATGTGTTGATACCTTTCTTCTGCTGTAATTACTTAATTTAGGTATATAATATTTAAAACCCTCACCAGATTATGCACCGTACTCCTCTCTTCTTGATGTTGTAATCAAAACTTATGATAGACTCATATCAAAAGTAACGACAACATGGATGATTAATCAGTTGACATCAGTTGTCGAGGTCCGAGGTGCACCATCGCGGTATCCTGAATCATTTATCTCTTTGTTATCGAACATCCACTAATTTAGTATTATTATACGCATCATCAATATTGAATGGTATGCAATACATAAGAATTGGCGGCACACTGCGGCACACTCTATTAAAGTGGTTTACTCTTTGATGGTGGTGGGTCCGTAGAAGTATCTTTTCTTCTCGGTGGGGGTATCCTTAAACTTTTTGTACTATATAACCTCTAGGGGGGCTGAATCTTCTGGGCTGAATTATGTGCACTTCACTGCCATAGTAACAAACTGTACCAATAATATAGGTGTGTATTGTAAGGTGATGTGGGTAGGTCAGAATTTTGAATGACACATATTGCATACTCTCTAGGCTACTCAAGTCCTGCATGACTGATTGAACTATACTAAAGATTAAAAGATCCAACAGCACAACTTGGCTAATAAGCCCTGTACTATCTCTAGTTACACCAGATTTGGGTGTAAATTACTAGTTCCTACGCGCACCCGGTATCCATTTGGGTGTCATCTCAACACCTTTTCCTAAAATATTCCAAAATAGGAGGTAGGTATCTTACACCTTAAAATACGGTAGCTACACACAAATCTCAATCTAGCAAAATATGAGTCAAAATAGGGTGTCAATCTGACACCCAAACTTTGGCTCATAACCCATTCTGCCGACTCTTCCTTTAATAACTTTAGCTGCTCATTATGAGGCCGCCGGAGGCTGCCGAGAGCCAACATATCATCCTATCCTCAAGTTTTATACATGAAGAGAATATATAGATACTCATTTGCTATAGTGGTACAATGATACGTCTATTTCTATGCAAGTCTAGAGATATAGTATGTATTCTACCACTTTTGCATTTACATTGCTTCTACACACATATGGTATGCTTATCTAGTGTATGAATTCATAGTTTTAGTATCTTATAATGCACAGAATCTAGTTTGTTGCAATACGAACCGGTTTGGGGTATGTTGTGAGACAATTTTTATGCATTTTCTATGCATATGTTGCTGTTTGTATCTCACGAGCATATTGCAATCCAATATCCATTGAGTTGGACTTAATTCGATGAATGCAGTCTTCTAGTACCCCGATAATTCCCCTGCAACCACTTCCGCATCATTTGTACACACAGGATGATGCACATAACATTTTGTGCTTATCATGTGTGCTTTTTTATATCATCCATCAATATCGTATCCAATCTATCCATATACGGCCAGGTCATACTAAATATGCAGTAGGATACGTTCTCATGTATCTAATGTTGATTGTTGTGCATCATCATACGTTTTCTACCAATATTGCTCCGTGTAGAGTTGTCAATCTAACATAAGAATAATTCAAAAAATGAGTGAAGTGGCGGATGACATCAAAGCTGCTTTATCTCAAGTATATGACGTATGATACGATCATTTAGTACTTCTCTAATAGATATCTGTTAAGGGGCATCGCGTAGTTGAGTATGAGATAGCGTATAGCCTTCACAAATAGAGCCGGCCGCCCGATGCATCATTGTCTATCATTTTTTTGATGTGCTGATGGAAGTATACATTTCGTAGTAACTAAGGTAGTTGGTAGTACCAACCTCTTTGAATGTCATAACCGATTATATCGTTATAGCGTGTATGCAGTAGTACGATGTCAACTATTGTAGTTATGGAGTATAGCGTAGGAGAAGATAGGGGACGGCGAGCGTCATGATGAAAGTGTTTGAGAAAAAAAAGTGAGTGACGAGCGGCGAAGCCGCTTCAACTCACAAAGGTTACTACCTAATAAACTACTTAGGTAACTACCTTACATATTATAGGGTGTCAAAGTGACACCTGAATTTGTTCCACAAGTAGTTACACCAGATTTGGGTGTAAATTACTAGTTCCTACGCGCACCCGGTATCCATTTGGGTGTCATCTCAACACCTTTTCCTAAAATATTCCAAAATAGGAGGTAGGTATCTTACACCTTAAAATA
>Ga0214479_100869_pt1 | contig 15116 bp, 11 predicted proteins | sample M1_20Mar14CPVII9_5_FD_165054 | JGI IMG/M metagenome (GOLD analysis project Ga0214479, IMG submission 165054) | Marine eukaryotic communities from Monterey Bay, California, United States - M1_20Mar14CPVII9sort6BwellE14 | ecosystem: Environmental > Aquatic > Marine > Unclassified | place: USA...
GCTGATCGAGGGAGGAGTGTGAGGTGGGTGGTTACAAATAGTAGCTATTTGGTGAAAAGAGCCCCAAAATGGTCATTTATGAGTTTTGTTAGTAATCTGGAATCCTAGTTAGGGCGAATTTGCCGTGAATGCTAATGAGTGGTTTGAAAAAATTGATAGGAAAAATATCCTTGGTATCCTGTAAAGATACCTTCAGCTTCACTAACTGAGCTATGGAGCTAGCTTTACTTATTCTCTAGACAGTACTAGCCTCGCTTCGCTCGGCTAGCCTGCTTGCGCAGTAAAGTTGCCTTATATTAAGTACTTTGTATTAGTGTTGTTGTTCCTTATCTTCTTTGAAGAACAGTGGAACTATTCTGGGATTGCTCTACACAAAAGAGAAGGCTGGATTTTGATATCTTGGATACTGGCCAAATTTCAATCCCAAAATGTTTAAGCGAAGTTTGGCGATGATATTGAGCTATTTTATAAGCGTTCTTGATATATACGCTCGCCAATTTATCGCAAGCGGTACTCAGCGTTACCGATATTCAAGCTCTAGTAATATGATGGTTGGATTAGAATACATAGTTCTATTCTAATATACCTATGGTCCAGTTCTGTTTCAGTGTAGTGGTCACCAGGTAATACGTATAACGACAGGCGAGGAAGATTCCAAATATGCTATCTCATGAAGAGATCTTTTTTGACTCATTTCTCTGGATTCACACTAGTTTGGGGAAAGAAGTTCTGCCAGACATACCACCACAATTCATTCTTTACAGTGGCCACTCGTTCAAGAGGTTTGCCTTGTCCTCCTACCTTGCCATACACATCGACAGTTTGATAAATTGGTTTAGTACTTGGTCGATAAAAGATACCAAGAGATTCAGAGTTGTTATCCCAAGATGCCACGATTGGCTTGCTTCCTACCATCATATTTCGATTGCCACCCTTTCCACTCTTGACAAAGTCTTTTGTAATAGCTACATAAGCGTCACCAATATTGAATCCCCACACCCTTGTCTTTGTCGGCAGTCTATCATCAACATGTTCTATAGTTGGAAAGAACTGGCCTTCCCAGTATTTATTGTGAAACAAATTTATTGCCACATAGAATACACCGTCCATAATACGATCGTATATTGTCAGAACTGGCCTCTTCAAGTCTGGAAACTCTTTGTAGTCATTGATGAATACCTTTCCGAATGGATATGCTCGAGTAAAGAATTGCAAAGGCATAGACCATGACGCAACCTCAGTAGCTGGCTTGATATCAAGCTCAGATAAATCATCAGGCGATGGTCTCCTACCCACATCGTCATAACTATCACTATTAATCTTTTGCAACAGAAGAGTTTCATCTATCCCATTGATTTGATGCCCGATATGAGCAGTATTCTTTTCCATAACTACAAAATTGTTCTCTAGTTGTGTAAGTGGAAAAAACTCACGAGGAGTACCATTCGGTAGGTCGGGAGTCTCATATACTATACCGGTACCTATGAATAATTCAGATATGTGAGCAAAATTTGTGAATATCATATGAACATATCATGCACACGAAACACTCACCTGTCAAAGCACAAAAGAATACAGCAGCAGGTACCCCTCTCTCATCTCGATCCATACCAGCAATATGAGGCCTCGCTATCTGTCCATAAGGAAATGCATAGTACAAATCATCTCCACTTTGATCCTTTCCATATTTTGTAACGATACACTGTTCATCGGGTTTCATCAGCTTTGAGGCAGTACATGTTGATACATACATTGCATTTCTATTCCGTGATCTCATCATTAACTCAGGATTTCCAAACCCCAAAAAGAGCATACCCAACGAGGCAACATTAATACCACCCCAAAGCAATTTGCCATGATATGGACCTGGTAATTTCAATGTTTTAATACCACTCGGTGTAGTAAAGCATATTGCAGTATTAAGTAAACAACTTCCAATTGTAATTGATGCAAGTTCATGCCGTTCTTCCAGTTTCCAAGATCACGTTTTGGTTTTGATACCCATTGGCTAAAGTCCGACAAATCTCGAAAGATTGTAACTGATGAGAGAAGGGAGGTGACGCTAGTTGCAGTAAAGGCAGCCTTGCGGAGAAGAAGTGAAGAAGATGACATTTGATTTGACGACCAATGCAACCGATGATACCAATATTAAGCTCCGATATTCAATAATGACTAGCTCTCATTCTCTGCGATACTAAAAAGATTGTCGGAGTTCTCATTTCAAAGAGGAAGATTGCATGCATTATTTGCAAGGTCTGGCCGTCGTTTCGATCTCATTATGTGCCGACTTCAGTCATTCGAGAAGACTCTTGCTGCTATTGCTCACACCAAACAAAGCCTTGGAATGTGCGCGGATCAAAATCAGCCATCCATTCATTATACTCATTCCCATCTATGAAACCACAATTAGATTCTGTAAATTTCGAACTTGCGTACCAACTCAATAATACTTCAAAGCTAGCCAAATCCTTACATCTTGTCCGAGATGCCATTCCAGTCTTATGACATGGTAATGAATCTATTAAATCATAGTAACATGCTCCATTGCCTAGTGGTATCTTTAGTATACTAATAACATGTTCACGGAAGAATAAAGCTGCTCCGACTTTCTTATGTCGACATGTGGTTGTTGATGACTTGCTTTTGGTATCCTCTTCTTTACCATTCACCAACATGGTAATGAGTTTATTAACATGTGATTTATCCATTATATCTCCACCACAAACACCTACAAATAGATCCTGTGGTAGTATGTGCTCATCAACTAAGAAATCATGAACGTCTGATGGTATAATTAACGCATGACGATTCAACCCTAACTTAGCTCGAACAGTTTGTAATACTGGCGGTGCACGCTTATCGATAATTTCATTTATATCACTATTGGATATACCATACTTGGAACTTGTTGATCTTTGTAATGTCTTCTTGTTATTATGTTGTATATGTTGTGGATAGATATGTGTAGCAACGACTAATGGAGATATGACCGCACAACCGTTTGTTGAATCATATTTTGGATTAGATGAACTAAGCCGTCCTTGATATGTACCCAATTTTAATACTTCAATTTGTTTCGATTGTTGTAATGATTGCATTTGTCTTTCATAGTTTCTAATTAGTATTCGTATTTGAGTTCTTCGTGGTGTAGGCTTTGGTTTAGATTGTTTCTTCTTCGATGCACTACTTGCTACCGATGATGATGTTGGTAAACGCTCCAACTCTGTCAACTTTTCAGGACTAACCGATGATGGAGTAGTAGATGTTCGTAAACTTTCTAGGAATATATCAGAATATGCAGGTGGTTGTTCAAACAATGGTGTTGCACCATTGGATTTCAAATCTTGTGTTGACTGCCCAATCAGTGGCGGCACAATTGGTGGTGGTAGTGGCAACTCTCCAATCAGAGGAGGCACTATCGGCGGTGGCAGCGAATCATCTTCTCCATACAGTATCGGGGCAGATGGAGTTGTAGTAGCATTATCATTCTCATCTTTTGCATAAAATGCATTCAACTGTTCCAACTTGGATACCATATCCAATTCTTCTATATCATTCTTTGAGGCGGCCTCTAATGCCTCCTCCTTTGCATCTAACTTTGATTCAACAGCATCCAATCGTTGTTTCATTGATTCTTCCCATTGTAATTGTTGTTGTTCCTCTTCTTTCTTTTGTTGTTCCTCTATTATCTTCTGTTGCTTTTGCTTTTCCAATTCTTGTCTATCCATTAGACCCACGATACGTTCTACACCGGTAGTTACCCATTGTGAATCTTTTATATTCTGTTGTCGTAAAGCAACCAATTCAGGCTTAGGTGACATATAATAATCATGTTGTGGTAATGAAACAGTTGAAAATAAAGCAAATCGTCTCCCTATTATATATGCCTCATCAAATTCATGTGCAGCACAATGTGCTTTGAATTGTTCTAATACCTTATTGGCAGCGGTGTAGTATCGTGTTATTGGTGTTAAGTTTGATAATGTTATTGGTGGTTGTTCTTGCTTTTTGAGGTTGGTACGACGTTGTTTAGATGGTTCACCAAAGGCGGGTGGTTGAGAAGATGATGGAGATGGGGAGTTGAGTTGATTGTTGATATCATTTTTATTATTGCAACCATCTCCTGGAGGACCACTCGGCGCTGTTGGCAAGTCCATATTGTACGCTATACTAGTATAAGTCACCTATGATATACCTCTCTTTGTCCCTCTGCTATTTGTGTACGCCGTGTATGCATCATCTAAATCAGCCGATGCTAGTTATTGTACTGATAATTTGTGAATTTCTGTCATTTGTATCAAGGATACCGACATAATGAACAATGACAATAGTAAAAGTAAAGTTATCAAGAGGTCATAGATAGGCATACCTAGGCAGCCTAATACACGACGATCATATCATGATGATTTGCAATAATACAATGTCGTTATTAGTAGTATTCCTCATCGTCATCGGTGTGATATCATTATCATCATCGGCGGCGGCGAGTACAACAAATTCTAATAATGAGCAGGCACCACTTCGTGTCTTCATCCTTGTAGGTCAATCGAACATGGTTGGTCATGGTACTCGATATGAAATAGATGGTACCACCGGTAAGCAGAAGAATGCAACATTGCAATGGTTAGTTGATAATGTACCGGAAACATATGGCATGTTAAAGAATAAACAAAGTTCTGGTAAATCAAACAAGCAGAGACATAGCAATTCTGAAGAATGGACTGTACGAAAAGATGTACTAATTGCATGTAATAGCCGGGGTCAGGATGATATATCACCGAGGGTTACTAATTATGGATATCTATATGCAGGTTTGTGCACTGGTAAGAGAAATGTTTTGTGCACATCGTATGCACGTCTGTGTGAGAGTTTGTGCACATCTTATGCACATCATGTGTGTTTAAACAATGCAATCCTCACTCATATCTGTTGTATCTTAAAGGAGAACCACCTGATATGGAAGATCAAGTAGGTCCAGAGTTGGGATTTGGGTGGGCAGTTGGCGATGCATATGGAGGTAGTTCAACATCATCTACAGCTTCTATTGTCTTATTAAAAGTTGCCTGGGGCGGCAAATCCTTGGCTGTTGACTTTCGACCACCATCCTCCGGAGGTACTACAGGTCCATATTATAAAAGTTTCATTGGAAATATCAAGGTTACCATGGCAACTCTTGGGCATATCTTTCCTAAAGAGGCTACTGATCGAAAAGTGATAATGTCTGGATTTGCTTGGCATCAAGGCTGGAATGATGGTTGTAATAAAACAATGGCGGAGGAATACGAACAGAATCTCGCAAATCTCATTCGTGATGTTCGAAAAGATTTGAATACGCCTGACCTTCCCTTTGCAATAGCTGGCACTGGTATGCTTGGTTATGAAAAAGACCCTGGGTCGTCTAAACCACACGAAGAGGATGGGTATTTTAGAAGAGAGGATATCGTGAAGGCCGAGCTGAAGGTTGCAACATATCAAGAGTTTAAAGGGACTGTTACTACAATAGACACAAGACCATACGCGAGAAAAGCCTATCCCGCATCACCTTCCGATCAAAATTATCACTGGATGCGAAATGCAGAGTCTTACTGGTTGATAGGGCAGAGCCTAGGAAATGCCATGTTGGGGTTAGTCAATCAACGAGAACAGCAACAAGCATCAACACTTGCTACTACTACCGAGGATCAACGGTCAACAGCTCCACTCATGGGATGGAGATCATGGAATCAATACGGAGCCAACATAACACAAGAAATAATGCAACATATCATGACCGGTATGGTCGATAGATCGCGTGACAATACGTCTTTATGTGACTTAGGGTATTGTGATGTAGGTTTGGATGATAATTGGCAAGCATGTAAATCACCACATGCCGCGGAAGGTATGAATTATCATAATGCCACTGGGTATCCAATAGTGAACACGTCAACTTTTCCTAGTTTGAAGGATATGGTAGACTATGCACATAGTTTAAATCTGACAGCCGCATTCTATGGTAATAACTGTATATGTGCGGATCATTGTCGGAATGAAACAGAGTGTGATATGCAAACAAGAGCAGATGTTGAATCTTTTATTGACTGGGGATTTGATACTTGGAAGTTAGATGGATGTGGAGGTGAAATATCGTTGGAGTTGTTTGATAAGTATATCAAAGAATTATCTCCCAACAAGAAGATTATAGTTGAGAATTGTCACTGGGGGTTAAGCGAGCAGAAATTGAAACAACGTCATGCAACGACTAGTAGTACAAATTATTCAGATACTTTGATTCCGTTCGATGGCGAGTGTCCGTTTGACTTCTTTCGTTCGACAGGTGATATAGGGCTAAGTTATGGCTCAGTACTTGGAGAGTTAAACTCAGTTGAACAGTTTCGTAATGTATCAAGGCCTGGATGTTGGGCATACCCTGATATGCTCATGGTTGGTATACGAAGAAAAGAAGATGGTATTATTGGCTTGACAAAAGCGGAGACACGGACTCATTTCGGTTCTTGGGCGATTGTATCGTCTCCACTGCTACTTGGTCACGACGTGTATGATAAAGAAGTGAATGATCACATCTGGGATATCATATCAAACCGGGAAGCTATTGCTGTGAATCAAATATATGCTGGTGATAGTGGAGGTGTATATGAAACGTCCACAGAGACGGTCTGTCTTGACAATTGTGAAGAGATATTAACACCTTTACCTGATATTAGCAGACAGAGCAGAAGAGAACTTGAACAATCTCTCGTTATAAAACAGAAGCAGCCTCAGATGATACCCACGTATAAGTATTTGTCCAAGCCCCTCGGTAGTGGTAATGTTGCTGTTCTCCTAATAAACAACAAGCAGGAGGAAGCAACTCTAGAAGCAGTGTTCGCCGACATACCAGGGCTGCCATCTTGTGAGAGTTACAAGGTTAGAGATATTTGGGCCCAGGGCTTACATAGTAGTAATGTCACTGACTCATGGTCAACCATTGTTGCTGGACATGACTGTGCCTTCATTACTGTGAAATGCACGTGAGTTTACAACATGAACATATAAGCAGTTACTCAGTGGGAGTAGGAGGTAAATTAGATTGTTATGCTAGGAAGAGGATATGGTGTATCCTTACATATGTTCCTAAACCCCACTTCCGTCATCCGCCCCCGTCAAAGTATCATACCGTCCATGGCCTAAATACTCTCCGGTTAATGCCTGAATACTAATACAGAGAAGACCAAAGTCTTTGGAGAAGACAAGCAATCCTAGCTATACAATCCCTAAATTTGCAAAACAAAACACACGCTACCGGCAAGTATTCATATCTTCACTGATTGGATGAAGCCGATTGAAGCAACCTCTGTTTCCTTTCTTCTTCCTCCTTTCTACTCAAAAGTTGCCAAGAGCTCTTTTTTACTCCACCCCTTGAGATTTCTACATCATCAACATCTCGAGAGTATGTTGATGAGTCACTATCACTATCACATGAGTTGTATGCTCCAACATCCTTTGCAGATGGAAGAGTGATTCTGAAACCAGGTCTGTTTTCAGATGCACCTGCAGTGCAAGGACGACGTGATTGTAGTTTACTTGTTTGTTGTTTCAACTCGGATAGTTTAGAATCTTGTTGGTCGAGACATAGCTGGAGTTCGTCATCGTTGGTCTTGGTGTGTACATCCACAAGCAAATCTCCACTCGATCGAATAGCCTCAGGTAATGTATCCTCCACTACAACTCCGTGATCTACATCAAACTCATCCGATGGAAGACTTGTAAACTTGTCTCGTAAATGTTCAACACCAGCTTTAATAGACACCATGACAAATGCAAGTCTATCGAATTGACTCTTTGTCCTTTCAAATTGACTCGACCGTAAGTAGAGCAATTCTTGTTGTTCATCAATTGCCTTGGTACTCTTAGATGACCCTCCTCCTCCCGATGCGGCGGCACCACTGTACTTCATCTTCTCGACTTCTTGTATGAGTGATTCTTGTAACCTTGTCAAGTCTTCCATTTTTGCTTGATTTTGTGTAGTAAGCACACTGAGATTGTCAGTAGTTGCTCCTTGTCCGACTACCTTACGAATCACTTCATTTACATTGCTCACACCTGTGGCATCCTTGATCTTACGAAATGCAGTCTCATATACATTTAATGCATGTTCTTGATCAGCAATCTGTTGTTGAGCACTTCTACCGCCGATGGGAATTGATGCCATTTCTGAATCATCAGCAGAAGTATCTACATCGGCAGTACCCAGAGCGGCTCGTCTTCTCTCCTCATCACTTCTTTCATGTTTCTTGATCATTTGTTTACGTATCTTGACATGCTGTTGTCGATCACGAATATCACGTGACCGTCTAGCCTTGTTATCCTCCAAGGCCCACTTCGATTTTTGTAAATTCTGTTGTGCAATCTCTCTAGCATGTCCTGCATCACCCGAGAGCAGTACTAGCTCCTCGAAGTCTCGATGTTTGGATTCTAATGTTCGTTCAAGAGCTGTTAGTTGATTCTCAAAGGCGACACGTTCCTCCTTAAGTCGCTTAACAATGTGTTCATATGTACTGCAGATACCATACGCTTCATTGTATTGTATCATTGCCTTGTCTAATCTATTCTCTAATGATTGTATCTGCCGTGCTAGCGGTCCTCCCTCCTCTTGACTCGGTCTTTGTTCCTCAAGTCGGCATATCTTGGCTTCATCCTTGAGTGATTTGAGTTTGGAACTTAGCTTTAACACTGCAGATTTTTGTGTATCATATTCATTTCGTTTTTGCAATACCAACTTCTTCATACCATCGACATCACTATGATGAGCACTATCATGATCTAACGCCACACTCTTTTGTAGGTTGGATAGTCTCATGCGTAATTTCTTATTATCCTCCTTTAGTGATTTAACTTCATTGTTGTTGGCATTCTTAGATGTTTTGTGATGAGAAAAGAAAAGAGAGAGGAGAAGGGTGATGTGTGTGCGTTTTGTGAGATGACGGGGAAAGGTGTATCCTCAAGTCGAGAGATAACTCGATCGATACAACACAGCTATCTTATACACAACAGACACTAACCTTATTAGCCTCAACTAAATCTATATTCGCTCTTCGATCTTGTTGTAACAAGCGCATTCGATCACGTAGATCATCGACTTGTTTATCAACAATGCTTTCATGATGAAAGACACTTCTTTTTTCTATTGCCATCATGGTTTATGTGAGGGGATTCTGCTTGATAACGTATTGAAGCAGGCGAGTGATATTAACGTTGATAACACCAATATTAACCTCTGAAGACATTAATGATGCTCAAGCATCATCTCAACACCACATCAATGACGAAGAGTCGAGAGTGAAAAGACCGGCGCGATGAAATTCTCGGGATAGTAAAATGGGAGTTGAAATTTCACATTGAATTCACTAACAAATATTAACTCCCATCTTGACCTTCCCGAGAATTTCATTGCGCCTGTCTTTAATACCCCAGACGACTTTCACTTTTTCGATTTTCATTTTCTCAGTTTTTTTGCAGCCCTTAATAAAAGACAGCTTGCCTACGTGTGTGTAGACCTTTGTGTTGTTGACCACACTAATTAATCATATCGACTGATAACAGTACAAGAAGGGTCTCAATCTGTCTTGCCAATCGAATGTCTCTGTGTCTCTAACATTAGACAGACAGCTAACAACAACAACGACGACAAACTCTGTATCATGGTGATAATGATATACCATAAATAGTCATATCATGACGAGACAACGATCTCTAAGTCAGCGGTTCTCATCGTCTGTCGAAGAGCAACTCAAACGAGTAGGACCACGGCCCAAGAACAGTCGAGTTGCATCTGGAAAGACCGCATTTGCTACCTTCATTTGATTGCCTTTGTAACCCACATGTACTAACAGAAGTTGCAATAATCTTTCTTTCACTTCATAACTTATGATAACGCGCATCTTCCAGAGTCCTTCGTTGGGTGGAATCAAAGCGGGATATTCAAGGGACAAGTAGTCGGCAGTCCTAATAAGGAACAGGATGATAGCGACCTCTATCTCAATCATGATGATATTAACCGTAAAGCTATCCAGATATTTCATACCGAAGGTGCCAAGAGGGATAGCTCCAACATACCGATACTTCAACGTCTTCTATCAATAATCAATCCATACGATCCCTTCAGACGAACATTTGATTTGGCAACTGGAAAGTCCGCATTTGTATAGCTTTGTTGTGTGTTGGCATGTGTTCAATATGATGTCTTGGTGACTTGACTATTCGTCTGTTCTTAGTCTGCTTTATTTGATTGTTGTTGTAACCTCAATGTACTAACATATGTTACAACCATCTCTCTCTTTCAAACGTCTTCTAGTAATTGCTGTACTATTGCTCGTCTTCTTTATACCCTTTGAGATCGGTTTTGTTTGGTATGAAAGCCCCAGTGCACAAAAGATCTTCTTCGTTTTCCTAGACTTCTGGTTTGCAATGGATATCATATTAAACTTCAGGACAGGATATGTCAACCATGGCACGGTTGTTATGGACCCCAAGAAGATTGCTAGTAACTATCTGTCGAGTTGGTTTCTGGTTGACTTGTTGGGCACGGTACCATTTGAACAAATCATCAGTAGTAATGTAGCATCACGAAAGAGTCTCAAGCTTGTCAAGGAAAGTCCGCGTTAGTGTTGTTTTATCTTGTGCATTCAAGTGTTCAATATGAAGTCTCAATAATCTGGCTGCTTCATTTGAACTTAGTTTGTCTTTATTTAATTGCCCTTGTAACCCACATGTACTAACTGAAATTACTTTCATCTCTCTTTCGCCTTCATAAACTATGAAACGCGCATCTTCCAGTACTTTAAGATCCCCAAACTACTTCGCGTCAGTAGAGTCATGAAGTATGTTCGGAATCACAAGCACGTCTATGACTTTTCCAAGGTACTTCTTGTCATATTCACAATGCTTCACATGGGAGCATGTATATGGGTAATGACGCTTGATCCGTGTGATGATACGAGAACCAACTACTCAGGTGTTGATGTTTGCTCACAAGATAATGTCTACCGCATATATGCCGAAGCTCTTCACATCTCTGCTACAATGTTACTTGGAGTATCAAACGTTCACATTGTCGGCAAGCCAGATTTGATTAATCTCGACTTTGAAGGCAGGTCTGAGGATAGGACGAAGATATACCTTCTAAGCACTTCATACATGATCATAGGCTTGTTCCTGATTGCACTGTTGCTTAGTGAAGCCAATGTATATCTCTCTGGTAAGATGCAAGGTTCAGCAGCCTTCCAACGAAAGACAGATCGAGTCAACCACGAAATGGAATACTACGGAGTACCTGATGATTTACAACGTCAAGTTCGAGCCTTCTATGACTATGTGTGGATACATCAGAAGCAGTACGATGAAAAGATTGCACTGTTGAGTGATCAACAAATGAGTACTGACCTGCAACGGAAGTTGGCACTTCATCTGTTCAAGGATGTCATCAGCCACATTTCGTTCTTCTCCGAAATTGATGACTTACTTTTAGGTGAGATTTGTCTGTCTTTAAAGACTCGAATCTTTCTTCCCGGAGATATGATACTCTTCAAGGGGGATGTCGGTAAGGAACTATTCATCATTTCCAAGGGTATTGTTGAGGTACTTAGGGATGACTTGCCCGCTGCGAAACAACGATCTGCACCCAAGATATTGTTAAAGAATGGCAGTTTCTTTGGTGAGATTGCCTTGGTTATGGAGGTACGCCGCACTTGCAGTGTCCAAGCCCGAACAGTATGTGAAGTGAACATACTCCAACAAGATGCTTTTGATGCCGTAGTTAGGGAGAATCCACACTTTGCACGACGCATGAATGAGTTGGTAGTTGCACGACAACTCGATTCTCAACTAGCAAAGTCCCAAGGCAGTGGGATCGACTTTCAAGTATCCCAGAAAGATCTTGACGTTGCCGTTCAAGCGATGGAGAAGAATATGAGGGAAGGATTAGACCGTAGAAATCCTGCCAGTAGTACCACTTCTCTCCTCAGTAGTGATTCGAGCCATCGATCAAATCTCCCTATTAATTCAAGCCACAGATCAAATCTCCCTTTCTCTCCTTTAAGGGTAAGCTTTGAGGGTGTACCAACAACAGATGATAATGATTGTGCTACTACAGACATGGAGTCTCAACTGACAGGTAGTACACGTCCCTCGGGTACCTCTGCTGATAGTAATCCAGTAACCGTGTTGGAAGACATCGCGAGACGCAGTACTCGCTTTCCCGACGAGAGTCAAGTTTCTCAACTTAAAGCTGCTGCCACGGATAGACCACTAAGTGAGATTATGTCACGTGATCGGACATCTGATGATACTATTGCCGACATTAACTCTGATGATGAGATTGGTAGAAGACGAAGAGCCTCGACTATAACAAGAGTAATCCATAATAGTGAGAGAATGGGAAGCTCAGCCACCACCCAAGACGACCGAGTAACGGGCAAATTTACACCTGGTAGTGTTGATATCGCCAAGGTTCGACCAGTTATATTGCAAAACAATCACCAGAACGAATCACAACCAAGGCAACAAGCTGATGGGGAGATGGTTAAATCATTGGGTGCCCGTCTATCGCAACAATCCAAACTAATGGAGAAACTCATGGAAAAGCTAGATCGAATTGAGAATACCAAGAAGTGAATAACTTATGTTAGTGAGCTTTACACAGAACATATCGTATATGGAGAGGTAGACAGTGAATAACACGCACCTCGCCCATACTGGTTGGGAACAACAATGTTTATCAAAATGCAGGAACTCCAGAGACTGCATTGACTTTTGAAGTGGGTACCGTAAAGAAGTGGAATTTTCCGATACAACAGCAGTTCTTCATCTGTAGTGTACATGATAACATAATGCACAGCGACAACCACTTCTTTAGCGAGTCATAACTCTCTGCCACCTTCTCCTAGTCCCTTACTCATATTATCTTCTCTTTCTTCTCTAAATCCAACTACAATTATTTAGGAGGTAAACTACCATCACCACCACGACAACTCGGACTTTTCCCAACATTTCCCTCACCATTATTAATCTTCTCTTGCCACTTCTCGGGCGTATATGCCACAATACTTAATGCATGTATCGGACCATCACTTGCTACCTCTTCTTTTAATGTTGAATTTATTAATCGATGTCGTGATATTGGTGTTTTAGTATTATTGAATGCTGATGATATTACTATTACTTTAAAGTGTGTTTCTGAATCTTTTGGTCTGTATTAGTGTGATAGTGATGTATCGGTATGTAGATTGCAATTTAGAAGTGAGATATTAGTTTGTTGCAATAATATGGTGCACATCTTATGCGCAAAAATTCAACATTACCACACTATCCGATACATAATAGAATGCATAGAACTCACACATTGTGCATATAACTTTCATTCCTAACCTCTAAATATGTAGGATTGAATGCATCATTCAATTTATTTTCAATAATTTGTGCAACTGGTCCTTTTACTTCTTGTGAAGTTGATGTCATGTTCCGTAGAAGATGCGAACTAAGTTTTGGTATAGAACTACAATGGCTTTGACGAAGTAGTGTATTGGATAGCATTGAAATCTGTTAAGTATATTGCCGAGATGATATCACAGAGATATGAGTACCTATGGTATATTACATACTAGAGATGCATACCTATAATAGTGATAGTATAGTATTGTAGCGCAGGTATTGGCTGAAAATTTGCAATTTGCAACATTTCTGAAATTTTAGGATTAGGATACACTCCTCTTCCCCTCGCCGCCTCAACTCTCAACCAATAAAGGCCACCCTTACCCCAATGTAATGCAACCTCTCTACATATCTCTAGAAACATTCTCACGCTCTATGTAGTTACAGAATGTTACGTACAATACGGTAAATACGGTCCATACTGTACAAACAGAGCTCATCTCAAAAATTCAAAGTCTTTTCATTTTAACCATGACGCTCTCCATCCCCTATCTTCTACTACGCTATTCTCCATAACTACAATAGTTGACAACAAAGTACTGCATGCACGTCACAACTATATAGTAATCTATGATATCCGAAGAGATTTATACTACCAACTACCGTAGTTGCTACGATATCTACGCTTACATCAGCCCATCAAAAAAGAGAGAGACGATGATGCACTGATCAGTCTGGCTCTATTTGTGAAGGCTTTGGGCCATCTGATACATACCTAAGCGATACCCCTTAATGATTATGTATCACTGAAGCGCCGGATGGTGTTTTTATACCTCCCATGCTCGAGATGAGTCTACAACGATGACATGCGCTACCTCACTCATTATTCGCAAATTTGTTGTGGTAGAAGAACAACTCTACACGGGGCAATACGGGGAAAGAAGCCAAGATATGATATGCAACAATCAACTATGGGTACATTGATCGAATGATATCACATTTTTGGTTTGGATTGGCCGTATAGGGATTGCATGGATACGATATTGATAGAGGATAAAATGCACACATGATATGCACAAGATGTTTTGTTGCATCATCCTACAATACAAATGATGTGGAAGTGGTTGGAGGAGGAGTAGTGGGGTACTAGAAGGATGTACCAATCGATTTATTGCTAACAACAATGTATATTGGATTGCAATGTGCTCGTATGCTAAACACAACAACATATGCATAGAAAATGCATGAAATCATCACATAACATACTTCAAAACAATACATATCGCAATAAAATAGTTTCTGCATATTATTAGATACTAAAACTATGAATTCATACCATAGATAAGCATAGCATACGTATGTAGAAGCGATACATATGTGAAAGTGGTAGAATATGCACTGTGTCTAGACTTGCACAAAAGTAGAGGTATCCTTGTTCTACTACAGCAAAAAAGTATTGATATCTTCTCTTTATGTATAATAATTGATGATACGATGATAAATTGGCTCTCGGCAGCCTCCGGCGGCCTCGTAATGAGCAGCTAAAGTCAGCATGAAAAGAGTCGGCTGAACTTTGGTAACTGTGAAGAAACGGTTGAAAATGTTACCAAGAATAACTTTTCTTAGTAGATTGTTAGCGTCACGAGGCTGATCTGGTAACATTTCTTAGCAGAGTTGTAGGCAGAGAATGTTACCGGGCTCGTCTAAAA
>Ga0214479_100871_pt1 | contig 15082 bp, 14 predicted proteins | sample M1_20Mar14CPVII9_5_FD_165054 | JGI IMG/M metagenome (GOLD analysis project Ga0214479, IMG submission 165054) | Marine eukaryotic communities from Monterey Bay, California, United States - M1_20Mar14CPVII9sort6BwellE14 | ecosystem: Environmental > Aquatic > Marine > Unclassified | place: USA...
GGTGCCAATATTCTTGTTGTTCTTGAAGTAGCAGAGTTGGCATGTTGAGAAAACTTTAGCTCTGATTCAGCCTTGGAAGATGCGCGTTTTTACGATTTATGAAGATGAAAGAGAGGAGATAGTAACTTATGTTAGTACATGTGGTTCAAAGGCAGTCAAATGGCTAAAAAAGGCCAAATGAAGTATCCAAATCGCCGAGTCTTCATATGATACAAAGATACTAACGCGGACTTTCCTTGCTAATACTATTTCCCCGACCACCAGTTGAGCCCTTGCCCGACTTGCCTGATCCACTTCCGCTCTTCCCACTCTTACCAGAGCCAGTCGAGGCCTCCCATTCGTCACCAGAGGCCCAACCATCATCTTCATCCTTAGATCCACTACCTCCGCTCTTTCCTAGAAGATAAGAGTTTCACAGTTTATCATCAAAGAGAGAAGATTGAAACGTCTATTGTTAGTATATGCTGTTTGCGGAGGATTATTAAGGCAAACTAGTTCCAAACGAAGCAGTCGTCTCGTCGAGACTTCATAGCGAACACATGAATTAACAATAAAAACGCGGACTTACCTGATTTACCCGAGCCTGATCCTCCTCCGCTCTTCCCAGATTTACCCGAGCCAGATCCTGAGGCCTCCCATTTTCCATCATCGGTTCCCCATGAACCGTCATCGCCGGATCCACTTCCTCCGCCGCTCTTACCACTCTTGCCAGATCCTGATCCACTTCCACTCTTGCCTGACTTGCCAGAACCAGAGCCTGGTGCTGTCCCTGTGAATAGACAAAGTAAAGAGAGAAGAAGAGATTTGGTGAGAATTTTAAAATTGTAAAGGTGTCCTTTTGGTGAGCTAGGATGAGTACCAAAGGTACTGTGCTGGATACCCAGTGCATCAAAGCAATAACGACAAACAATAGCTCGACGACAGGGTTTATGTTCATATCAACAAACAAAAGAAAAGTGAACTTACATCCTGCGTGAGAGCTGTCTGTCCATGAGCCATCGCCAGAGCCTGATCCTCCTCCACTCTTGCCCGACTTGCCAGAGCCACTGCCACTCTTACCGCTCTTTCCTGAGCCTGAACCTGAGCCACTACCCCAACCATCTACCCCTGTGAAGTAGTAAAGAGTGAAAGAAGAGGCGTATGAGAAATTATGAAAAGGTATCCTTGTTGTTGGTATCCTTCTAAAAGATAGAAACTCAGTTGCGCACTAAGAACCGAGCTACTTAATGCCATTGCAATGATGTAGGTACACTACCAAGGAGCATATAGCAACAGCAACACTACTAAATCAACGGCAGGGTTCATATCACATCGACAAACAAACAACTTACATCCATTGTGGGAACTATCTGTCCATGAGCCATCGTCAGTTCCCCAAGAACCGTCATCATCACCTGATGATCCACCGCTCTTGCCAGATTTACCACTGCCACTTCCGGACTTGCCACTCTTACCTGAGGATGAAGAGCCCCATGAGTCTGACGATGAGCCACTTCCCCACTTTCCGACATAAACCCACTCTCCCGAAGCCGACGAGCTGCTTGAACCCTTTGATCCCTTGGATCCACTCTTCCCTGATTTACCCGAGCCACTCTTGCCAGATTTACCTGAAGAGGACGAGGATGAGTCTATAATGTAATTGTAGAGATGACATGTAGAGAAGGATATGAGTGAGATGATGTTTGAAAATTATTGGACACATGATATGCACAAAAACAAAAACAAACAACTTACCTTTGCCCCATCCACAGGGATGCCAATCACCAGAAGAAGATGATGAGCCCTTAGAGCCCTTGCCAGACTTGGTTTCACGCTGAACTTGACCTAAACGACGTCCACTTTTCCCAGATTTACCCGAGGAGGATGATGAAGATGATTCACATGGATGCTTACCCCATGAACCATCGCTTGAACTGGATGAACCCGATCCGCTCTTACCCGACTTGCCAGAGCCACTGCCACTCTTTCCAGATTTACCACTGGAGGATGATGAATCGTCAGGTTTCCATCCACCCCATCCGTCAGAGGAGGACGAATCCCAGTCTCCAGATCCAGAACTTGATGATCCTCCGCTCTTGCCCGATTTACCACTGCCTGAGCCGCTCTTTCCGCTCTTACCCGAGGAAGATGAATCGTCTGACTTACCCCATCCCCAATCTGCGGAGGAACTTGATGATGATGACCATCCGCCAGAGACAAGTTGTGTAGAGGCAGATGCTGCAATTAGGAATAGAGAAACCTTCATATTGTATTAATAATTGCAATTGATATATTTATGTGCTGATTAGGTATATTGCAATGGATTAGATGTTCTTCAACCGTGTTGTATAATTGGTTTGTTATAGGATTGTCTATTCGAGAATTATGATCTGCAAAGCCGTGATGATTTTAATGTAGGGCTCAATGTTTAGAGGCGCTTCTTGAGTCGTTTGATTTTCCTAGGCGGTTTTGTTATGGTTTGTAGTTGGTTTATGAGCAGCGAGATCGGAGAGGAGACTTTATTGCGTAGACGATGAGCCCGCTTTGATGTAATGGAATGTGTAGGAAGTCGAAACGGAAAAAGGCTGAGCATTATTTGAACCGCTCACTGTATCGGCATGAGATTACCACCAATTTTGTGGGTGTGCGAGAAAGGGCTGAGTCTTTCTGAATTGCAAGCCAATGCATTTCTTTATACGACTTTAAACGACTGCTCCCTCTGTTTTTGCAAAGATGAGGAGATAGAGATAAAATATAAGATACCATAATAAATGCAAAGGAAGAGAAGACACCGACCCCGACTCGACTCATACATACAGTCGGCGGATTGTCGGCTATCGGCATACATGAACATTCATCTACATTACACAGATTGAGTATGTACAGTTAATGACTGTTTCAAACACTTCTTTAGCTATAAATTATTATACATATGTACATATGCAATACTATGATACTATCTACTCATATAATCCAGGCACACATTCTCTCATGCTCATCCACCATAGCTTTTCTTTACAACATGTTTCAGGACTGGTATATAAATCAAGCCACCAATCTTTGACTGCCACAGCGCCGCCGCAGTTTGGGTCTGATGTTCGTTTACAATTCCTTACACATTCACCGCCATTACGTCCTAACGAGTAATCGGCATACCACATGTGTTGTGTTCCCTCTCTTGTAATAGGTTCCCACTCTGGGATTTCATAGTCTGGATGCTTGGGTATTCTACCATCATTGATTGACTCTTTACCATGCAATGATGATGTATGATAGTCTTCTTGCGAGTCACCGTATTGAGACTCGGAATAGATTCCCGTCGCTCCACTGCTTCCACTTATACTACCAACGCCACCGCCAGTGCCACTTCGTCCATCAGTCCTAATCTCCAAGCTCGGCGCGTATTTGCCATCCATGTACTCCTTACTTGCCAAGACACAACTTGAACTAGTCGGATCAGACTTTGTACCAGCATATCCTACTACAGTTATCTTGAATGTTACATATCGTTGTCTCTGTTCACGTATACCCCATTGTAAAGCATTTGTAACATCAATATTAAACCATACATTTTTATGTAGTATTTCGTAGTCAGGTATGTTTGGTTGTATGTTGCTTGGTCCGCTTCGTCTTGGTGCAGTACGCCATGTAACCTCCTCTTCATACCAATCTTGATTACCTGCCATTATTTCAATGTTCAATTCTTCCTCGCAGTGAACAAGCGGAACGAACTGCAATATTGCCTCCAAATTGTTAGGGTTGACACTTGATACATCAAACTTGATTAATGCCTCCAGATCAATATCATATGCAGATGCCGACCTTGAGTTGTAAATGTTAAGAGCTGAATCATTTCCATTTCTATCTTGTTGTGCCTTGTATATATGTGCATCATCTGTAGTAGTGAGTATATATCCTTGTGTTGCTTTCGGCATGGTATTTAAAAAACCAAACTGTTGTCTCATTGCCTTTTGTCTTTGCTTCTTGGCCTTCTTTCTTTCATACTTTTGACGTTTGCGTTGATTCCTCATCGCTGGTGACATTGCCACCGTCATCATGTCCTCTTCATCATTGTAAGTAGCAGTTCGACTGTCACGCATCAAATCCAATGCTTCATAGTCTACACCTTGTCCATCGAGACCATTCTCATTACATGTGCCCAACTTCATCCAACCTAGATTTGGCTTGTGTATCGGTCCATTATCACCAGGCGCTACAACTTTATACTTTGGAGGAAACTGATTGCAATATAGATTCTCGGGCCATGGTTTACATTGATACACCTCATTAGTATTCTCAATTAGTACCACGTCTAACTCGTCATAGCTAAGCTCGGGATCATATTCATATGGACAAGTTTTAATACATTCAGCGAGTGATATGTAACTTAACATTTCATAGCAACATGCTTGCGGCGTTGTGTATACTTCGGAGGAGGGTAAGTTAGACTTGCGTCCACCACAAGAGAGTCGATCAATATTGTTCTGTCCACAGTTTTGTACACACTGTTCACTATCCCAATCGACATCTGTGCAGTGATGATGAGTAGAATGAGCATGAGATGTGAGTACATAAGATGATACTGCAATAACATTCAGAGATTACAATGGAACTTACACCACTCGTCAACTGCCAGCTCTCGTCTCTCCTCCTCGACATATTGTCTCTCCATATCGTCTACACTGCTGCTAACTCCAGCAAGTCGACGACTATCGACGCATGTAAGTATTATTAGCAATGTTATGCGATGTATCATCGTCATATTAATATTATATTATATTATATGGCATAGATGTTTACGAAAATAGACATCACGAGATGTATAGCTATCGTGAATGGTTGTTATAGTGAAACTGTGTTGGGGTAGTGTTGAATTGATGCAGAGAGTGGGGGTGTTCTATTGGCTACAATGCAATCACTAGGCGGACTGTAATTTTGAGATTGCAATAGATGACACTGTCATAAAATGACCATCTCCGTTTATTTAGCGAGTTTATAGACAATCACCTCAACTTCAAAAGATATGCAAATCATATCTATTAGAAAAGGCTGAGACAATAGGCAAACCTATACATATCAATTTCGTATCTTTATACATAATACATAGGAGTAAAAAGGTCTGCATCTACACTATAATATCACTACAACAACACATCATGACAATATCAGATTCTTTACGTAAGATGTGTATCACCCTCGACGGAGGAGGATTATCGGAAATAATGATCAAATTCAATACAATGTTAGCAATTAATATTGCAATAGTATACAATTGGCCATCATCTAACCTTGCCTCGACTGCTGTATCATTCGTAAAGGATAAAACGGGGTGTCATTCGGTCGTCCACTTTGCATTGGTATATCAATTCATATTATTCTTTCATATTAGTATGGGATATATTATTGCAATGACTAGTACTCGGAAAGATGGGTATAATAATTCAGAACCTAGGACGATGACGGCTGATTCTGCAATGTTACGTCGTGTTAAGGCAACCGCTGAGAACACACTTGAAAATATGGTAATCTTTTTAGTTGCCGTGGTTGTTATGATGGGTAGCTTAAGTTTGAGTGATGACAGGTATGCTGATATTGAGAAGTGGGGAGTGTTATTCATGATGGCCAGGACTTTATATGTACCATGTTACATCTTCGATCTTGACATCTTTCGAACATTCACATTCATGGTTGGTAGTTTTTCATGTGTTGCAATCATGATGGTATCCATTTAATGGTTTGACAAGCTAAGTCTCAAAGATATGAGCTTGTGGAATGGTGAATGGATTGGTTGCAGAGATATATAAGATTAAGATTGAGCAAGAGATAACACTGTCTTACAAAATCAAAGAGTAGAGAATAAAGTAGGGCATATGATCTCTTCTTTATCATTGTCTGATTGTATCAATCTTGCACAAATACAAAAGTAAACATATGCATCGGCTTAAGTTCCTGTATCGTCTAGTTATCATATCTCTAATTTACATTATGTACCTAATAAACCTCGAACCGCATAGTTATCTATAGTATCTCATTCTTCCGAGTGTTAAGATCTTTTTGTACTAGCATATCTCCTTCATCGAGTGTATCTCTCTATTTCTATGCACATCTAGCTCCGCTTTGTCTGCGGGCTTGAAAGATCATAGACGCCGGCATAGGTTGCTTCCAATCCTCTTGAGTTGAAGGCTTTGTTTCTTGTGTAACCGATCTTCTAATAGGTGTAGCATCATTCATGTTCTTAGTAGCTTGTGAATTGTCCATCGTTGGACCATCTAGAAAGGGAAGTGACGGTAAGTTGTTGATATCAACTTTTAATGTACTGCTATTGCGTTGAGGTATCAAGACATGTGATTGTCTGCCATCTTCGACAACTGCAATCCTCAGAATGTCGGGCGGTGATATAGACATGGCGTTGCTTGTTGTAATCTCGGGAGGGGTATCATATGATGACATATTAACATTACTATCATCGTCGTCGACTTGGGGTGATGGTGATTGATCAGACCTCATCGTCAGTTTGTGTACTCTTTTTATGTGTGTTAGTCATTACTTAGTGATTGAATTAGCATGCCATCTCCCAACAAATATATGTTGCAGCTTCTGTATTTCATAGTGTTGCCCCTCATCGGCTATTGTGGCCATTCTAACTTTATATCGTGGGGGCAGTAGATAATTTCCAAGGCAGTTCTAATCATGTCTCAAGACATATGAGGTCATTGCCGTTCAAAATCAATAAATTCAGAAGAAGTGAAAGTTTAGTCGCTAGGTGGTTGCAGTGTTTGCGTTTGCTCTTACCACATATCAGAATGTATTATCAATTATTTTCTGATATAAGATTTACAATTAGAACAATGTAGCATACTTATCGAGATGATACAATCGACTTGAAGAATGTGTAAGAGCATATCATATAATGAGCATATATGGCCTACATACCTTCGTCATGCATCAACAAATATACAATGTTAAAAGAATATATCAATTATGAGCAACATATCTATATTCAATGAGATCATCATACTTTTGATCGAGATGATAATCAACGTTGGAATAATATGTTGAACAACATATAATGAGCATATTTATATAAGGTAATTAGCATATTCTTATTCGTAAATAAACGGTAGTCATAGTGAAAAAGGGAGAGGTACGATATGAATATATACTTCAATAGCTAGGAGACGCCATCGCACTTTCATTTTTTTAGTTGATTTGATTGCAACCGCATCAAATACCATAGATCTTCTACAATGACACCCAAAGAAGACCTTTCCACAAACAACGCTGACAATGCGACTACTACTCCACAATTAAGACCATCAATTGTATTGAAACATCATCATCGTACTAATCAGAAACTACTAACATTGCCCAAATCTGATTTGCAAAGTCAGATTGCAACGAGAGGAGATCACTTACAAGAAATAAAACATGCAGCACGATCTACAAATAAACTCATTCGTTCAAGCTACTCAACATTTATTCACGACGTCGGTAGAAATGTATACCCACTAATAATCTTTACCGATTATGAGGAAGATGCATTATCGGGAGTCGGTAGTACCTTGACATTGTACAGAAAAGACGGTAGTGTTACACAAGTAAGCCCGGCATTATCAAGTTTGTACGAGGTGTACAAAAGCTGTAGTCACATCTTTATGGGGTTGAGTATTGAGATTGGGCCATATTTAGATAATGCCAGTTATAGTTCTAATAGTGGAATGATTGAAGACGTTCCTTGGAGATCTAGCTTAACCAAGTTTGTTCAGCAAGTACGAACCTTCCGCCAATCGTTAATCAATGCAACAAAGGTAGAGACATCTTTGGTAGATGATAGCAATCTTGCAATTCAAGAGGAGAAGAAAGACGATGAAGCGAACAGTAGTGGCATTTCAGACAAAGAAGGTCTACCACCACTAGAGATGAGAGAGTGTATGAATGAGATGCTAACATCTGTCATCAATTACTGTGAAGGCTGCCTCTCTACCGGTGTACTCGACATTGCAAAGTGGGAGCAACTCAATCAAGAGAACTTTCCCTGTATCAAACAATGTATGACAGCAGCAACCAAAGCTCAGGCTGATGCTTGTGTTCGGCAGCTCATCAGTTGGAGAGACATGTTAGGACCAATAGAATGGAGAGAACTTTATTGTGTCATTCCAACCGTGTGGGCTGTCGGCGCAGAGAATCCCCGGAAGACGATGATGCGACAGCTCATGGATGAGGATAGGATTGATACACATATCATTACAAGTGAGTATCCACGTAATCATGCCGAAGCCAGAACATTGCTAGGAAGAGTTGTTGCTGACAGAGCCATTGGGAGACTTGTCTTTGGAGATGAGACAAAAGATCAGAGGGTAAAGACGATGGGTTTGAGTAGTGAGGTAGACGTTGTTCAAGACGATTCCTTATCAGCAATTTGGGAGGCTATCAAGAGTAATGGTTGTCCAGTGCGTCAGCCTTCATCAAGCAATGCATCATCGAGAGACTCTCTGTGTCTATAGAAGGTAGGACACAAGTTTGAATATTCAGAGTCTTCATTTACTTTAATAACACTTAGCAGACATCATATTTGTCCTTTGTGAAACATGTGCATCTACCCTGGATGCATCTATTCCATAGATGAGACTCATCAGTTCTTAATCTTCTCAATTAGTTCTGCATTCTGCTTGATAAGTTCCTTATTCTGAATAAGCAGATGGGTTATCATACCCTTCATACCCTTGATTTCATCCTTCAACTGCTTTAACATCTCCACTTGGTTGGCATTGTTGTTGTTCGCATCCGTTGATGAATCAGTAGAAACGGATTGGATTATAGCCTGGCCATACATTGGTGTACTATGAGCCACGCCTGCTGATGATGTTTGAGGATGATACATGGGATAAGCCCCACTTACACCTCCACTGCGATGAATGGCCTTCCAAGGATACGATCCATACATATGATGATTGAAGGAAGGATGATACTGGTTGGAAGGATATGCCATTGGATGCAGTAAGCCGGAGGAGGAATAACCCAAGCCTAATCCTGGGTTGAAAGGAGGCGGAACAAATGAAGACTTTGCTTTTGCTGGACATCCCTGACCCTCGGTAACCCCTCCCTTTGGCACAAGTTTGTTTGTATCATCATTTACCTTCTTTTGTTTTTTACTTGCTGGAGCTTCTCCTAAGTTCTTGTTTGTATCATTATGAGATAATGTTGGTGCGGGTTCGCCACTTTCTTTCTCCTTTTCCTTAACAAGTTCCTCAGTAATCGGTGGAGGTTGAAAGACTATGGGTGCCACCTCAGTCTTGGGTGCCTCAGTGGTTGTTTGATCTTGATTCATTTTAGTAGAAATAGGTACAGCAGCAATTAATTCGCCCACCTCAATTTGACTATTTACCTTTACCTTGACTTGAATATCCTGCATCCTCTTCAGCTGTATCAAGCTTGGGTAACAAAACAATAATGCCTGCGTTGATTGTGAGAGGTACCAACAAAAATTAGCACGACCGAAAATCAATAAATCGTGTTTCTCTTCCTCTTTGTTGCTGCTCACATCTCTTCTTCTCATCATTACCTAAGGTACTCGTCCATTATCTTCCTCTCCTGCTCATCAACAGACCCAACCTATCCGTGGACAATACGTATAATACCCTCATTCTTCACCTAATCCTGATAATGAAGCTATTTTTGTTATTAATTGTTGGAGGAGGAATTATCTTTCCGATTGCTTGTGCTGATGGGAAAGATAGTGGTGTTTACCGATTGAGAGAGGCCAAGGCTAAGAAGATGAACTCCAACAACTCCATGTCTTATGTTACTTCTTATTATCCCACGATATCTCCTAGTGCAGTTGGAGAGGCTGATAATGATTCTCTAGTGCAGCAAGGGCAAGAAGGTAATAGCAATGGAGTTGATGGTGATGATAATTATGAGTCCACTGAACCAACCTCAACCACCTCCACGGACTCAGCAACAACTCAAGCAACTACTGATGTTGTTACCACCATTTCTACTGCACAATCTACCTCCGTCTCAACAACTGACACCGATGTGGATTTTTCGGAGGATGTGAGCCCTACACAAAGCACTCCTTCATCAATATTGGCTACTGAATCAACATCTCTTGTGGACCAAGAAGGCAATACTTCTACCGAATCCACTGTCAGCAGTGTATCCACAGAAAAGGATTCGACTATTGGATCAAGCTGCACCTTGTTAGTAGTTGATTCGGAAGAGAATGTTTTATCAGTTATGATTCCCTTCTATTATCAACTAGAGACTACAACTTTCGATGACGAGATCCTTACCAATATTGAAGATAGTCTACTCAGTGGAATGTGCTCTGTAACTGAAAGCATCAGGCGTTTACGTGATACTGATCATCAAGTATTTGAATGGAATTCTAAACCGAAGGATACAGTCTCTGTTGAGTATGATTGTACACCATCATCCGAAGGTGCACAGTTTTGTAATGTTGTTGAGGGTGGCATGACAGTACATTATGATGGAGATGATGATGAAGCTGCCATTGAAACACATGCATATCAACAGATTGAAGATCAATTCAGTTCACTATCTGTAGATGATTCTCGTGTGGTGTCAGTCCAATATCTTGGCAGCAGTCCACCTATTGAGACAGAGGATGAAAGTGTTGATACTGTAAAAGAGGAGGAGATTGTTAGTCTTTCGTATGTTCCCTCTCCATTCATCATTACCTCATCTGGCATTTTACTTTTCGCCTTGATGATTGGTATCTATGGTGTGCTAATGCGAGGCCGTAGAAAGGGCGTGTCGTCTTCTGATAATGATACTTTACCTCCTCCACCCGCTGAGGAGGTTGAATCAATCTATGCAACCAAGGAAGACGAGTCTCAAGCAACTACAGTTCTGCATGCCAACCCTTCTGACGTTGATAATACTTGTATTAATGATGATGATGAAACGATGCACACCCTCAAGCAGTTTGTTCTCGGGGAAGATGCAGAAACACGGTCTGAATGGGAGAGATTGGGCATCCTTCCGGTTGTTGCATAAAGAATTCTGTTTGGTTGTATATATGGTTGAATAAATGCATGTGACGGTTGGATGATTTATGAGGTGTTGTAAATGTTGGATTTGATATTGAATAAATGTAACTGTTGTCTTGTTGTCTTGTCTTTGTAACGCTTTTGCATCTTAATATAATATGTAACTCTGTGCACTAAACTCACGACGAGATGATATCAGCCTTCAAAATGACAATCAAACCAACCTCCTCTTGTTCATCGTCATATACACTTAGTGCCTCTGCTCGACTGGCATTACCACCTTTCGTAACACACTGTTGTAACCAATCAACAGTAACCTCAACCTCACCCAACCATCGATCCTTGCCTCGCTTTTCATAATCCCATAAGCTTATCTTTAATGTCTTACTTGTATTATTATGACATAATGGTTCTAAGTCAATTGAGAATGGATGCCAATATGGATTGATAATGTTTGGAATGTGTTCACTTCGGTAGACTGGTATCCATTTGGTAATACCATTTATATGATCTGTATACTTCTTTGAGAGGACGAAGTATGGATCAATTGCTCCCAATCCGAGTAGTCCCTTCTCAATGTTCTCGAGATCTAATCCCCGTAAATGACAGTTCAAATATCCTGTCTGTAGTGGTGTAGTCGCTGAAGAAGATAATGGTTCTATACTTTGAGTAATGTGCACAAATATGGAACCGCCATGTTGCAAATCTAACTTAATCTCTTGTCCTTCCTTCTTTAATATCTCACTAACTTCAATGTTAACTTCTCCCATTACTGGGTCACTACTTTTATACAACTCTCTTCCTCCTCCGAATAATCCCGCACCACCCATTAATGAAGCATTCGTTTGATTGATATGACCATCAACACTAGTACGTTGTTCATTAATAACATTATGTGACGATCTTGAATCATGTATCTTAATTTGCAATGGTGTCCATGATTGTTGTTCGTCGTGTTCTAAAATGAATATCTTTGTCCACTTTGGTGATAGATTGTTGTATACCCTATAGAATAGGGATTGCAAAATAAGTATACAAGCATATGTTTTGGTAGGTAAAACAAATATCTATGATAGTTACATATACACATTGATATACCAAATAGCATACATCAAGCAAAACTTACACTTCAGTTTTACCACATTCAACCTGCCCATGAGTTGAGGTCTTGTTCTCACCGACCAATGATAAAACTGCATACGGATTCGATTTCTTCCCACGCCATCGTCCGCGTGCTATATTACCGAGCTTATCAGCACGTAGAGATACTTGTACCCTCCTCATTCTAAAGGAAGAAGGTAGTAAGAGGAAGAAGGTAGTAGATTGCCGCAGACAAAGATCAATGTAGACTCAAATAACTCAATACCTACTAGCTCAGAAAATTGGTATTCTGGCGATCGAACGACATATCCCAGAGGTACAATATAACGGCAAAGGGTCTATACTTAGTATTATCATCAAGTATTTCTGCTAAGGTGTATTGACACTTTGGGGCTACCCCATAAGATACCAATTTATCCCTAGACTGTTTTATCCCTGCTTTAATAGCAACTAACTTTACCCAAGACTTTGACCTTTAACAAACCAACTGCCAACCCAAACTTACTTATAATTGACACAGGATGGATAATTTACAGCAGGGAGCCGATAATGGGCTGTCTCATACCACCATCGCAACCGACGGAGGTGGCGGTATCGAAACAATTTGCAATGACAATGATGGTGCATCATCTCGAAAAAATAGCAATGTTGTGTTACCCCCAGAAGGTATTGTGTTACCCCCAGAAGGTACGTCGTTATGCTTATTTTACGTGTGTTTATACATCTTTATATTCTTTTAATCTAACATTTAATGTCTTGTGTTGCTGTACTACGTGTTGCGGGATATGTATACAGTTTTGGCTATCATGATGGAATGTAAGTAATGTTCATCTTGTGTATACATCATATATGTATTTGTATGCAATACATCATACCTTTAATTTTGTTAACACTTCACTTTTTTTAAACCTCATATTATACTCTTACATCATTAATATACGACATTTATTAACTTTATCTTTATACCTTAATACTTACATCACAACACACCATTCATGCTCTACCTTCTTAAAATTGATGTAGATCTTCCATATGACACTGTTCTATCATGTGCAGCTGTTAGTAAATCATTTTTGAATGATGCAATACCCCTACTAAAACAAGTACACATTGATAACTCCTATCAAATGAATCTAACTGTTGCAAAACGTTACAGGGATATACGTCGCATATCCGTATCAACTCACTCATGATTTGCAATGAGCAAGCTGGTCATTCATATGTTGGTGTTGATTTTGAGTCAAGTGTTCGATTGGTACCATTCATATCTCGTTTTTCATTATTGGAAAAGGTATCGTTTGGTGCAAGGTCTACGGTTCCTGGTACTAGTATTGGGGATAACTTTGCTCCTATTCATGGTTACTTTGATGATGATGAATCCGAAGTAGAAGAACTAGGGATGGAAGCTGGAGTTGGAGGGGAAGGTGGAGGAAATTATCAAAGAATGATGACAACTATTGACAGTATTTCTGCTGCCTTTCGTATTGGTGGATTACCCAAAGATTTGGTGATATCTGGATTGTGTTGTCCTAAGTCTCGTTACCGTAGTGTACACAATATGCCTAATGCACAATGCGAAACCTGATTGAGGGTTTGTCGAAGCTTCCCCTTGGCGTCCGTTATGGGATTAGAATGTATGGGGTCATCCAGGGATAAAGTTCGAGCGAAAAGGCCTTACAGTCTAGATGTATGTTTATCAAGGGAGCAGATTGAGTTCATAGTTGCGACTAGGCCAGGGGGTTCTTCCATGTTACGATCCAATTCGCGTATCTTACAATTGCTGAGCACTGGAAGTCGTTACTCGGTTACAACTGAAGGAACGTCACCTTTTATTGTTGTCAAATACAAGAAGGGAGAAGTAGACGAAATCAAAAGACTTATTGAAAGTACAAAGCTTAATCCAAATAAGCTCTCGGTATGTGACGTGAAAGATGCAATTATGAAGTCGTTTTCAAGAGATGGAGAAAGTTCAACTCTCAGTGTCACGAAGACCTCATTCTATCTTTCCGAGTCGTCATATGACAGTCTAAAGGAGCTCGAGATCCCCCTACCTGATAAAGATACGCTTTGCTGTCCTTTAGAGGATATGTTGGAACGACTTCCACAGATTGCCAAAGCCCTGACAAGTAGTCATGCCGAGGGATACGGAGACATTTCAATTGATTGCTTGAAATTCATTACACGTTTCCTTGAAGTTGATGATAATCCTCCAATCCAACAAATTGTCAGCTGCACTGGTTTAGCAGAGAAGCTTGCCTCAATTAGGTACCCATTAGAATCTCGAATGGTAGCCGTGAGTGCTCTGAAGACTATTCTTTCGAGGGGAACAAAGGAGCACAAGAAGGTTCTTGTCGAGTCTGATGTCATTTCAGCATTCACTGGGCTCTTCTATTCCCATGTCAATCTTGGCCAGTCGACCGAGCCACTAGAACTAGGTGTGGAAGGCTTGGTCCATCTTGTTGATGGCTGTGCAAAAGAAGTTCTTCAATATCTTGAAAGAAACAGAACGCTTCCCATGTTAGTTGGCCATTTAGAATCAAATCAGGATAATGTTATTCAGGGCTTATTGAAAGTGTTCGCCGCTATAGCAACAGCAAATACTTCTTTTGTTGATTCTTGGAATCATAACTATTCGATGATGAAGATGGAAGGAGAGGTTATGACTCATCTTATCCGCATCCTCACTTCATCAGACAAGGTTGGTATCCTGGCTCAAGCCTCTGCGTTGTTTCGAGTATTACTTGACGCTAGAGGTGTACATTCTTTGCGTCAAACTTTCGAAGATCTTATCCCTCGGCTGGTCGAGCTGATCAAACGTTACCCAGGATCTGAAATGTTACAAGTGAATCTGTTAAGTGTTTCCATTAATTTATCATCATGCGTGAATGACCAATCTGGTGCCTTTGTCAATGCAGGCTTTGTTCCTGTACTATGTGATCTGCTTTATTCACCCATCGACTCTGTGGTCAATAAAGCTGTCTCTGCAA